>Ga0208471_1000208_pt1 | contig 24297 bp, 10 predicted proteins | sample DeeseametaMP0441_FD_184210 | JGI IMG/M metagenome (GOLD analysis project Ga0208471, IMG submission 184210) | Marine microbial communities from the Deep Atlantic Ocean - MP0441 (SPAdes) | ecosystem: Environmental > Aquatic > Marine > Oceanic | place: East of Rio de Janeiro, Brazil, South Atlantic...
TAACCTGAGAAAGTGGATCCGGTTCAGACTGGAATTATTTTTTAACCTGGTTTACAAAACACACAATAATATGTTTTGCGGGAACTTCAACTATTATACAGTTACTCTTTTATCAAAAACTGTTTTTTAAGCATCAACTATTTAGCTTCAATAATCTCTGCACCTGGAAGAGTAAAAGGCGTTCTGCATTATTATTAGCATTAAATATAAAATTATTAAAAATATATTTGCTTTTTTTATTATAAAGAAATATATTAAGGGGTTAGATTTACGAAGCCGCAATTTGCGGAAAGCTTAATCAAACCCCCCTCCACTTGAACCTTGGCCATTTTCCACATGCGAATTGTCTTAAACGACCATCAGCGCTGTATTTCCGCTAGCAGGAAAAACATTGGGAAAGTGCCTCTGGAGAATAGATCGGGTCAGCGCTGTTATTGACAGTCCCGAATTGTGTTACAAAACCTTTCTGCAGCTATTCTGTCTCAAATGGAAGTCTTCTTTCATTTTGTTTACTGCAGTTTAAGACCAACGATAAACCCTAACCTCAGTCAGTTCATATGCCTTCAACATTAGAAAATCGTCATCTTATTCGGAGATCCTTCGGAAGCCTTACTGCTCCGATTAAAGTTCCACACTTGTTGAAAGTTCAATTAGATTCATTTGAGCGTTTTCTTCAACGAGATGTCCCGCCTGATCAGCGCGAGGAAAAAGGTCTTGAATCAGTGTTCCGCTCAGTCTTTCCTGTTTCTGATTTTAGTGGATCTTCTACTTTGGAATATGTTCATTACCGTTTGGGTGATCCTAAATATTCTGTAGAAGAATGCCGGGTCCGTGGAGTGACTTTTGCCTGCCCAGTACGGGCAGCTTTGCGTTTGATTGTTTGGGAAAAGGATTCTGAATCAGAAGTGAAGCATATTCGGGATATTAAAGAACAGGATATATATCTGGGTGAATTGCCTTTAATGACCCCTACAGGCTCTTTTATTATCAATGGAACTGAGCGTGTAATTGTCAGTCAGATGCACAAAAGTCCGGGTGTTGTTTTTACACATGACAAGGGGAAAAGTCACTCCAGCGGAAAACTGCTCTTTTCGGCACGTGTGATTCCGCAGCGTGGTTCCTGGCTCGATTTTGAGTTTGACGCAAAGGACATACTTTATGTTCGCATCGACCGCCGCCGTAAATTTCATGCAACTATTCTTTTGAAAGCGCTGGGTAATACCGAAGAAAAACTTCTGGAGTATTTCTATCCGTTTGAGAAGCTCGATTTAAGCGAAGTTAAGCCTGGAGAAGATCCTGAGGCTCAATACTATTACCGTGTTTTAGACCCGGAAATTTTGCTCAATCAGCGCCCACAACTCCCAATTGCAGACCCAAAAACCGGTGAGGTTTTAGTCAAATCAGGACAGCGGATTAACAAGCGTCTGTTAAAAAAATTAGAGAATGCCAAAGTAAAAAGGCTTAATGTAACTCTCCATGAACTGAAAGGACGTATCATTGCCCGTACTCTCTATAAAGCAGGTAGTGAAGAAATATTAGTTCCATGTAACACGGCTTTAACGGCAGAGTTGCTAACGACGCTGGTAGAAAATGATATAAAAGAAGTTGAATTATTACATATTGGCCCACAAAACATGGGCTCCACTCTTAGTGATACATTGGCGCTGGATAAAGTTACTTCGCCAGAACAAGCGCTGATTGAACTCTACAAAAAAATGAAGCCTGGCGATCCTCCCACTCTGGAGGCTGCACAAATGATGCTGCAGAATTTTTTCTTCAAAAAAGAACGTTTCAGCCTTTCAAAAGTTGGGAGATTAAAAATTAATCAAAAGTTAGGACTTGATGATCCGCTGGATAATACTGTACTTACGAAGGTAGATATCATGGAAACTGTCAAATATCTGCTTGAATTAAAAGAAGGCCTCCCTAACAGGATGATAGATGACATTGATCACCTGGGGAACAGGAGAGTCCGGAGTGTAGGAGAGCTTCTGGAAACTCAATTCAGGATTGGGCTGGTGCGTATGGAGCGAACCATCAAGGAACGTATGTCTTTGCAGGATTCTGACTCCATGATGCTACATGATATCGTTAACGCAAAACCGGTAGCAGGTGCAATTCACGAATTTTTTGGAAGCAGCCAACTTTCACAATTTATGGATCAAACAAATCCACTTTCTGAAATCACACACAAGCGCCGACTGAGTGCTTTAGGGCCTGGAGGTTTAACACGGGAACGCGCAGGTTTTGATGTCCGAGATGTTCATTCTTCACATTATGGACGGATCTGCCCCATCGAAACTCCGGAAGGACCAAACATAGGACTGATTGCCTCACTGGCTACTTTTGGCAGAATCAATGACTTTGGCTTCATTGAGACTCCATACCTTAAAGTCGAAAATGGCGTGGTTACGGATACGGTGGAATACCTTTCTGCAATAGAGGAGGAAAAATACAGTATTGCTCAGGCTAATGCAAGGCTTGACAAAAAAAAGGCGTTTATCAATGATTTCATTACCTCCCGTGTAGGAAGTGATTTCAGTATGGTTTTAAAGGAAAATATTGACTACATTGATATTTCTCCGTGTCAGTTGGTTTCTGTTGCCGCTTCAATGATTCCCTTCCTTGAGCATGATGATGCAAATCGTGCCCTGATGGGTTCAAACATGCAGCGTCAGGGAGTCCCTTTGGTGAAACCGAAAGCCCCTCTCGTTGGAACAGGCATTGAACATCAGGCAGCATTGGATTCTGGCAGTTGTGTTGTTGCCAGCCGTTCTGGAGTTGTAGATAATGTTGATTCAGGCAGGATAGTTATTCAGGCAGATGTTGATCTTTCAAGTGAAGATTCGATTGTCCCGGCAAACGTTGATATTTACCACTTGATTAAATTTCGCCGCTCAAATCAAAACACCTGCATTAATCAACGTCCTATTGTAAAAAAAGGAGATCGAATTAAAGCCGGTGATGTAATTGCTGACGGATCCTGTACTGAAAATGGGGAGCTGGCTTTGGGACAAAATATCAACATAGCTTTCATGCCCTGGCTTGGTTACAACTTTGAAGATTCAATCATGGTTTCCCAGCGTCTGATGCATGAAGATACCTTTACATCAGTTCATATTGATGTTCTTGATACAGTTGCCCGTGATACAAAATTAGGAAAAGAAGAGATCACTCGAGATCTCCCAAATGTGAGTGAAGAAGCACTCAAGAACCTTGATGAAAGCGGCATTATTGCAGTTGGAACAAGCGTTAGTTCAAATGATATCCTGGTTGGAAAAGTGACTCCGAAAGGTGAAACACAACTCAATCCGGAAGAAAAACTGCTTCGAGCAATATTTGGTGAAAAAGCTGGTGATGTTCGGGACACTTCGCTGCGTGTACCACAGGGAGTTGACGGTGTAGTGACTAATGTTGTGGTATTTAACCGTGAAGGTGTTGAACGTGATGAACGTACCAGACAAATTGAACAGGAACTTTTAAGCAGCTATGAAAAAGACCACCATGATGAAATCCGCATAGTGCACAACAACTTGGTGAATCGAATATTATCTGTTGCAGAAAAAAAACCACTGTCTGCTGATGTACTCTCCATTCAGGGAGAGGTGCTTGTAAAAAAAGGCACTAAAATCAGTGAAGAAGTTCTACGCAAAATTCCGCTTAAATCTGCAGACGGAATTCAAGTTACTGATAAGAATATTAACCTGAAAGTCGGAACATTTGTGCGGAATGCTCTTCAGCAAATGTATTTACTGGAAAATGTTTATCAGGATCGTTGTGAAAAAGTTTCCAAGGGAGATGATCTCCCTCCAGGGGTGATTCGTATGATAAAAGTATTTATCGCCATAAAAAGGAAGCTTTCTGTAGGTGACAAAATGGCAGGACGTCATGGTAACAAAGGCGTTGTTTCAACCATTCAGCCTGTTGAAAATATGCCTTTTATGGAAGACGGCTCACCTGTTGACATAGTCCTAAATCCTCTTGGAGTTCCCTCCCGAATGAACGTTGGGCAGGTACTTGAAACACATCTTGGGCGTGTAGCAAGCGGACTCGGTAAAAAGATAGAGGAATTTCTTGAGAAAAATAATCCTGCAAAGCAAATTCGGAGTTTCCTGAAAAATGTCTACGAATGTCAGGTTGCACAAAAATATTTTGATTCAATGGATGATCAAACGTTTCTGGAGTTTGTGCAAAAATACAAACCCGGAATCCATATGGCTACTCCGGTTTTTGATGGAGCAAAAGAGTCCGATATTCATCGAATGGCAGAATTGGCAGGATTATCAAAATCCGGACAAGTCTGGCTTTATGATGGAATGACCGGTGAACGATTCAGTCAGAAAGTGACAGTCGGTTATGCATACATACTGAAGCTGCATCACCTGGTTGATGAAAAAATCCATGCCCGTTCCATTGGGCCTTATTCTTTGGTTACTCAACAACCATTGGGTGGTAAAGCTCAATTCGGCGGCCAGCGTTTTGGTGAAATGGAGGTTTGGGCTTTGGAAGCTTATGGGGCAGCTTACACTCTGCAGGAACTGCTGACTGTAAAGTCTGATGACGTGCATGGCAGGAACAAGATTTATGAATCGATTGTCAAAGGTCGGCATCAGTTGGAACCCGGTATTCCGGAATCATTCAAAGTTCTTATCAGTGAACTGAAAAGCTTGTGCCTGAACATTGAACTACTCCAAAACTTAGAGGAAAAAGAGGAAGAGGAAGAAAGCCCGGAAGGAATGGAATCTCCCCCGGCGTCAGAAGAAGTAACAGGGAATAAAGCTGAAGAAAAAATATCGAAAGCAGTATCTGAAGAGTCAAATGAAGAAATCGATACGGCAGAAGTTACAGCATAATTTCTCAATCAAAACCCTATAACCAATTAACCAGGAACTAAACATGGCACTCAGAGATTTGTTTGAAATTGCAGTAAATCCGAAAAATTACTCCGCGATACGGATCAGAATTGCCACTGCCGATGAAGTAACATCCTGGTCTCATGGAGAAGTCCGAACCTCCGAAACAATCAACTATAGGACATTTAAGCCGGAACGAGATGGACTTTTTTGCGGCAAAATATTTGGACCTGTACATGACTATGAATGTATCTGCGGAAAATACAAACGCATGAAACACCGGGGGATAACCTGTGAAAAATGCGGTGTGGAAGTTATTGAATCCAAGGTGCGCCGGGATCGTATGGGCAATATAAAACTCGCCTGCCCTGTTTCTCACGTCTGGTTTCTCAAGGGTGTTCCCAGCCGGATTGCAACCATTCTTGACATGATGTTAAGGGATTTAGAGCGTGTGCTATATTTTGATGCGTATATCGTTCTTGAACCAGGAGATTCTGAACTGGAAGAACTGGAACTGGTGGAAGAAGACCAATATCGGGAATTGGAAGAGAATCATCCGGATTTGAAGTTGGGTATGGGTGCAGAAGCCGTGCAGACGCTTTTGCGAAGGATCGATTTAGCCGAGCTGGAAAAACAGCTGCAGATTGATATGCGGGAAGTCAATTCTGAAACACGCCGCAAAAGGATTGCCAAACGACTCATTGTGGTCAGCAAGCTCCTGAAGTCTGGAAATGCGGTTGACTCCATGATCATAGAAAATTTACCAGTCCTTCCTCCGGAACTGAGACCCTTGGTTCCTCTAGAAGGCGGACGCTTTGCGACAAGTGACCTCAATGATTTATATCGACGTGTTATTCACAGAAACAACCGTCTCAAACGACTGATTGAATTACGTGCACCTGGAATTATTGTTAAAAATGAAAAGAGAATGTTACAGGAATCTGTGGATGCCCTTTTCGATAATGGCCGCCGAGGCCGTCCTATGGTGGGTTCTAATAAAAGGCCGTTAAAATCAATAAGTGATATGCTCAAAGGTAAACAAGGACGTTTCCGTCAAAATCTGCTGGGTAAACGTGTTGATTATTCCGGACGTACTGTGATTGTGGTTGGACCTGAACTAAAACTTCATCAATGCGGTTTACCTAAAAAAATGGCTTTGGAACTTTTCAAGCCATTCATTTTTCACAAATTGATTGATTATCAGGAAATACACACGATTAAAAATGCAAAGAAAGTGCTTGAGGAAAATCCCCCTGAAGTATGGGCCATCCTTGAAGAGGTTGTACGTGAACATCCCGTTTTACTGAACCGTGCGCCAACCCTGCACCGCCTTGGTATTCAGGCTTTCGAACCAATTTTGATTGAAGGGAAAGCGATCCAGCTGCATCCGCTTGTTTGTACAGCATTCAATGCAGACTTTGACGGTGACCAAATGGCGGTTCATGTCCCCCTTTCTGTGGAAGCACAACTGGAAGCAAAAATATTGATGATGTCCACCAATAATATTTTATCTCCGGCAAATGGAAAACCTGTGATGACACCAACTCAGGATATGGTGCTCGGTCTTTACTGGATTACCAGGGAACGTGAAGGCGCTCTTGGTGAAGGAAAAATTTTCTCCAGTCGAGAAGAAGTTCTAGTTGCTTTTGAACATGGCCGTGTGGACTTGCATGCCAAAATAAAAGTACGTTTGGAACACTTAGGAGAAATATTGTCTGAAGAAAATAATCAAGAAACATCTACCAGCAAACCAATTGTGGAAACCACGGTTGGTCGTATTATTCTTTCTATGGTAATTCCGGAAGAGGTTCCATTCAAATCAGTCAATGTACACCTTAAGAAAAAACAAATGGCCGAACTTGTTGATGAGTCATACAGAAAGGCAGGAAGTGTTAAATCAGTAAAAATGTTGGATGATCTGAAAAATTTAGGTTACCAATATGCAACCAAGGCAGGTTTTTCCATCAGCATGGATGATATGGTGATTCCAAAAGAAAAGACCACTCAGTTGAAAAAAGCTCAAGTAGATGTCAACAAAATCAACATGCAGCACCAGGATGGTTTAATCACTGACGGAGAACGCTACAACCAGGTAATTGATATTTGGGCACGGACCACAGAAAAAATTTCTGAAAAAATGTCTGCCGGACTTTCTGAAGAAATCATTGATGAAGAAGGTGTTCATAAAGTGAATTCAATTTTTATGATGGCAGATTCCGGAGCTCGCGGTAGTAATCAGCAAATGAAACAGTTAGCCGGTATGCGTGGTTTGATGGCAAAACCTTCAGGTGAAATTATTGAAACACCAATTCACGCAAATTTCCGCGAAGGGCTTAACGTGCTGGAATATTTTATTTCAACACATGGTGCCCGCAAAGGACTGGCTGACACTGCATTAAAAACGGCGAATTCCGGATACCTGACTCGACGCCTGGTTGATGTTTCACAGGACAGTGTTGTACTGGAGGATGATTGCGGAACCCTGGATGGCATCGAAATGACAGCTTTGATAGAGTCCGGAGAGATAATTGAATCACTTGGAGACCGGATTTTAGGACGTGTTTTGCTTGATGACGTGCTCGATCCAAATGTTGAAAATGAAATCATGATTCCAGCCGGAACTCTAATAGATGAGTCAGATAGGGATGTCATTGAAAATTCCAGGATTGAAAAAGTACAAATACGCTCACCTTTGACCTGCATGTCAGAACAAGGTGTTTGCAGGAATTGTTATGGACGTGATTTATGCCACGGTGGTTTGGTCAATTTAGGTGAAACAGTCGGTGTGATTGCCGCCCAAAGTATTGGAGAACCGGGAACCCAGCTGACAATGCGTACTTTTCATATAGGTGGAACTGCAAGTCGTTCGGCTGAACAGAATAAATGGGAAGCAGGTTTTAGCGGAGTTCTTCGCTTTGATGACCTTAAGGAAGTAAAGAACCGTGAAGGTAATTTTGTTGTTCTTGGACGTCGTGGGGAAGCAGTGATTGTTGAAGGTGGCAAAAATATAGCTGTGTCTAAACTGGCTGACCTTGAAAACGAAAGAGAGCGTGAAAGACGCCCCTTGCCGATGGGGGCAACTCTCCTGAAAAAAGAAGGTGAACTGGTTGAACAAGGTGATTTAATTGCAGAGTGGGATCCCTTTTCCATTCCAATCATCACAGACGTATCTGGATTCGTTAATTTTGAAGACATCAATGAGGGTGAAACTTTCAAGGAACAAGTCGATGAAGTATCTGGTGTTTCACGGAAAGTAATTCATGAATCCCAAAGTTTGGAACAACATCCATTAATTGCAATTTGTGATAGTAAGAAAAAAACAATTATCCGAAAAAATGATACTGTGACGGAGTTTGCGTTACCGAATAAATCTGAATTGGTAGTTGAAAATGGGGTAGAGGTACATGCTGGAGATGTTCTGGCAAAAATCCCAAGAGAACTTGCCAGAAATAAGGATATTACCGGCGGACTGCCAAGAGTTGCAGAACTTTTTGAAGCAAGAGTTCCAAAAGATCAGGCTATTATCACTGAAATTGACGGGATTGTAGAATTTGACTTAGATGTGAAGAAAAAGCAACGAATCCGCATCCGTCCTGAAGATGGAAAAGGCGATTCAAAAGAATACCTTATTCCACGCGGTCGTCATATCACCGTACACATGGGAGAGTATTTGCGTGCAGGTGATCCTCTAATTGACGGTTCGCCGAATCCACATGATATTCTTGCAGTTAAAGGTTCAAAAGCTCTGCAAAAATATTTGGTGGATGAGGTTCAACAAGTTTATCGACTTCAGGGTGTTGGTATCAACGACAAACATATTGAAGTAATAGTACGTCAAATGCTGCGTAAGGCTTATGTTGAAGATCCGGGTGATTCAAGCTTGCTGGTTGGCCAGGAAATTGGCCGTTCGGAACTGAATAGTATAAATCAAGAGTTAACTGCACAGGGACTGCGTCCAGCTCGTTCAAAACCAAAATTGCTTGGTATTACAAAAGCGTCATTAAGTACAAATTCATTTATTTCTGCAGCCTCTTTTCAGGATACAACAAAGGTGCTGACAGACGCTTCCCTGGCAGGAAAACACGACACTTTCCGCGGTTTGAAAGAAAACGTCATCCTCGGCCGACTTATACCGGCAGGCACAGGATTTAATGCCTTTAATAACATGGACTATGATCTTGGAGAAGGAGTGATTGACCCGGCAGCAATGCGTAAGGCAGCAGATGAAGCTGCAAGAGCTGCAATGGTGAGGGAAATCACGGAAGCGGAGAAAAACAAAAAACCGGCAGATTTGGTTGCCGAAGAAAAAATTCCGGAAGCAGCATAAAATACTGCATACAGATTCATAGTTCAGGATGCTTCCTTCCATTGAAACTTCCCACTTTGAGTTAAAATTGTCAGTTCGGGACTATGAGCTGGACAGTTTTGGTGTGATAAATAATGCGGTATATCAGAATTATCTTGAACACACTCGCCATCAGTTTTTGGAATCACAGGGCCTGAAATTGACTGCTTATTTTGAGCAAGGATTGAGTCCTGTCATTACAAAAGCTGAAATAGAATATCGAAGCTCATTACAAAGTAGGGATGACTTTGTAGTGAGTTTAGAATTGGCTTTGTTAAGCAAAGTAAAGTTCATTTTTCTTCAGGAAATCCGGAGCATACCCGACAAAACGTTGATTCTCAGTGCAAGGATTACCGGAACCATCCTCAATTCTTCCGGTCGTCCTTTTTTACCTGCTGCGTTTCAAAACTTGCGTACTCTTCTTACTTCCAAAACAAAAAACTGATGCAACGGGTGTAGTGTGATTTCTGAAAAACAACGTTCCGCTGAGGCTGCATGTGAATACGTCAAAGATGGCATGATAGTAGGCCTTGGGACAGGTTCCACCGCAGAGTTTGCTGTTAAAAAAATTGGTGAACTTGTCCGGAATGGACTTTCAATACGCGGCATACCAACTTCAGATGCCACTAAAATATTGGCAGAGAGTGAAGGAATACCTCTGATTGATTTTTCTGAGACAATGTTCATTGATTTAACGATTGATGGTGCAGACGAAATTGATGCCAACTTAAATATGATCAAAGGCGGAGGTGCTGCCTTACTCCGTGAAAAGATTGTTGCTTCTGCGTCAAGAGAAGAAATCATTATTGTCAGTGGTTCAAAGTTGGTACAGCAGTTGGGTGCGTTTCCTTTGCCGGTAGAAGTTATTCCATTCGGTTGGCAAGTTGTTTTTAATCAACTGGAGTCACTTCAGGGAAATCCAGAACTCCGGCTCAAGCAGGGTCAACCAAGCGTGACTGATCAGGGGAATTTTATAGTTGATTGTCATTTTCGAAAGATTGAAAATCCAGAACAGCTGGAGCAACATCTGAACATGATTCCTGGAGTAGTTGAGAACGGTCTTTTTATCAATTTATGTACACGGATGATTATGGCAGATGGAGAGAATATAATAATAAAAACCCGTAATTAAAACTGAGCTGCAGGACTTGGTCTGCTGGATTCCCGGCAAGACAAATGCAGCAGAACGAACTACTATAATAATGAGAAAAAATTGTTTGTGTCTATAAAATATAAAGGAGAAAAATGACAATTAGAATTGCAATAAACGGATTCGGACGCATTGGAAGAATGGTGGTCCGAGGAGCAAATAAAAAACAAAATGTTGAAATTGTGGCAATCAATGATTTGGTACCTTCTGAAAATTTAGCCTATTTACTGAAATATGATTCGACGCATGGACGATTTGATGGTGATGTTCAGGCAGGACAAGACTGTTTAGTGGTTGACGGAAAAACAATTGAGTGTCTGTCTGAGAGAAATCCTGGAGATTTGCCTTGGAACAAAATGAATATTGATTATGTAATTGAATCTACAGGATTGTTTACTACCAGTGAAAAAGCGGAAGAGCATTTGAAAGCCGGAGCAAAAAAAGTGGTAATTTCTGCTCCTGCCAAGTCGGCTGAAATCAAGACCCTGGTAATGGGTGTCAACAATGAAACATATGATCCAGGTACAGATAATATTGTTTCCAATGCATCATGTACCACTAACTGTCTGGCGCCAATTGTAAAAGTTGTGCTGGATAATTATGGAATTGAAGAAGGTTTGATGACCACTGTTCACTCTGTGACATCAACTCAACCAACTGTTGACAGTCCATCAAAAAAAGATTGGCGCGGTGGACGTGGTGGACCACAAAACATCATTCCTGCTTCTACTGGGGCAGCCAAAGCAGTAGCACTATGTATTCCGGAAATAGCAGGAAAATTAACCGGAATGTCTTTTCGGGTGCCTACTCCGAATGTTTCTGTTGTGGATTTGACAGTGAAACTAAGTAAATCGACCAGTTACGAGGAAATCAATTCCTCAATGAAGGCTGCTTCAGAAGGTAAACTCAAAGGTATCCTGGGTTTCACAGATGAGGATGTTGTTTCCAGTGATTTCATTGGCAGTACTTATTCATCTATTTATGATGCCGGAGCCGGTATTGGTTTGAATGACAGATTTTTCAAACTGATCTCCTGGTATGACAATGAAATGGGTTACTCCACTCGCTTGATTGATCTGATTGAATACATGGAAGGACAAAACTAAATTGGTTTTCTGCTGCAGGCTCAAAGAACAGCTCTTTGAACCTGCGGCTCTTCTTCAATCTTTACTTCTCCTCTCTTTAAGCCCAAGCCATATTCTCTTTTAATCTCCGTAACTAATTTCCCATGCACAAAGTTGAATTAAAAGAAGTTGGTCTCGACATCGGGTTGGCATTCGCCAGGCATTTTTATAAAACCGACTACCTGCATTATGGATACTGGCCGGAAGCATTAAGTGTGGATCCGGCAAATGTGTTAGAAGCGCAGGAAAACTATGCCAACTTGTTGCTAAAACATATTCCGGATGGAGTAAATTCTATTTTGGATGTCGGTTGCGGTTCCGGAAAATTTTCAGAAAAATTGCTCGACGCAGGTTACACGGTGGATTGTGTCTCACCCAGTCCAAATTTAACTAAACATGTGAGGGAGCGTCTCGGAGAACGAGTAGAAATATTTGAATGCCGCTATGAAGATCTGAAAACAAAAAAGTACTATGATCTGATTTTGTGCAGCGAAAGTTTTCAGTACTTGCTCCTGGAAAAGGCCATGGCACAGACCCAGGAACTACTCAATCAAAAAGGCCATTTGCTAATTTGCGATTTTTTTAAACGTGATGTTGAAGGTAAAAGTCCAGTCAGTGGCGGTCATAAAATTGAGAGATTTCTAAAATATATGCAAGCTCAGCCTTTCAGGCAAATCACGGACATAGACATCACGAAAGAAACAGCTCCATCATTAGATATTATGCGGGATTTGATTCAAGAAGTAATTGCTCCAACCTGGAACATTGTGGCCTATTATATGACCAGCAACTATCCCCGTTTCAGTAAACTCTTTAGTTTTGCCTTCCGAAAAAAAATTGCTCAGGCCAATCGTAAATATCTTTCAGGCGGCACCAGCGGCGAACAATTTGCCCATTTTAAAACATATCGTCTCTTCCTGTATCAAAAAAACAGCTGAAGATTCAAATCAGAGTTGATAATTTTTTCAGTTCTACTGCTTCACAAAATGAACTCTTCTATTTAACTTTATTCGGTTCAATCAAGCAATGTCTGATTTAGAAACAAAAAATGCTATTCGCATGATTCTACTTACGGCATCTCTTGGCGGGATGTCGTATCTGTCATTCAATAACGGCTTACTGCTTTCCTACTTTTCCCATTTGGGAATTCCCAGCGCAACTATCCTGATTTTATTATCAATCCTGCCGTTAACAACATTTTTAGTCATCATTCCTTTTAGCTATTTTTCAGATATATTTGGTAAAAAACGGATTGGTATTATCGGGATGGTGTTTTCATTTTTCGGCTTTGCCCTGCTGATCGGTGTCAGTTATTTTTCGGACTCATTAAGAATAATGGCAGTTGGATTTGGAATTGTTGTCTTTGGGATAGGTTCAGCAATGACTTTGGGAAATTGGTTTGCACTGCTTCACCCTATCATACCAGAAAATATTAGGGGACGTTTTTTTGGACAGTTAAGACTTACTTGGCAATCTATTGGAATCCTCTTCACATTAATAGTGATTTACATTCTGGAACTTTACCCCACCCTGGGAATGTATCAGGCGATTCTGGGTGTCATTACAATTCTGATGCTGCTAAGAATGTTTTTTTATCAGCAAATTCCTGAATTGGATAAAAGTACTGTTAAAAAAGAGTCATTCCGCATAAGTTTTTTGAAAGTTCTTAATATTCCAGGATATCTGCCGTTTTGTGCATATTGTTTTTTACTGACTCTTTTCACTGGTGCCTGCCCACAAATTTTCAATTTGATTGAAAAAGATGTGCTTCTGTGGTCAAAGGTTGAGATTGTTTTTATTGGAAATTTATTAGTAGCAGGAGCATTAGCAGGATTCTTTTTAGGTGGCAGAATGATAGATCGTTTTGGTACAAAGTATGTGTTTCTTTGCTGCCATTTTGGCTTTGGAATCATTCTTCTTCTTTTTTTATGGCGCAATCTGTTTACGGAAGAAATCCGGATTGTTGTTGGAATTTTAACGATTCTGTTTGGAATGGTTCAAGCTGCATCCAGTATAGCAATGACCTCAGAAACACTTGCCCTCATTCCTCCGAAAAACAAATCCCTTGCTACCGGACTTTGGTTTACGCTTTATAGTGGAGGAACAGGGCTTTCCGGTATTTTGAGCGGACAAGCCCTTGAACTGGGGGTTTTTAATGAATCATGGATCTGGCTGGGGCAGTCAATGAGCAGTTACGATGGTTTGTTGCTGTTGTCAGGAACAATGGTGTTATTGATGACTGTCACACTGGGAATGATCCCATCTATGATAAAAAAGGTGCCTGCCGGATGGATTCCACAAAGCTCGTAATCTTATAATCGTCAGTGGAATCGTCAGCTTAATTAAAAAACAAAAGGCCCCAAATTTAAGGACTAATCCGGCTGTGGGGAAGGGCAAAAGAAGACAGCAGGAATAAGAAGAACCACTTCAATTTCAACCAAGAAGGTTTGTGGTTTACAGATTGATGAAAAACTTACCTCAGGATTAATAATTTATAGCCCTGTTTCCAAAGTCGATCATGAGTTCCCCTGAGATGAATCTTCAATGGCTTTTTTAAACTCTCTGGGGATAGACTTGGCCGTTTTCACACCCAGATTCTTGAGCATCTCTGCCTGTCTAATCATGTTACCTCTTCCGTCACTCAGCTTATTATATGCATTTTCATAAGACTCATGGGCACCCTTAATTTTATCACCAATTTTCTCAAATTCTTCCAGGAATCCACAAATTTTTTCATATAATTTCCCGCCCCTTTCAAAAATTTCTTTCACATTCTGCACCTGCTTTTCCTGTCGCCATAGTTGATTTACAATCCGGAGCGCCATCATTAAACTTGCCGGAGTGACAATGATGATATTTTTTATAAACGCATCAGAAGTTAAGTTGCTGTCAAGGGACTGCGCCAGGGAATATGCCGGCTCAATCTGCATGAACATCAGTACGTAATCTGGTGAACCAAATTCTTCGAAGCCCTCCTGGTAATTTTTTGAAGACAATCCATGGATGTGATTTCGCACGGACTGCAGATGTTTTTTGGCGTAGGCTTTCCGTTTTTGTTCATCATCTGCAGACATGTAGCTGTTATATGCTTTCAGTGAGACCTTGGAATCGGCAATCAGGATACGATCGTTTGGCAGCTTGATGATAACATCCGGACGCAGTTGAGTGCCGTCATCCGTTTTAATCTGGGTTTGTTTCTGGTAGTGTTCTCCTTCAATCAAGCCTGCATTCTGCAAGCATTTTTCCAGGATCATTTCACCCCAGTCACCCTGTTGCTTTGAATCACCTAGAAGTGCCGTCGTTAGGTTTTGAGCATCCTGACTCAAATTTGTATTAACTTCCTTGAGGTGCTCAAATTCTACCTTAATTGAAGCCCGGCCAGTTTCATCTTCAAGATGAAATTTTTCTACTTTTTCCTGAAACTCCTTCATTTTTGTTTGAATTGGAGTAAGCAGATTCTGGATACTATTTTTGTTTTCCTCAACAAATTGTTTTGATTTGCTTGTAAAAATTTTGGCAGAAAGATTTTCAAACTCTGTTCCCATCAATTTTTTTGCTTCCTCCAGAAATTTTAATTTTTCTCTGGATTCATTTTCCTTGGATTCCAGCCTTTCTTCCAAAGTTGCATTTAATACCTGCAGGGTAGAAAACTGTTTTTGCTGAAATTTAAGTTCTTCCTCAATTTCCGGAATTCTGTTTGCATCCTGCTTTAAGATGGCAAACTGCTTATCGAGCTCTATCTTGTCTGCCAGGATGGTATCGTATTTTTTCAGAAGTTCATTTAGTGATTCACCAAGTGCATCTATTTCCTGGGATTGAGTAGAAATCATTTTTTTCTGATAGAACCAGCAGAAAAAAATCCCCAGCAAAATACAAAATGCAGTATATAGAATTAAGGTGTAATTAATGGAATCAATGTTCATGGTTGTAATATTTATTCAACAGCATTTAGCAAAAAGTTATTATAAACTTGCCTCTAATACTATAACAATTGAAAGAAGTCTTGAAAACAATTTTGCCCTTGAAAGCAAATTCTGAAACCAGGGAACGTTATCGGCCTGGTTCACTATGATTCTTCAAAGTTTTATTAAAAGTTTCTGATGGAAATAAGCTTTGTTAAAAAAGCTCAGAGGCTAGTTTCCCTAAATTCGCTTTGTGGATTGGAGTAAAAAGACGCTTCCAGAAACATACCGGTGTAACTTAGCTGATTCTTACTGCAGTTTTCCGGAGTTCCTTCAAAGACCAATCTGCCGCCCTTGTCTCCGCCTTCTGGTCCCAAATCAATCAGCCAGTCTGCGGTTTTGATCACTTCTAAATTGTGTTCAATGACCAGCACAGAGTGACCTTCATCCACCAGGCTGTGCAATATTTTAAGCAACCTTGCCACGTCGTCGATATGCAATCCGGTAGTGGGCTCGTCCAAAATATAAAGAGTAGGACCATGTGTACGACGAGCAAGTTCTGCAGCTAATTTTAATCGTTGGGCTTCTCCTCCGGAGAGAGTATTTCCTGCCTGTCCCAATTTCATGTAACCCAGGCCAACGTCTTCCAGAGTTTTGAGAATCCGCTTGATTCGCGGCTGTGCCACAAAAACTTCAACTGCTTTGCTGATTTCCATTTCAAGCACATCCGCAATAGTATGCCCCTTATACTTGACTGCCAGGGTTTCCCGATTATAGCGCTTGCCTTTGCACTGATCGCATTTGACCCATACATCTGACAAAAAATGCATTTCAATCAATAGGAAACCCTGTCCGTCGCATGCTGGACAGCGCCCCTCTTTTGCGTTAAACGAAAAACGACGCTTGGAAAATCCGCGTTGTTTTGCTTCCGGCATTGAAGCAAAGAGGTTGCGGATCGGTTCAAGAACTTTTGCATAAGTTGCAGGATTTGAACGCGGAGTTCGCCCAATCGCTTCCTGGTTGATAACCATTATGGATTCAAGTTGAGCTATTCCGCTAATTTTTTTGTGTGTTCCTGGTTTAATCTGCTTTCCATTTATTTCCTTTTCCAGAGCTCGCTGCAGAACATCGACAACCAGTGAGGATTTTCCTGAACCGGAAACGCCGGTCACCACCGTAAAAACTCCGAGAGGAAAGTTGACATCCAGTTTTTTTAAATTATTTGCTGCTGCTCCGGTAACAGAAATTAAATGCTCCGGATTAAACGAACGATATTTTTTCGGCAGCGGAATCGATTTTTCCCCTCTCATATATTGTGCAGTCAGCGTATCGTGTTTGATTGAGATTTCCTGTGGACTTCCAAAAGCGGAAACATTGCCGCCGTAATGACCTGCTCCCGGACCAATATCGATAATATGGTCGGCTTGTCGGATCGTGTCCAAATCGTGTTCGACTAAGATCACACTGTTTCCACGATCCCGTAATTGCTTCAGCGTGCGGATAAGCCGTGCAGTATCACGGGGATGCAGGCCAATAGTTGGTTCATCCAAAACATAGGTCACGCCCACCAGTCCTGAACCAATTTGTGAGGCAAGCCGGATACGCTGCGCCTCACCTCCGGAAAGTGTGGATGCTTTTTGATCGAGTGTCAAATAGTCCAACCCTACATTTTCCAAAAATTTAAGACGTGTTAAAATTTCGCCCAGCGCCTGTTCGGCAACGGTACGCTGATTTTCGGTGAGAACCCAGCTTTCAATTTCCTGACGTGCTTCCGGGACAGAAAGTTGACAAAACTGGCTGATGTTTTGCTGATTAATTGTCACTGCACGATATTCTGCTTTCAAACGTTCACCTCCGCAATCTTCACATTGAGGATCATTTATGCGCTGAAACTCTCCCAAACCATCACAGGTTGGACATGCTCCCACATGAGAGTTGAAGGAAAACATGCGTGGTGATAATTCTTCCTGCTGAAAAAAAGAAAGCCTCACATCATTTTCCACATTTGCCAGAGTTTCAGACAAAAATACATATTTTTCACTCAACTGACCTTCCGGTTTTAGATCCGTCAAACAAATTTTCAACAAACCATGTCCACGCTGGAAAGCATTTTCAATGGCTTCTGCCAGGCGTTTTTGTTCTTCCGGATTAACGCGCAAACGGTCAATTCCCAAATCGACAGTAGTGTTTTTACTGAGTTTAAATTTTGCGGAGTTTTCCTTCCATTCATCCAGACGGATTGCTTTCCCATTGATATAAAGCCGCACAAATCCTTCCTGCTCCAGCGAATCGATCACATTTGGCAAGTGCTTGGGATGATCCAGCAGCAGAATTTTGCTCGACCCCGGTAAAAATAAAGGTGCAAGCAACTCAATCCGTTCACCTTCAAAATGTTCTGTACAAAAGGCTGCCGCGCGGGTTGGACTGTAGCCGAGCAAAGGTTTGCCGGTTGTTGGACAATGTGCCTTGCCGATACGCGCGAAAAGTAAACGCAGATAATCATAGATTTCAGTTGTTGTTGCAACAGTCGAACGGGGATTACGACCAGTTGCTTTTTGATTGATGGCAATTGCCGGAGAAAGTCCGTCAATCGAATCCACCGGTGCTTTATCCATACGGCCCAGAAATCGACGTGCATAAGTTGAAAGCGATTCGAGATAACGCGCCTGTCCTTCCGCAAAAATAGTGTCAAAGGCCAAACTCGTTTTGCCGGAACCGGAAACACCGGTTATCACAGTCATTTTATTGTTTGGAATCCGTACATCTATGTGCCGCAAATTATTTTTTGACGCACCCTTGATTACGATGTCACGAGAGTATGATTTTGAAACTTTTACTTTTTCAAAATCCGCCGGATCTTCTTCAATCACTTCAGTCGCTGAAACTTTGCCACTTTTTTCTTCTGATTCTTTGAAACTATTTTGTTCAGCCCCTTTTCCCAAAACTGTTTTCAAAAACTTTCCTGTCAGTGTCATCTGCTCCGATAAATTTTCCGGAGTTCCTTCGCAAACCAGTTCACCTCCATATTTCCCGCCTCCCGGTCCAAGTTCTATCAGATGATCGGCAACCTTCAGCACATCCAAATTGTGCTCAATCACTAAAACAGTGTTGCCTTGATCAACCAGACGGTTCAGGCAAGATAACAACAAACGGATGTCCTTAAAATGCAGGCCGGTAGTTGGTTCGTCAAGAATGTAAAGCGTATTTCCAGTCGCTATTTTTTTCAACTCTGAAGAAATTTTTACACGCTGTGCTTCTCCTCCGGAGAGGGTTGTGGAGGGTTGCCCAAGTTTTACATAGCCCAGACCAACGTCCAGTAGAGTTTGCAGAATTATGTGGATTTTTGGTAGTGCAGAAAAGAATTCCTCCGCCTCTGTAACCGTCATTTCCAGTACATCGTGAATTGTGCGGTTTTTATAGAATATCTGCAAAGTTTCAGCATTGAAGCGTTTTCCGCGGCAGGTATCACAAGGAATTTGTACATCACTCAAAAACTGCATTTCTATCGTTTTCAAACCGGCACCCTGACAGTCTTCGCAGCGTCCGCCCTTGACGTTGAATGAGAAGCGTCCTTTTTTATAACCCCGGGCTTTTGCTTCAGGCATCAGGGCAAATAAATCACGGATTGGGTCAAGGACCTTGGTGTAAGTTGCTGGGTTGCTGCGGGGGGTGCGGCCAATTGGAGCCTGATCAATTTTAATCACACGATCTATATTTTCGAGTCCGGAAATTTTTTTGTACGGACCGGGTTCGTCTTTGCTTCCGGGGTTCAGGTGGCAGTTCAAGGCCTTTTTGAGAATGCCGTCAATCAACGAGGATTTACCTGAACCTGAAACACCTGCTACAGCAACAAAAATTCCAAGTGGAATTTCGCAGTCAATATTGTTTAGATTATTGAAACTTGCACCGTGAATAGTTATCTTGTTTCCTGTTGGCTGACGACGTTTTTCCGGAATGGCTATTTGTTCTTGACCGGAAAGAAATTGACCTGTTATCGATTCCTGTGCTTCAATTATTTTTTGCATGGAACCTTGTGCTGTGATGTGTCCACCGTCTTGTCCTGCAGTCGGACCGATGTCCACTAAATGATCGGCAGATTCGATGGTTTCCTTATCATGCTCAACCACCAGCACAGTGTTTCCCCGGTCACGTAATTTTTTTAAAGTGCGAATCAGCTTTTTGTTGTCACTCTGGTGCAGTCCAATTGAGGGTTCATCGAGTACATAAAGCACACCCTGCAGTCCTGCACCAAGCTGTGAAGCGAGCCGGATACGTTGTCCTTCTCCGCCGGACAAGGTTGCTGCAGAACGCTCAAGTGTGAGATAACCTACGCCGACATCGTTCAGGAAATGCAGACGGTCCCGGATTTCTCTGAAAATGTCCCGCCCTATTTTTTTCTCAGTTTCAGTCAGTTTTAAATTATCAAAAAAGTTGACCGAATCTTCAATTGATTCACCGGAGAGACTATTGATATTGTGGCCGTGCAGTCGTACTGCAAGTGCCATCTTGTTGAGGCGCTTTCCTTCACAGTCCGGACAAATAGAAGTGTGCTGAAATTTTTCAAGTGGACCCTTGACAAAACGAAAAACAAATTGCAGGATTGGAATGAAACCGGCCCATTGTTGTTTCTCCAGTTTATTGAGAAACTGACCGGGAAAACGAAAAATATTGGAAACGCCAAGCTTCATTTTAGTGTTTCCATATAAAATCAACTGCCGCTGTTCAACGGATAAATTTTTCCACAAAGTTTTGTCGTTGATTTCAAAATTATTCATTAAACTGTTGACGTGGCGCTGATCGACTTTTGTGTATAGTAAATTCCCCTTTTCAGTAAAACATTTAATTGCACCTTCAGAAATTGAGAGTTCGGGATCACAGAGTTTCTCTTCAGAAAATGTGCTTAACTGGCCGATTCCGTTGCACGATGGACATGCTCCTTGAGGTGCGTTAAAAGAAAATAAGCGTGGTTCCATTTCCGGCAGCGCAATTTGACAGCTGGGACAGGCCATCAACTGACTGAACAAGTGATCTTTTTCCGGGCTTTGCTCCAGCTGATTTTTTGTTTCATTTTCTGCAGTTTTTTTACCATAGTGCAAAATAGCCAACCCGTTACCCAGCAACAGGGCTTTTTCTACACTTTCTGTGAACCGACTTTTTTCTTCTGCAGTAATTGTAAGTCGATCGACAACCAGTTCAATGGAATGTTTTTCGTAGCGGGCAAGCCGGATATCCTCATCCAGCCTGCGGACTTCTCCGTCAATTCTGGCTCGAACGTAGCCCTCGGCGGCCCAGTCTTCTAGTTCTTTGCGGTATTCTCCTTTGCGTTCCTGAACCATTGGTGCCAGTATCAGGCAGGCTTCATTTAGGGCGTCCACATAAGCATAATCGGTGATTTGTTCCGGAGTTTGCGAGGTGATGCGGGTTCCGCATTCAGGACAATGCGGCTTGCCCAAACGTGCAAAAAGGAGGCGATAATGATCGTAAATTTCTGTGATTGTTCCAACGGTTGAACGCGGATTACGGTTGACTGTTTTCTGGTCTACGGATATCGTCGGACTCAGTCCTTCGACGTGTTCGACTTTAGGCTTGTCAGTTTGCCCCAGAAATTGACGGGCATACGCCGAAAGTGATTCAACAAAACGGCGCTGGCCTTCTTTGAAAATCGTATCAAATGCCAGTGAAGATTTTCCGGAACCACTGACTCCAGTAAAAACTGTCAGTGAGTCTCGTGGAATATTAAGGCTTACATTTTTCAGATTGTGTTCTGATGCGCCAATTACGACTAATTGATCTGCTTTTTCTTGGGACATGAAAAAGGACTGAGGATATTCTGGACAGGAAATTAAGCTGATTTTTGATGTTTATTTTGTGATCATTATGGCAGGAATTATTTGGAGCAACAAGACGGAATTTATTTTGAAATCAAACTGAATTAGTATGGTGAAAAAACTTATTTGGTTACACCAAATTTGTGGTTGACCATGCATGCAGGAAGCTGTAAAACTTATTCATCTTTATTTGTATTTGTTACATTGTTTAAAAATATTATTAGGAATCTCTAAATGAAATCTATACCAAAGCAGGCACAAGTTGTCATCATCGGCGGCGGTGTGATCGGCTGCAGTGTGGCTTATCATTTAACAAAACTTGGCTGGAAGGATGTCGTTTTGCTGGAGCGCAAGGAGTTGACCTGCGGTACAACCTGGCATGCCGCCGGGCTCGTGGGTCAATTGCGGGCCACGAAAAACATGACCAAACTTGCGCAATATACCAGCGAACTTTATGCCACTCTGGAAGAAGAAACAGGACAGGCCACCGGTTTTAAACAAAACGGTTCAATCAGCGTGGCTCCGGATGCCGGACGTTTTGAAGAACTAAAAAGGGGAGCCTCGATGGCCAAATGTTTTGGACTTGAAGTGGAGGTGATTTCTCCTAGAGAAGCACGTGAATTGTATCCGCTTTTAAATATTGATGACCTGGTCGGCGCTGTTTTTTTGCCCAAAGACGGACAGACAAATCCAATTGATGTGACTCAGGCGCTGGCAAAAGGCGCAAAAATGGGTGGAGCAAAAATATTTGAAAACATGCGCGTTTGCGGAATCGAAACCAAAAACGCCGGAACGTCCGGTGCGAGACAGGTTTCCGGAGTCAAAGTGGAGGTTCCGTCTCTCGGTAGTGGAGAAGCAAGTGAACTCAAAACTATCTCTGCCGAAATTGTTGTTAACTGTGCCGGACTATGGGGGCATCAGGTTGGGGAAATGGCAGGCGTAAATGTACCGCTGCATGCTGCAGAACATTTTTATATTGTCACAGAAAACATTGGATTGCCGTCAACTCTTCCAGTTTTGCGTGATCCAAGCGGTTGGATTTATGCAAAAGAAGATGCTGGAAAAATGCTGGTTGGCTGCTTTGAACCTAAATCAAAACCGCGCCCACTAAACACGATTCCGGAGGATTTTTCATTTGGTCAGTTTGAGGAAGATTGGGAGCATTTTGAACCGGCGATGCTGAATGCAATGCATCGCATTCCAAAACTGGAAGATGCAGGAATCCACACTTTTTTCAACGGTCCAGAAAGTTTCACTCCAGACGACCGCTATATCTTAGGTGAGGCTCCGGAACTTAAAAACTTCTATGTTGCCGCCGGACTCAACTCAATCGGAATTCAATCTGCGGGTGGTGCAGGCAAAGTGCTTTCCGAATGGATCGTAAACGGATATCCGCAAATAGATTTATGGGATGTAGACATCCGCCGTTTTCATTCGTTTCAGGGCAATTCACGATATTTGAAGGAGCGCACCGAAGAGTCATTAGGCCTGCTTTACGCCATGCACTGGCCTTTCCGACAGCCGGAAACCAGCCGGGGCGTACGCAAATCTGTGCTACATGATCGTCTGGAAAAAACTGGTGCATGTTTTGGTGAGATGAGCGGATGGGAGCGCGCCAACTGGTTTGCGCCACAAAGAACAGAAGCACGATACGAATACAGCTACGCACGTCAAAACTGGTTTGAAGCCTCTGCCGCTGAGCATCAGGCGGCACGGGAAAAAGTGGCGCTGTTCGACATGTCGTCCTTCGCGAAGTTCGTGGTGCAAGGGCGTGATGCTGAAAAAGTGCTCAACCGGATTTGTGCCAATGATGTCGCTGTTCCATCCGGAAAAGCGGTTTATACATCGTGGCTCAATGAACGAGGCGGTATCGAGTCCGACTTGACGGTAACCCGTTTGCAGGAAAATGTTTTTCTGGTTGTTACGGCTGGGGCTAGTCAAATCCGTGATCTGGCCTGGCTGCACAAAAATATTCCGGATGACGCACATGTGACAGTCACGGATGTAACTTCCGGATATGCTGTGTTGAGCGTGATGGGACCGGAATCCCGAAATTTACTTTCAAAACTCACTCCGGACGATTTATCAAATGAGGCCTTTCCTTTCGGCAATGCACAGGAAATTGAAATCGGCTACGCCAGAGCACTGGCCTTACGTATGACTTACGTTGGTGAATTGGGCTGGGAAATTTATGCACCAACCGAATTTGCTCAGGACATCTACGATAAAATCCTTGCAGCTGGAACCGAACATGGTTTGAAACTGGCGGGAATGCATGCCCTCAACTCCCTGCGTATGGAAAAAGCATTTCGGCACTGGGGACACGATATTGTGGACGAAGACACGCCACTGGAAGCCGGACTTGGTTTTGCGGTCAAGTTTGACAAACCCGGAGGTTTCATAGGTCGGGAGGCCTTGATGCGTCAAAAAGACGAATTGTCCAAAACAAAAAGCGGAGTTTTGAAAAAACGTCTGGTGCAGTTTGCTCTGGAAAATCCGGAACCAATGCTTTATCACAATGAACCGATTTGGTGTAATAACAAAATCGTTGGTGATCTGACTTCCGGAATGTACGGTCACACCATTGGAACTTGTCTTGGAATGGGTTATGTATCACACGAGGATGGAGTGAGCAAAGAATTTCTGGAATCAAGTGTTTTTGAAATTGAAGTGGCCGGAGAACGGTACGGTGCAAGACCTTCTTTGCGTGCGTTTTATGATCCGAAGAGCAAACGGGTACGGATGTAGAGAGTCAATTTTTCAAAAAATATTCAAGTTGCAGCTAAATTGCTTGAGCTGCAGAAAATTTTATACTTGAACACTTTCAACCAGTTGCGCACCTCGTGAAGCCATAAAGTAGAGTCCCATGTAATGAGTTACGTCTTGAGGGTGGCTGGCACTGGGTGGTAGTCCAATTTCCTCAACAACATTTCTAGGCAGGTCATAGGTAGAGCAGCCTTTGTCATAAACCACCACTTCTTTCAAACTTGGAAGCATCCCGTGATTGCGGGCTGAGAGCAGTGTAAGAACAAAATCCATTACACAAATGTCGGTACATATTCCAACTACCAAGACATTAGCCACATTATTATCCT
>Ga0208471_1000233_pt1 | contig 23087 bp, 23 predicted proteins | sample DeeseametaMP0441_FD_184210 | JGI IMG/M metagenome (GOLD analysis project Ga0208471, IMG submission 184210) | Marine microbial communities from the Deep Atlantic Ocean - MP0441 (SPAdes) | ecosystem: Environmental > Aquatic > Marine > Oceanic | place: East of Rio de Janeiro, Brazil, South Atlantic...
AACCACAATATTCTGGATTCAGGGCAAAGCAATTGAGCTGGACTAAAGGCAAACCCTCAGAACATAAGTCTTCCGAGAATATCCGGTGTTTATTTTTTGTGCGGAATGATGACCATCTCTTAGCTTTGTCTACAAGGAACATCCTGAATATATAAAATATTTTTCTTTTTCGTACTGTTCATTCAGGATGCCCCATCTAAAGGAACACTCCATTGTCATGAATACTTTTTATTCTTTCGATTTAACTGAATCACTTTTGCTTTAGCGTCTTTTATTTTATTTAATAAATGTGGTGAGACGTTCCAGCGCATTCCATCATCAGTCATAATTGAGATAGTTTTTGTATTATATTTTGTGATCACACCAAACCTAATCTCATTCTCAATTGGAATAAATGAGATTTTTTCTCCAATACTAAATTCCATCATTTTTGAATGATGCTTCATTTGAGCATTAAATTTTAAACGCTCAACTATTTTATGATTAAGATCGATTAATTCCTTTTCACTTAAATTGTCTATATTAATTCCCATTTTTATCACTGCCTTTTTAAATTGTTTTCTTTGATAACATCTAGCTGCAAGTGCTGAAATCTCATTATTTTCAGACGCATATCTCCGTTAGTGGGCTTCCTGGTGATAACGTCAAGGATGAGTTGATAGAGGGGAAAACTCAAGAGCCTTGCCGAAGCTAAAACGTTTTAAATACCGATAAACAGAGGGCTGAAATGTGCCCCCTCTAGTCAACTCTATCCGCTTGTTAGCCCTAGTGAGTCTATTTGTGTGATGCCACGTATTCACTTAGTACTTCATCTAATTGTGCTTGCCATCCTTTTCCTCGTGATTTGAAATACTCAACCACTTGTGGACTCAAACGAATAGAAACAGCCATTTTCGTAGGATCTTTTTGAGGGCCACGTACTCTACGAGGAATTTCAGGGTGAGCTTTAAACACTGGTTGCATACGAGCTAATATCTCTTCAGAAAGAGGGGGTGAGTTTACTTCATCCCAATCGTTCTGAGACACATGGTCAGGTTTCTCTTTCATAATATTCTCTTTCTCGGTTATTCGCTCTACGTAAGCTTATAATACGAATGTTATCAAAACGGCGTGTATAAATCATATCGTATAAATGGTTTTTGATGTAGCCTAATGCTACCCACCGGACCTCACTATAATCATGTCGATCATCAATCGTTTCAAAAGCTGTTTCCCATTCAAAGTCTTCTGCTATTGAAAAATCAACTCCGTGTTTGATGATATTCGCTTGCCGCTTATTCTCATCCCATTCATAATTCATAGTTATATTGTATATACGATTTGTGTTATGTCAACTCTATTATACAGAGAAACACTATTCAGTAGGTAAAATGAGGATGAATAAAGGACCTACCAGTCTTTAAGTGCAACGACAAGGCGATCAATATCATCGAAATTATTGTAGAAATGTACAGCCACCCGAAGATTCCCGTCCCTAGCAGAGCAAATAACTCCTACCTTTTGCAGATGATTTAGTAATAATGCAGGATCTGCATCGTCAAGTGGAATGGCTACAATCGTACTCTGATTTGCTGCTGGTAGCTCAATCGGCCTTTGTCCAATTTCTGCGAGACGATCACGTAAGGCCCGGACTAGATCAATATTCCTGGCATACACGGCATCAACTCCGAACAGGCCAAAGAGTGACAACGCAGCCTCATCTCCGATGGCCGCCAACCAACTTATCGGATTGTCGAAGCGCGAGGCAGTTTGTGAGAGCTGCATATTCGGCCCAAAGAAGCTTTCGAGAGGTACGGCTCCGGCTTTCCATCCAGCATTTGTCGGAACAATTCTATCTTGTAGAATTTTACTGATGTAACAATAACCCATGCCCCGAGCAGCATTTAACAGAAACTTGTGATCAGAAGTTGCAAACACATCGATTTTGTCCAGATAAGGAGCGATTGAAAGTGCTCCGGCCATTTGCGCTCCATCAACGAAGGTCATTGCCTCTACTTTGCAGGCAATTTCTGCAATGCTTGAGATATCCGAACGATGACCAGAAGCAGTCTGAACGGCACTGAATGCTATAAGCTTTGTACCGTAGTCAGAGAGTTCCTCGATGTCATTTGGTTCGAGCCCACCATTGCGAAACGGAGTTTGCCTTATTTCGTAACCCTTCCGTTCGAGCATTCACCACGGGAAGTGGTTCGAACTGTATTCCCGTTCACCAATGACAATATTCTCCCCTCGCTCAGCTTTACTAAACTGCGAAGCAATCAACCCAGCGGCTGAGCTGACTGATGGTATCAGAGCAATATCCTCGGCCTTTGCTCCAATTATTTTGGCAAAAGCATTGCGAGCGTTTTCGCCAGCCTGTTCAGCACGGATGAAATTAAGACCACTTTTGGTCCAATCGGCAATAAATTCAGAATAGGCATCGCTCAAAATTGTACTGCCCAAAGAAACAGCAGCAGTATTGAAATATGCCAATTTCTCTGTTGCAGGGAAAAGGCGTCGTGCATCTTCTATACTTTTTGGGTTGGTATTCATTGAGGCTACCTATTGTAAGTTTATGTCAACGAGCATCATACTGTAACGCCATCATTCAGTGCTGGCTCTTAGTTACTCCAACTTGTATCAGTCATCGATTCCGCTGCTAACGTCGCATTAACCGGCCGCAAAAGGGTAGCAAAGCAACGCTTTTGACGGTCGGGTTGAATGCCTGGTTAGGTGTTTTTCCTCATATTTTGAATAATGCTTATCGTCATTCTTTTCCCGTATAAAAGAGTACTTTGGCCTCCAAGAATATACGTAAATCGGAGTTTGGTAGATATCTTTAAGCCTGATGACTTTTGTAGGTTGACACGATGGTAAAGCGAATGTGTTACTGACAATGAGAATCTCATTTGATAGTTCGCGTTTCAGTTTTTCATGAAGAGCAACCATACCTCCAGGGAAAAGATAACAGAATAGAATAGAAGCATTGCTGAGTTCAGCCTTCTTGAAATCTTTGCGATAAAGCGTAAGGTTATTCAGACGTAAGCTGTATTTCAGAATTATTGAGACCAACCATGGAAACCATGACAGCTCGTAGCCTATCACTTGTTGACGCGGGTACTTACGGGCCAGAGCGATAACGAGCGTTCCCCAACCAGAACCCAGATCAATTAAAGGACCATTTACAGGCCTATCTATTGAAGCAAGCATGGCTTGACAAGCCTTGCCTGAGCTCATCATGGGAGAAATACCAGTTTGCAGCGTGGTCCAAACAATGGACATGCCCGCCAAAAGAACGAAAACAAGAAGCATTAGATTAAGAAGAACCATGTTAACGATGATCTAAGACTTGTCGAAATTTCATTATTTTTATTTTCACCTAACGCTTCGCATCAGCGGTCGACAAAGCGCGTAGCGGTTTGGCGATCCGGCTGCATGCGCTTGTTATGTTTTGTGTAATTTCTTTGCTGCAACAAAATAGCTAGATGCTCCTTTGAATATTTCTTCGGACTCAATGGCCTCGAATTCCCCTTTTGCTAACAAAATGTCTATGTCACTACTTTTTATTCTTCTAATTGGAATGGGAATTACTCCAAACTTACACAATATCCGAACCAGCTGTATCTGGAGATTAACTAAAAATGACATCTTTTGCCCTAAGCAAGGCGTTACAGAAATAAATATGCCGTCAGGCTTTAACAGGTCATTTATTCGATACACAACATTTTGCGGATTGGGTACTGTGTGCAACATGTTGAAAGCTAGAATCACATCAAATGATTCATTTTGAAATTTATCTTCAAATAAGTCCGCCTTTTCGAAGTGTACATTATCAATTTTACTAACAACTGCTTTCTCTTTTGCTATCCGAATCATCTCAGATGAGATATCGATACCTTGTATTTCTTTCACCTGACTGGAAAACTCACAGGATGCTGTGCCGGTTCCGCATCCATAATCCATAACGATATAACTATCTTTGAGGTGCTTTTTGGTGTTCTCCCTTGCCTTTTTATGGATGTATTCAAAACGCTTTTCTGTCTTGTCATAATTTTTTGAAGCCTTATTCCAAAAATCTTCCGACTTATTCATTGTTTATAGCTCCTTGAAAAACATAACGCCTAAATAAGCGGCGGCTGTAAGCCGTCGCGCTTGATTGCCTTGTTATGCATGATTATATATTACGGGCATATGTCCCTTCCATTTCAGCCAAGTACTTTCATCTAATATTAGTTCGGCCATGAAACTACCAACATTGATTCTGCTTGTTGCTCCAGAATCAAAAATTGCATTTCTAACGGGAGAGGGATAAACGTCATATTCTGTGATTTCTGTTTCGTCTGTCAGTGCGTCAGGTCGAACAGCGACCCATTCAATAGTTTTATTATTTTGCCCGATCTTAGTGCGTAAGAAGTCTGCTGCTTTTTCATTATCTAGGTGTGGAGGTAACAAGGCCCTTAATATGGCAACAACTATACGCTGGCTGAGTGGTGGTTTCTCGGGGATATCTCGATTACTGTTCCCTGTAGTATTCATTAGTATTACTTTTGTTGGTCTGTCAGCGTTATTGGATTGAATTGCGCTACATATGCATTCAATAGTTTCTGTTACAAGCAAGCGAGGCATTCCGAACATGCCTTTAAAAGTAAGGTTATGACCGAGGCAAGAAACAACAGCGCCGCAGCCTTTTACATATCTCTTCATTTCTTCACTACTTAATTCATGAACAGAGGATTGTATTTTTAATAAGTTAGGATTTTCAGGCAGGGAGTCGAGTGACCGCACAATTGCATTAACTTCAACTCCTTGACTCAGTAGTTTATCGACTACGAGCCGTCCTGTTGCGCCACTTGCTCCTACAACTAAAACTTTCAAAAAATCTCCTTTTAAAAATGACTGTTCAAATTTATGGTGCATAACGTCGCCATAAACGGCCGAGCGTAGCGAGGTCCAGGCCACAAAGTGGCCGTTGTTTAATGGCCTTGTTATACATGGGCTAGATATGCGCTCCCATGCTTAGGCGCTCTTCAATGGAAAAGCCCAATGAGTTATAGAAAGCTGCAACTTCTGTATTTGTAGTTCTAATTTGAAGATTAACTTTAACACAACCAATCTCCTTTATGAATTTTATAGCGAGTTTTACAAGGGCCGCGCCTGTACCATTGCGGCGATATTTTGGTAATACTCCAACAGCATATAACCATCCACGATGACCATCATAACCTGCCATACAAGCACCGACTAGACGACCATAACTTTCGGCGACAAATATTAAATCATCTACTGCCAGCTTTGCATTAATAACAAGTGATGGTTCGTTATGTGGAGGATCATCAGGAAATATTTCATTCCAAAGTTCAATCAACCCATCCCGATCAGTGATTTCATATTTCCGAATTTTCATGATTTATTCAAAATGTATAACGTCCTGATGAATTGCCAGAGGGGGAAACTCAAGAGTTTTGTCGAAGCTAAAACGTTCTAAATACCGATAAACAGAGGGCTGAGATGCACCCCCTCTGGTCAATTCAATTAGCTTGTTCGCAAATTTTATATTTCTTTCTCATTTCTTTAAAATGGCCTTTTGGCCTTCAAAAAGAATGTTCAAAGGCCCGTATTTGGCCTATATTTTTAAAGATGATAAATTATATCAGTTGATTCTAGGCATAAATCTGATCCGACCCGATTTGTGATTTGTATTAGCAGCCAAACCGATGGTGATGTGTGAGACCGATGAATTGGTTTGTATTTGCCTCAGAAGAAGTTTCATTGAACAGACTCTTCCCTGGAGTCTCCATTACGACGACAGAACCTCCTCCAGGAACGTATTTTACATGGTCCAAATAGACATGGGAGGCTGTCCGAGAATTCATCATGGAATAGTAGGGTGGAACGCCGGATGGCCGGACCCGTCCCACCAAAAGCCTGATATTTCGTATAAAATGAAAGATTTCGGATTGAAATCGGTGGCTCACTGTGTCCTCTTATGGAGGGTCATCTTTCCTTAGGTGGTAATACACTTTCCAACTCTACCTTATTCAACAGCACGTTCGCAGCAGTCTGAATATGAATTTCGGCTGAGGGAAGTAAAGGCAAACTGGTGATGTGCTTTTGTTGGACGAGCAGCTCGATTTCCGTGCATCCCAAAATACACGCTTCTGCCCCTTGTGCTTCAAGCTCACGAATCGCTTTTACCATTTTCGTTCTCGATTCATCTCGAAACACATTGTACGATAATTCTTGGTGGATAATCTCATAAATTTCTTCTTGAACCCGCTCCTCTTCCGGGACTAAAGTTGTGATACCATGGCGTAATAAACGTGACTTCAAGTAATCCTCTTCCATGGTCGGTTTCGTCCCAATCAATCCTACTTTTGAAAACCCTTGTTTTTTCGATTGAAAGGCACAACAGTCGGCAATGTGCAAAATTTTTAGTTTTGGAAACTCTCTTTCGACTGCTGGTACACAGATATGACCCGTGTTGGAGGCAATCACCAAAATGTCACAACCTGCCGCCACAAGCTGACGAATTCCGCTGAGGAGATGTGTTTCAACGTTGGCAAACGACTTCAAGGTAAGGTAATGAACGTACTCATCACAATCAACGGAAACCATGACAATGGACGGATTAGGAGACATGAGATGGTAGCTGGGAGTATTCGCGAGAACTATCTCGTTGATGCCTTTGAAGTAATCTAAACCCGAGACATAGGAGATTCCTGTTAAAATGCCAAGAGTGGGAACTCCTCGCCTAGTGGAGGCAGAGGTTGGAATTTGTCTTTTTTGAGTCATCAATTTTCATTCCTGTTTAGGTCCTTGTCTGTGAGCTTCCGGAAAGTGAGAGGAGTCCGTTTGTTTTTCGTCTCCTTTCGGTCGCTAAGTTTTGGCCTAAATTACATCAAAGCAACCTTCGATTCAAGAATTTTCTTGCCTAAAAAATGTTTTCTTTTTCTTTTTGATCTTCGCTGCAACTCTGTGAATGGAATGACTCTTTTTTGTGCATGCGAACGACAAGCTGAACTTTCCGACCGTTTATTTAAGTCGAAAAGCTTTGCATAATTTTGACTTTATTTTGAAACTCAAATCGGCGATATACCGGATAAGTTCTAGCGTCTTGTTCGCAATTTACTTGGTCCGACCTCCGATTCTCTTGGTCGGACCTCCGATTCTGTTTCAAGAAGTTTGCTGCTCGACCTGCTTTCGTAAGCGTTCAAAGAGGTCAATTCCAAACTGACGAAAAACATCGATCATGTCAACAAACACCCAGTTCTCCCCGATCCGATCGCCTTCTCTAAGCCAAATGTCTATCCCATTAAAGGCGATCTGATTGCCTGTTGCCGGACAGTCTAGATACTGGCCGGTATGGGTGGCTAACACGCCCGGAAAGCTGGAGGCGCCCATAATGTGACCTTCTGCAAACAGAGAGTCCAAATCTTGCACCTGGCGATCAGGAAAGGCATGCAGCCAATGTTTCTGATGAAAATCCTCAAACTCTTTGAGACTGCGACAACTACCGATGCCAGAGGGACCATACCACTGCAATTGAGGATGAAAGAACTGGGCCATACCCATGCTCTCCAGTTCTGACTCGTCGAATTGATTCAGACCATCGTAGATCATAGACCTAATGAGTTGTAGGCTTTGCTCTGATTCCTGTTCATCTTGAGTTCCCAACAGGAGACCGTTACTGGTTCGTGGAGGTAGCCACAACCCAACCGCGCCCCGATCAGGTGGCAAGATTGGAAAACCAGCTTGTTGCATAACATCCGGCACATCGAGCAATAGGTGAATTTCAACAATCTGACCTTCATCCATTCGACAGAATTCGCTCCAGCGGATCTGTACTTCTTTTCCGGTGGCTGGAATCGTGAGCCAGTCTTGTTGAAACGACCCTGTAAAATGGCCTAGACCGCAAACCCACTCCCGCCCGTCGAATTGTCCGTTGACCCGACCGTTGGACGATCCACCAAAGAAGATCGTGCTCTGCCGTTTAATATCAGGGAACGAATGCAAGAGCGGCTGCCAAAATGTTGAATTGACTGCATCGATTCCCTGTTGTTGATTGATAGGGTGGGGGCCCATCCAGGAGATGTCCTTAGCGACATAAACTCGCATAATATTTGCAATATTATCAGCTTTAGAGCTATTCAACTCCTGCCAAAAATCCCATACAATTTTTTTGTTTTTCTGCGTCAGTTCAGTTGTCATTATTATTTTCCAGGCAAAATTTTTATTAATTTCTGATCTTTACTGCAACTCTATGAATGAAAGAGTTCTTTTTTTTGCGTTGCGAACTTATTATTATCAGGTAAAATTGCCTTATAATACGATATTATTGGTTAAATCAGGCATGTTTTCCTGAATAAGCGTTTATTTCACGTTAAATCAGGTAAACTTGCCTGATAGTACCTGCATCAGCAGTTAAATCAGGCAAATTTTACCAATATGTTGATATTAACAGAACAATAGTACATACTCGCACTATGAGCGGCTCATTTAACTGGAATTAAATTTTTATGTCAACAAATAATTCAAAAAAAACACTGGTGGAAGAAATCCGTGATTTGATGAGACGTGAACATTATTCCATCAATACTGAGCGCACCTATTGTGATTGGGTTCGGCAGTTTGTGAAATTTCATCGATTGCAAACTCGGGAGTCCCTATATGTTGAGTCAGAAAAGAAGGTTGAGGAATTTCTGACTTATTTGGCAACCGAAAGAAATGTTGCGGCATCAACACAGAATCAATCCTTCAACGCCTTGGTATTTCTCTATAAACGGGTACTTAAATCTCCATTGGAAAATATAAAAGCCGCTCGTTCACGTAAAGGTGCGGGGATTCCGGTTGTCTTGACTCGTGAGGAAGTGAAACAAGTCTTGTCTTTGTTAAATGGAGTCCCGGAACTGGTGGTCAAATTATTGTACGGTTGCGGTTTGCGGATAACCGAGTCAGTGCGTTTGCGAGTGCAAAATATTGATTACGGCTACAGGCAGGTAACGATACGCGACGGCAAGGGGCTGAAAGAACGCGTTACTCCGTTTCCTGCAAATATGGAATCTTTGCTTCACCATCATTTGGAGAGGGTGAAGGCAATTCATAAACATGATTTGGAACAAGGATATGGTACCGTTTTTTTGCCTCACGCATTGGCCCGCAAGTATCCAAACGCTGAACGAGAGTGGAATTGGCAATATGTCTTTCCCGGTCGGGGGCTCTCAAAAGACCCTCGTAGTGGAATAATACGCCGTCATCATCTGGATCAATCGGCGATCAACAGAGCAATAAAGCAGGCTGTCCGTAAAACTGAAATTACCAAAAAAGTGAGCGCGCATACATTCCGGCATAGTTTCGCTACACATTTGCTACAGCGTGGAACAGATATTCGCACTATTCAGTCATTGTTGGGTCACAAGGATCTGGAAACAACCATGATATATACTCATGTGTTGAAGCAGGGCGGAGAAGGTGTCGTGAGTCCATTGGACGATTTATGATTAGTTGCCATTTCAAGGAAAAATGTAGAGTGTTTTTCTTGGCTTTATGCTTGATCTATAATAAAATTATCCTCATCACTCTTTGTATTTACAAACATAAACAGAATTGATGAAGCAGTAAAAAGTCCAAATGGTACACTTGCTTGTCATTCCCCCGAAAACGGGAATCTGTTCCCCGATCGAGTCGAGGACAAGCATTTCAGATACTTACAAGTTCCTGGATTCCTGCTTTCGCGGGAATGACAACTTCTTACGGAACAAACAGAATTAGACTATGTCGATATTTTTTCAATCCATAAAATTATAAAAAACTGACCTGATGTTCCAGTACCGTCCAGAGCGAATTATCATCGACCAAGCAGTTGCGGCAGAACCTCTAACCGTGCAAATTTGCGAACGCTTTCCAGAAGTTCCGCAGCAGGTTGTGGAAAATTTCGCCTGGCATCAGGACGAATCCGGAACTGACCCTCTGCGGAATCCGCTCACGCAGGGGAAGAAGACCCTGCATCTTAAATATTTTAAAGGTACATCAATTAAGGCTTGTCCGGGATTTTCGAATGAGCTAGTCTGCTGCAATTATTTTACTCTGGATTTAATAGAAAACTGTCCATTTGAATGCACATACTGTATTCTACAAGCATTCCTGAACAAACCGGTTATTACGGTTCACGCAAATCTGGAAGAAATTCTGGAACAAGTCCGGCAGCGTACTGCCGCGCAACCTGACACTTTGTTTCGTGTTGGAACAGGAGAGCATTCTGACAGTCTGGCGCTCGACAATATCCTGGGCATCAAGGCGCATGTGATCCGTTTCTTCGCGAAACTGCCTAATGCTTTGCTTGAACTTAAAACAAAGTCGAAGCATGTTGAACATTTGCTCGATCTTCCGCACGGCGGCAAAACCGTAATTTCGTGGTCGGTAAATCCGGAAGCCATTGTTGAACAGGAAGAACACAAAACAGCGCGGCTGCATGAACGACTTGAAGCGGCCAGAATGGCTTCTGCGGCAGGATATAAAGTCGCTTTTCATTTTGATCCCATGATCAACTATCCGGATTGGGAAAAAGGTTATCAGGAGTTGGTTGAGCAAATATTTGACGCTGTTCCTCCGGACAGAATTGCCTGGATCAGTTTGGGTGCATTACGTTATATTCCTTCGCTGAAATCCGTTGTGGATGAGCGCTTCCCAAACAGCCGCGTTTTTCTGGGTGAGTTTGTTCCTGGAGAAGATGGAAAAATGAGATATTTAAAAAAAATCCGCCAGCGACTTTTCCGGAATGTTCAACAGAAAGTTGAAAAATTGGCGCCACAAATACCAACTTATCTTTGTATGGAAAAAGGTTCAGTCTGGGAAAATTCAATGCCCTATCAGCCGAAAACCGCTCCGGACGTTGAGGAACGGCTTGCAAGCAGCCTTCGGAAGCGTTTTCCCGTGGAGGCTTGATGTCTGCTGTAAAACTGACAGACACCGTTGCTTTGTTTCCTCTGCACGGTACAATTTTATTGCCGGGTTCCGTTCTCCCCCTCCATATTTTTGAATCACGCTACCGACAAATGGTAGAGCACGTCCTTGAAAATGATGATTTGCTAATTGGCATAATCCAGCCTGCTGCGCAGGATTCTAAAAAGCTGTGCAAAATAGGTTGTGCCGGCTCAATTGAACAGTCTCAACAATTGCCTAAAGGAAATTTTTTGATCCAACTTCATGGTGAATCCCGTTTCCAGATTGTTGAGGAACTGGAAACCGATACACCATACCGAATCGCAAAAGTTGAATATTCTTCTTTTCCGCATGATACGGAAAATTCAAGCCTCTCAAAAGATTCAAATCTTTTGTATCAAAACTTCAGAAAATATTCTGAAAAAAATAAGTTGAAAATAGAGTGGGCAAAAATCGAAGATATTCCCGCACATTACCTCGTTAATTTGCTCAGCATGAACCTTGATTTTTCCGGAATTGAGAAACAGACTCTGCTTGAGTCTCCAGACTTGAACACACGTTTGGACGACCTGATTTGCCTCATGGAAATGTCAAATCCGAATGAAATCATTTCAGAATCCTCACCTAACTTTCTAAATTAAATTCTACCTAAAATGAAAAATATTTTTGCACTCCGTTTTTACAAAATTTTATTTTCACTTTGCATCATCACATTTGTTTTTGTTCCGGCATTTGCGCAAACTTCCGGAACAGCTTATCATCCTAATCCTGTTATCGGTTTAGTGGACGGCGTGCCCGTAACTTTTGAAGATGTGCGCAACAAAAAAGCGAACGACCTCAGTCTGCAACTTTATCAGCAATTGAGTGTCCGGTTGATGGAATACGCCCTGGAAAAACTTACAGCAAAACATCCGGAAATCAAACTGACTCCGGAAAGAAAAGCGACACTCAGAGATATTATTAAAATTTATGAGCAAAATAACTTGCAGGAAAGTGGAACTCTGGATCAACTCCGGCCTCAGATTACGCAGTTTTTGGAACAACAAATTCGCAGTCAGCATTTGTTGGACCAGTACTCATTGGCTCTTGAAAAGGGCTGGATCGTTTCTCATTTGGAAGCACCCTCAGATTTTCTGCTGCAAGGAAATATTAAAACCGCCTATCTGAGAGGCAACAAAAAAGCATCTGTCATTCTGCTCGAATATTCCGATTACCAGTGCCCTTTTTGCGGGCGGGTACAAACTACGATTCAAAAACTTATCAAAAATTATCAGGACCGTGTGGCATTTGGTTATCGACATTTCCCGCTCGCATTTCATCGTGAAGCTGACGAAGCAGCCATTGCCTCAGAATGCGCGCGTGAACAAAACAAATTCGAAGAAATACATCTGCTGCTTTACGAGAATCCTAAAGCACAGGCTGTGGATGATCTAAAAAAATATGCCCGTAAAATTAAAGTAAAATCCCCAGAAAAATTTGATCAGTGCCTTGATAGTGAAAGGTATCGTGGATTAGTAAATGAGGATATGAAGGACGGAGCGGCGCTGGGCATTACCGGAACTCCCGGATTTTTTGTCGGCCTTTTCGACCCAAAGTCCGGTGGAATTCAGGGTGAGGTCCTTTCCGGCGCGCAGCCTTATAGTACTTTTCAACAAACCTTAGATAAATACTTGAGTCGCCGCTAAAAATAATGAACGATCCAGACCTCCGAGAGGCACTTGAGAAAATAGATTCGCCGCGCATCCTCGTCGTTGGCGACTTGATGCTGGACCATTATTCATGGGGTGAAGTGGATCGTATTTCTCCCGAAGCGCCGATTCCCGTAATGCGCGTTCTCCGTGAAGATCAACGCTTGGGAGGCGCAGGCAATGTCGTGATGAATCTGGCCACTTTGGGCGCGGAAGTGCTCGTCTGTGGAGTCACTGGAAAAGATAAAACCGGTGGGACTATCCTCAAGCTTTTGTCCGAAAACGGAGTGGATTATTCCGGAGTGCTCATTGCAGAAAATTATAAAAGCTGCCTCAAACACCGCATGATTGCCGGACAAACTCATTTACTCCGGATGGATATAGATCCAGATCCGGATTCCCCTTTACCTCAAAAACAGCTTATTTCGTACCTGGAAAAAACAATTCCAAGTTCCGATGCAGTTGTCGTTTCAGACTATGGCAAGGGTTTGCTCAGATCTAAAACTCTTGAAGCAATTGCAACTTGCGGAAAAAAACACGGAATTCCGGTAGTGGGCGATCCTCGAAGTACAACAAACTACAGCATTTATCAGGATTTCACCCTCATAAAACCGAACCGTAAAGAAGCTGAAGCGGCTGTTGGATTTGCCCTCAAAGATCAAAATGATGTTCTCAGAGCCGCGGAAATGCTGCAGGCTGAAGTGAAACTCAAATATCTGATTATCAGCCTCGATCGGGATGGCTTACTTCTTTTTCACAGTCCGCAGGATTATCATTTTATGGCGGCGGAAACACAGGAAGTTTTTGATGTTGTAGGAGCAGGAGACGCTGTCAGTAGTATGCTGGCTTTTATGCTCGCCGGAAAGGCAAAAATTGAGCACGCCGCTTATTGGGCACAACTGGCTGCGAGTATGGAAATACAACATGTAGGTGTTGTTTCATTTTCCAAAAACGAACTACTGCAACGTTATGACTTTGGCGAAACATCATCGAAAATCATGACTCCGGAACAACTCTGTCGCTCACTGCCACAGGAACTGCCGGTAGTCTTTACGAATGGTTATTTTGATGAAATTTCTGCAGGACACTTGAAATTTCTGCATCAACTAAAGACACTAAAGGGCTTTAATGTTGTTGCCATCAACAGTGACCGCAGCATTACCGAGCAAAAAGGGCAACCGCCTTTACTGAATGAGCGTGAACGCGCCTTACTACTTTCGGCTATTGAAGCGGTTGACAGAGTAGTGATTTTCAATGAGCAGGATGCAAGTTCTCTAATCCGGAGCATTCGTCCGCAGACGATAGTCAAAGGTGAACATTTTCGAAAAAAGAAGCTTCCTGAAAAAGAAGCAATTGAAGAGACGGGCGCTAAACTGGAGTATTTTCCTGAATACTAACTAGCCTGCGGGAAGACTCCAAATCAAAAAGCTGAATTTACGTTCGGTCTTAATTATTCCCAGCTTTATCAAATACTTAAAAATAGAGAAAAATATGAGTGTAGATATTTCTGATGTCCTGGACATCGTAAGTCGTCAAAATCAATGGCGAGGCAAAGAAGCCATTAACCTGATTGCCAGCGAAAATGTGCAGTCGGATGCTGTCAAACAAGTCGAGGTCAACGATTTCATGGGGCGTTACGCAGAAGGGCACCCCAACACATCAGAGGCTGACAACCGCTATTATGAAGGCACGCGCTACATCGATCAGATAGAAAGTATGGCAACCAGTGAAATCATCAAACTTGCAAATTGCCTGCAGGCGGATGTGCGTCCCGTTAGCGGAAATGCCTCAAATACAGCGGTGGCCTTAGCGATTTTGCGTGGTGGCGATACTGTAATTGCAAACTCAATCGAAGTTGGAGGACACATCAGTCACAGCCCGATTGGGGTGGTGGGACGACGGATTCAGATTCGTGGAAAAGTTCTTACTCTCGGACGCGAAAATTCCATCAACATACACTACTGGCCTACAATGGAAGACGGATACCATCTCGACGTACCAAAGTGCGTGGATTTGGTTGAACAAAAATCTCCGAACATGGTCATTCTTGGAAAAAGCCTCTTCCTCTTTCCGGAGCCGGTGCGGGAAATTGCGGAAGTCTGCAGGGTAAAAAACATCCCAATTCTCTATGATGGCGCCCACGTTTTGGGTCTCATATTTGGTGGACAGTTCCAAAACCCTTTTGAGGAAGGAGCGCATTTCATCAACGGCAGCACTCACAAAACATTTCCAGGACCTCAGCGTGGAGTTATTTTAGGCAACATGGTCAGCGAACAGGAAATGAAGTGGTGGAGCAGCGTTGACCGTGGTGTGATGCCCGGTTCTTCCAGCAGTCATCACTTACATACATTACCGGGATTGCTGGTTGCGATTCGAGAAGCGGCGGCACATGGAAAAAAATATGCTGCTCAAATAATCTCCAATGCCAAAGCATTTGGACAAGCTCTCACGGACGAAGGCGTCAAGGTTGAAGCTCAGGAATTTGGCTTCACTGCAAGCCACCAGTTGGCAATTGACGTCACCAATTTTGGTGTTGCGAAAGAACTCTCCCGTTCACTGGCTGATAAGAGCAATATCATCACTAATTTCAACATGCTTCCCTGGGACAAAGATGCCCGGAACCCTTCCGGCTTAAGGATTGGCGTGCAGGAAATGACGCGTTATGGTATGAAAGAAGCTGAAATGGGTGAACTCGCTTCCTTGATGAAAGCAGGTCTTGCAGGAAAGGCTGTCAAAGATGAGGTCACAAAATTACGGAGCCGTTTCACGGAAGTACTTTTCGCCTGATTTTTGCTAAATATTTCCTACCTTTTGCTGGTAAAAATAAAGCTTCTTTTTTCAAGCCCTTTTACCAGCATTTTTTTTGTGTGCAGATTTCTTTTTGCGCCAGATAAAATTCAGCGGTGTTCCTTCAAAACCAAAATGATAGCGGAACTGATTGGCAATATAACGCTCGTAGGCAAAATTTGTTTTTTCCGGATTGTTTGTCATGAAAACAAAAGTGGGCGGAGCAACACTAACCTGATTGCCGTAATAAACTTTGGTTGGACGACCTGATTTAGAAGGTGGTGGGTGCTGATTCACAATGAGTTGGAGGATCGTATTTAAATCAGAAGTTTGGATCCTCCGTACATATTGCTGGTGAACGCTGAGAATCTTTTCAAATATCTGCGGAACCCGCTGGCCGGTTTTGGCACTGACAAAAAGAATTGGCGCAAAGCTGATAAAGCTCAAACGATCATAGACATCCTCTTCAACCTGCTTCAGGGTTTTACCGTCCTTCTTGACAAGATCCCATTTGTTCATCACAATCAGCAGAGATTTTTTACGCTCGTTCGCATAACCTGCAATCTTCATTACCTGTTCCGTAATTCCTTCCTCTGCATCAATTATCAAAAGCGTGACATCCGCTCTCTCGATGGATTTGAGCGCAGAAACAATACTGAAAGTTTCAATTTTCTGGCTGACTTTTCCACGTCTGCGAATGCCGGCGGTGTCAACCAATAAAAAATCTTGACCCTCAAAATTACAGAGACTGTCCACCGGATCACGAGTTGTTCCAGAAACAGAATCCACAATCATCCTCTCTTTGCGGAGCAGCGCGTTCACAATGGATGATTTTCCGGCATTCGGTTTTCCAATCACCGCAACCGCAATTGGTTCTTTTGAGCGATCAGCTTCTTCAGCAGAATCCTCTTTTACTGTACTTTTCAGTGGAACCAGATGATCAACTTCTTCCAGCAAACCGTCAACACCAAGGTTGTGTTCAGATGAAATTGGATAAATTTTTTCAACTCCAAGTTGATAGAAATCTAAACTTTCCTGTTCCAATCGCGGATTATCGGCTTTGTTCACAACAACAAACAAAGGTGTTTCCGCTTCAACTAAAGTCCGGTAAATTTCTGCGTCTCCCGGAGTAAATCCTTCCTGTGCATTGACAACAAATAAAACACAATCCGCCTCTTCAACCGCAAGACGCGCCTGTTGTGCCATTTGCTGAACAAGTGAAGTTTCAGCGACAGGTTCAAACCCGCCTGTGTCTATCGCAATAAATTCATAGCCATGATATTTAGAAATACCATAGTTGCGATCACGAGTTACACCGGGATTCTTCTCTACAATGGCAGAACGCCGCCCGACTAGTCGATTGAATAATGTTGATTTTCCAACATTTGGACGCCCGACTATGGCGACAATGGAATGGGGATGGGGCATGGGAAATTGTGTGTGACGCTAGACATCAAGATTCTTAACTCGAAGAGCATTTTCCTCGATAAAGTTGCGGCGGGGCTCTACTTGGTCACCCATCAAAATAGTAAATATTCCGTCTGATTCGACTATGTCTTCAACCATTACTTTTTTTAATGTTCTGACTTCTGGATCAAGAGTTGTTTCCCATAACTGTTCCGGATTCATTTCTCCTAAACCTTTGTAACGCTGGATATACATGCCTTTCTTGCCAAAACTAACCATAAAATCAAGCACTTCAAACCAAGTCTGCAAAGAGTGACTTTCTCCGTCATTTTCTTCAGTCAGTACCAAAGCATTTTCGCCAAGAGTTTCTATTAGTTTTAGATGTTCCTTAAACAATTGGGAATAATCATAGGCACTCAGGTTTTCGAGTAAATTCAACGACAGCTCAATTTTCTGCTCATCAATCTCAATTAAAACATTGCTTCCCTGTTTTTCATAATCAACGCTCAGTTTATAATTCGGATAGAATTCCTTCAAACCGTCAATACACTTGAGGATGTGTTCCGCTCCACCCAAATCTATTTCAATTTGGTGTTTGAGCAGAAGATTGATCAACTGCGTCAAGTTGATGTTAAAACACAAACGATCATAATGTGTTCTGTAAAGTTTGATTTTGAGAGCAAGCTGAAAAAGCTTTTCACCACTGAGAGTTGTTCCATTATCAGCAGTGAGAATTAATGTTTCGCTGGAAGAACGAACCAGACGTTCCGTCAATTCATTATCATCTCTAACATAAAAACTGGTGCGTCCCTTTTTCGCCCGATACAAAGGCGGCTGTGCGATGTAGAGAAAACCATTTTCAATAATTTCCGGCATTTGTCTGTAGAAGAATGTCAGAATCAAAGTCAAAATATGGCTGCCGTCAATATCCGCGTCGGTCATGATGATGATTTTGTGGTAACGGATTTTTTCCAGATCAAACTCTTCTCTGCCGATACCTGTGCCCATCGCGGTAATCATCGTTTTAATTTCTTCATTGTTGAGCATCTTGTCAAAACGGGCTTTTTCCACATTTAATATTTTACCTTTTAAGGGTAGAATCGCCTGATTCTTGCGGTCACGTCCCTGTTTTGCTGAGCCTCCTGCGGAATCTCCCTCCACCAGAAATAATTCACTTAAAGCTGGATCTGATTCCTGACAATCGGCAAGTTTTCCGGGTAGCGTACTGAATTCGAGTACATTTTTTCTGCGGGTTAATTCCCTTGCTTTCTTTGCGGCAAGCCTGGCACGTTGCGCGTCAATGCCTTTGAGGACAATCTTTTTTGCGATTGCAGGATTTTCCTCCAGAAATGCTCCTAAGTATTCTGAGACCAGAGTTTCAACTTTTCCCTTAATTTCAACATTGGTCAATTTAATTTTTTTCTGCGACTCAAACTGTGGATTCGTAACCCGCGCGCTGATGACTGCAGCCATTCCTTCTCGAACATCCTCTCCTGATAAATTTTCCTTCGAATCGTTGGTAATTTTATTTGCGGTCATGTAGCTATTCAAGGTGCGGGTAAGCGCGCCCTTAAAACCTGTTAGATGTGTGCCGCCTTCTACTGTATTGATATTATTTACAAATGAATAAATACGTTCGGTATAACTGTCATTGTATTGAAAGGCGACTTCGAGTTCCACATCATCAGATTTTCCGGAAAAGTAAACCGGAGTTTCATGCAAAACACTTTTGTTTTCGTTGATGTGTTTGATGAATGCCGCAATTCCACCATCATATTTGAATTCCTGAAAACGTTCCGTGCGGTTATCTCTGATTGTAATTAAAATTCCTTTATTCAAAAAAGCTAATTCCCGCAGACGATGGGCTAATATTTCGAAATTAAAATCGGTATGATCAAAGATTGTTTCATCCGGCCAAAATGTAATTTGAGTCCCGGTTTTTTTACTTTCCTCAATTTGTTCAAGGGGAGTGACGGTGATTCCCTGTTGATATTCCTGCTTCCACAAAAAACCTTCGCGGTGTATTTCGGCAATCATTTTTCCGGAAAGCGCGTTCACAACCGATGCTCCTACACCATTCAATCCTCCGGAAACCTTGTAGTTGCTGTTATCAAATTTTCCTCCTGCATGAAGACGCGTCAGGATCAATTCAACTGCGGGAATACCTTCTTCTTCATGTATTCCTACCGGAATTCCCCTGCCGTTATCTTCAACAGAAAGACTTCCATCTGAATTTATAATTATGTGAATTTCTGTACAATATCCTGCTAATGCCTCATCAACACTGTTATCAACAACCTCAAAAACTAAATGATGAAGAGCGGAAGTGTCAACCCCGCCGATATACATCCCCGGACGCAGGCGGACACCTTCCAGTCCCTGCAGAACGGTTATATTAGATTCATCGTAAGCAGAATTTTCTACGGATTCAATTTCAGGCATTTTGTTCTTTCATGAAGTAGCCAAAGTCTAAAACTTCAGCCGCGATGTCAAACCAGTTGACCCTTAATAACGTGAAAATGTTTTCCAGGCAGGGAACTCAATGGTTCAGAGGTTGAGGTAATAAAAATTTGATTTTTTAGCTCTATAAAAAATTGCATAACATGCTCAATCACCTCATCATCCAATTCTGAAAAAAGATCATCAAAAATCAAAACTGGATAAAATTTATATCTCTCACATAATAAACGATTTATCGTCATTTTTAAAGACAAATTAGTAATCCTGAACTCTCCTTGCGAAAAAAAATCTTTATCCTTTTTTTCATCCATCAGCAAGTGGTACTCATCTCGGTGTGGACCAAGTACCGCAAACCCATATTGCATGTCTCTGGCTAGACTTTTTTCCAGTTGCTGAAGACATTCTTTCTCAGCAAAATTACTTGAAATCAAGGATGGTTTATAAATCAAACACAGCTTTTCTGTACGCCCCGTAAGTTCCATGAAAAGATCATGCAAATGCACGTTCATCTGCTCAACAAAATTACTGCGCTTTTGCATTAATTTAATTGCGGAACGCGCGAGCATTTCATTCCAAAGCGGAATTTGTGCTGTATTACCTTGTCGCAATAGAGCATTTTTTTGGGAAATAATATTTGTATATTCCTGTAGGATTTTAAAATACACAGGATCTATAAAGGCGATTATCCGATTAAAAAATTTGCGGCGCTCCTGCGGAACATTCCGGAAAAGATTGACGTCTTCCGGAGTGAAGGCAAGAGCCATGAAGGAGAGAATATATTCTGAAACACGGTGAGAAGGTAAGTGGTCTAAAAAAACCTTTCTACCTTTTTTTGAAACGTTAATACGGACAGAATGCTGTACTTTTTGTCTTTCTATTTGAGCCTGTAGGACTGCCTCAGATTTATTTTGCTGCAGAAGTTGAGATGATTTTTTTGTGCGGAATGATTCTAAATTACATAGATAGTGAATTGCCTCAACCAGATTTGTTTTACCCTGACCGTTTGCTCCGTAAATCCAATTTAATTCCGGAGACAAATTGGCAGTACATCTACTGTAGTTACGAAATTGAGAGACCTCAATATTGCGGATGATCATGTCGAATCGTGTTCGGTTAACGGTTGAATGTCGGCGGTTCCAGGATGCAGATGAACATCAAAAGGAAAACGTCAAACTACCATTCGACCCGCAAGGGCATGATCACTGATAAAAAGGATTCATCAACAGACGATTTGATGATGGTTGGACTCATTGAATTTTTACATTCCAGAATAACATCCTCACTTTCAATTACAGCTAAAACATCTAACAAGTATCTGGAGTTAAAGCCAATTTGAAAAGCATCACCTTCATAACCGGCTTCAATTTCGTCAACAACTTCACCATAGTCCGCTTTCTCACTTTCAAGTCTTAAAACCCCTGGTGAGATCAGTAGCTTTACCGGCCTTAATTTTTCCGCGCTGATAGAAGAAACAATCCTCAGTGAGTTGATAAAACTTTCGCGGTTAACCACAATTTCGAGATTGTTGTCTTTGGGAATGATGGGGTCACAATTTGGAAATTTACCCTCAATCAGCCTTGTTTTGAAACTGATATGATCGCCGGAAAACTGCATGACACGTGAGTCGAATGTAATTTTTACTGTCTTGCCAAACAAATCTGCGGCCCTGCGCACCTCAGTCAGGGCTTTTCTGGGAACAATAATTTCCTTCACAACATTAAAATTCATTTTATCAACCGATTTTACAATTTGTGCTAAACGATGTCCGTCCGTCGATAACCAACGGGTTTGCTTATCGCTGGTTGAACTAAGACAAACTCCCATCAAGTTTCTCCTGGACTCATTTGTTATGGCCGCGAATAATGTCATATCAATACAGCGCTTCAAATCGTCCACAGAAATCGTCACAGAGTCCGGAAGTGTTTCCAAAACTGTTTGGGGGTATAAACCAACTTCAACCGAAGGCAGGCGCAATTCTGATGATCCACAGGTGATGTAAATCCAGAGTTGTTCTGTAGAACGAATATGAACATCCTCATCCTGAAGCTCTTTAACTATATCAAATACTTTTTTGGCATTAACACAGACACTGCCAGTATCTTTAATTTCCGCAGGTATCAGTTCAACCAGCGATAATTCGTAATCTGTTGACGAAAATTCAACATACTCGCTTTCATCTGTTAAAGTTCTGATTACAAAATTTGACAAGATCGGCTTTGTTGAACTTTTATCAACAACAGAATTTATATTCTGCAGAGTACTACTCAAGGCTTCTCTTTTTAAAGTAATTTCCATATTTATTTTAGTAGTAGTAGTAGGGTTGTTGACAACTTGTTGTTAAGAGTTTAACTTGTTGAATTTTTAGAATTAATTGCGTTTTTTTGCTTGTTGATAACTTGTTGACAGAATGTTGATAAACAATAATCTAGCAAAAATTAAGAAAAAACCCAACATGAATTGTTGGTTAACTGTTGATAAGATGTTAGTTGTCAACAGTTGCTTTTAATAAGTTGAATTTGTAGAAGAAATATTGTCAACACAGCTGTTGATAATAATTTGATAGTGCTAAGTTTATGATTTTATATGTTGAAAAATAGTAATAATTCTGCTGTGAATTTTGCAATTAGAGATAAATTGAAGTTAAGAGCATATTATCTTTGATGGTAAACCTGCCTTTGTGCTGAAAACCAACCTTAGTTATTCCTGAACATGCTTTTGAAAGGATAAAACTAAAATCATAATTATCTTCATTTATCGTGATTGTCGCATCCTTAAAATAGAGGTAGGTTTGCGAGATTGGAAAAAGGCATTTGAAGATAGACTCCTTGGCCGAAAAAATAATCCGCAGTCCACGCTTTGCCAGCTCCGGACTAAGATTTTTTAACCACTCAAGTTCTGTTTCTACACAGACATGTCTAGAGATGTTGAAATCAACATCTCTAGCTAAATTTTCTAAATCGATACCGATTCCGGCTACATCATTAGCCAATCCAACAGCCGCAGCAGCGAATTCTCCGGAATGGGTTATGCTTCCTCTAACTGATTTTGGCCAGCATGGTTCTCTTGTCTCAGCATTTCGCAGGATAGGCTCTGATTCAAGCTTAAATTTTGCAAGTGCCTGATGAGCACAGTTTCTACCCAGAGAAAATTCAGCCTGTCTTTTTGTAGAACCTAATGTTGACAGGAATTTTTTTTCTTCCGGTAGGAGTGGAAAAACAGGCGGCGTAGCTAAGTCCGAGCAGAAAAAATTGATATATTCAGGAAACGGCGAGGGAAACATTAAAACGCAATTTGAACTCCGATTGTTGTCATACCACCGGTATAGTTCTTTTTTTCAATAGTGTACTTTCCTCTAAAGTTTTTGCTTTTTTTACTGGTTATGTCGATGCTAGTAACTGACATGTGGTGGTAGCCAAGATGAAACTCAATTGTGTTCCAGAAAGGTAGTCCAATTTGCATAAATGCTTCTGACACGGAAGTTTTCAAGTCACTATTATCTGGGTCGATTTTATTGCCTTCGTAGGTTTCAACAATTGTTGTTTTCGTCTCCATCCCTGTGTATAGGTTTTGTGAACCGTAACCAAAACCTACAGAGATTGTAACAACGGGAAACGGAACGTTGTAGAAAAAATTTATAGTCGTGATTTTAGTCTTTGTGTCAAGGGAGACAGATGAAGCGCTACTTCCAGAGGAGTCAGTTTTGTCTTCTTTCTCGCTGAAGCTGATAGATGAAAATCCAATATTTGGGAAAAAAGGTGCAGGATGTGAAATTCCGACAGAGTACCCGTCTACTTTACCGGGGGCCGCAGAATAATCGATGGCATAATC
>Ga0208471_1000235_pt1 | contig 23002 bp, 20 predicted proteins | sample DeeseametaMP0441_FD_184210 | JGI IMG/M metagenome (GOLD analysis project Ga0208471, IMG submission 184210) | Marine microbial communities from the Deep Atlantic Ocean - MP0441 (SPAdes) | ecosystem: Environmental > Aquatic > Marine > Oceanic | place: East of Rio de Janeiro, Brazil, South Atlantic...
ATTCTTCAAAAGAAATATGAAAATATCACTTCGAAATTACGTGCGGCAATACAAACTCAACCTTATCGATTCTCGTTTAAAAACAGGAAGTTATACTAAAAAAGAAATTGCCAGCGAGTTTGGCTTTACCGATGAAAGTCACTTGATAAAAACCCTAAAAAAGCAAGACGAAATTAGTCAACAGAAAAATTAAATTCCTCTTAAATATTATTTATTTGCTTACTTTTAACTTCGTTACCGGTTAGTTAATGCCAACCACAATTACGATTTTATGCCGTTAAAGCTGTTATTAAGTATTTTTTTACTGCTGAATTTTCATCTAACTTCAGCAACCTCTTTTGTAATTCAAGTTCAAGATTCGATTACGGTTCAAGAAGGTTTTCCGGTGATCGGGAAAGCCAAAGAAGAATTATTTTCGATCTATCAAAAGTCGGGCGATCTATCTGCAGCAGAACGTGCGAGTATTATATCTGAAAGAATTCAGGGTATCGATGCCAATACATTTTCTAAAGATTCACTACAGATTTTAAAAGACCAAGAGCGTTTAGAGTTGATCTACGGAAGTCAAATTCTGCTCAACATTACTAATCTTGATACGATCGGCTCTAAAAAATCAAAGCAGGAATTAGCAAATTTTTATGCTGAAGTGATCTCTGCAAATCTTGATATTGCTGAAAGTAAATACATCCCGAAAAACATCTTTCTAAAAATCGGTTTTGTTGCGCTTATTCTTTTGGGACTATGGCTCGCCTTAAAATTGATCGCATTTTTAAACAAAAGAAGCATCCGTTTTATTGAAAGTAAAAAAGACAAATGGCTAAAAAGTCTTACCTATAACAACTACACGTTTATCACGCCAGAGCAGGAACTCAATGTGATTTTATTCATTTTAAAAATTCTAAAATGGTTTTTAATTCTGTTGGTGGTTTATATTTTCTTCCCGCTCATTTTTAGTGTTTTCGAATTTACACAAGGTTGGTCTAACTATTTATTTGACTTAATTTTCTCTTCATTCGGACAAATATTTACAGCCATTTGGCACTATTTCCCCAATATCATTAAGATCGCTGCGATAATTATCGTAATGCGTTATTTTGTAAAAGCTGTACGTTATATTTTTGCTGAAATTGAAGACGAAAAACTTCAAATCTCAGGTTTTCATCCCGATTGGGCAATGCCGACTTTTACCATTATTCGGTTTTTACTGTATGCCTTTATGTTCGTGTTGATTTTTCCGCTTTTACCGGGTTCAGATTCTACGATTTTTAAAGGTGTTTCTGTATTTCTTGGTGTCCTACTTTCGCTGGGATCGTCTTCAGCCATCGCCAATATGGTGGCCGGATTAGTGATTACCTATATGCGACCTTTTAAAATTGGAGACCGAATTAATATCGGGAACACCACCGGAAATGTGATCGAAAAAACACTTTTGGTTACCCGACTTAAAACCATCAAAAACGAAGAAATTACCATCCCAAATTCAGCAGTTTTAAGTGGAAATACCGTGAATTATTCCACCTTCACTAAAGAAAAAGGCGAAGGCTTAATTATCAACACGACGGTGACTTTAGGTTACGATATTCCGTATAAAACGGTTTATGCTGCTTTGATTGAAGCGGCTTTGCGCACCAATCTTATTGAAAAACAGCCTAAACCTTTTGTTTTACAAACAAGCTTAGACGATTTTTATGTTTCGTATCAACTAAACGCGTACACGAAACACGCTAATAAACAGGCGCTCATCTATTCAGATTTACATCAAAACATTCAGGATTGTTGCAACGAGATGGATATCGAAATTTTGTCACCACACTATCGGGCTCAACGTGATGGGAATATGACGACCATCCCCAAAGATTATTTACCAAAAGATTACGAAGCGCCGAGTTTCAATGTGAAAACTCGAAAATCTCAAGATTAAATAAGTTTTCTGCGGAAGATAAAAATTCAACTTCATCATCAACTTCGTTTTGAAGCAAAATGAAAAATTTTGAATGAAATTACTTTTCGCTCATTTTCCCGATCATTTTATATAATAATCGGTACAATTCTTTGGCTTCCTCTTCTTCCAACGGAAGTTGCTCGGCCAACATTGCCGGGACATCGCAAGCTTGGTCTTTTAAAGCTTTTCCTTTTTCAGTAAGTGTAATTACAATATTTCGCTCATCGGTTTCAGAACGTTTACGTTCTAAAAGTTGGCGTTGTTGCAGCCGTTTTAAAAGTGGCGTAAGTGTGTTGGATTGTAGCTGAAGTTTTTCTGCAATCGTACTTAAATTCACCTCATCTTTTTCCCAAAGCACCATTAAAACCAAATATTGCGGATAAGTAATATCCAACTCTTTCAGCATTGGCTGGTAACGCTGAATAACCAATCGTGAAGCCGTATACAACGGAAAACAAAGTTGATGATCCAGTTTTAAAGCTTCATATTTTTCACTCATTTTTCAGCGATTTTCGAGGTTTTCAGAAGTAATTTTCAATACTGAAAGTAATAAAAAAATCCCTTTTCGCCGCAAGCCAAAAGGGATTTTTAAAATTTTCACAGCCGAATTAGATCACTTCTAATTCTACCTCGATATTTCCGCGAGTTGCGTTAGAATAAGGGCAAACCTGGTGCGCCTGTTCTACCAATTCCTGCGCTTTCTCCTTCTCTACTCCGGGAATTTCTACCGAAAGTTTTACGGCCAACTGAAAACCTCCAGCATCGTTAGGCCCAATTCCTACGGTTGCTTTTACGATAGTTTCGGCTTCTGGTTTTACTTTGGCTTTCCCGATTACCAAATTCAAAGCACTATCAAAACAAGCTGCATAACCTGCTGCAAATAATTGCTCTGGATTGGTTGCTCCGCCTTTTCCGCCTAATTCTTTCGGCATTAAAACGTCGAAATCTACAAATCCGTCTTCACTTTTTACGTGTCCGTTTCTTCCTCCTGTGGCAGAAACTGTTGTTTGATATTGTGTTTTCATAATAACAAATTTAAAAATCTTTTACGATTAAATCGTTCACGATACAAATATATCAAAAAGAAGCCTAACAAGTGTGTTAAGCTTCTCTGAAAATTTTAATTAGGTTTTTAGTTGAAATTATTTAGGTTCTGGAGCGTTTTCAGCAATTAGTCCTTTCGATTTTAGCTCTTTCCAGAATGCCTTCGGAATTTTTACATCCATCGATTTTGCATTTGCTTCAGATTGCTCTCCATTACTCGCTCCCGGAATCACACTAGCTACCACATCTGGCGCTGCCGAGAACTGAAGTGCCGCCGTTCTTAGATCTACATTATGTTTATCGGCTACTTTTTGCAATTTTGCACGTTTTTCTTTCATCTCTTCAGGAATAGTTCCGCCATAATTATAACGCTCTTTTCCAGCTAAAAACCCAGCATTTAAAGCGGCACCGATCACTAAACTAATTCCTTCTTTTTCACAAACCGGGAAGACATTGTTTAGATCGTCTTCGTGCACCAACAACGAATATTGTTTTGCTGAAAGGAAAATATCTGGATCGGCAACTTCTATGGTTTCTAAAATTGGTCTAGTTGTGTTTACACCCAATCCCCAGCCTTTAATTAAACCTTCCTCACGCATTTTGGTAAGCTCTGGCATCGCACCATTTTTAGCCTGCTCGAAATATTTTTCGTAATCTCCTTCCTTAAAATCTGGATTATCCGGTGATAGATCGTGAATAAAAACGATGTCGATATAGGCTAAACCTAAACGATGCAGACTTTGTTCTACCGATTTTCTAACTCCTTCAGCCGAATAATCGTATTCGTAATTCATATTTAATTTCCCTTTCCAGAGTGCACCCGGCAATTCAAAATCTGGATCTGGCGTTAAGACTCTTCCCACTTTGGTAGACAACACAAAATCTTCCCGGTTTTTATTGAAAAGGTACGCACCCATTCTACGTTCGCTAATTCCTAAACCGTACCAAGGCGAAGTATCAAAATAACGAACGCCATTATTCCACGCGGCATCCATTGCGCCACGAATTTCTTCGTCACTATTTACGTGAAAACCATTACCGGCGGCAACACCACCCATCCCAAATTTCCATTCGGGTTTAAATTTATCGCGTAAAAAATTGTTTTTAATTTTTGCTGAAGGAATTGCAGTTTCCGTAGAATTTGCTGCATTTATAATTGAAGGAGCCGCAACCATCCCTGCGGTTCCTAAAATAGATTTATATAAAAAGTCTCTTCTGTTAGCCATTTATTTATTTTTTTTCAGGTTCAAATTTCACAAAAAACAGACTGAACCTTCCTGTAAAAAAAGGCTATTAAGCAGTAAAAAACGGACTTGCTGCGTTAAACTCTAGTTAATTTGAAGCGACCTGGGATTCAGTTTCGGGAGTTTCAAACGGAATTAATTTTTTGTAATGCTCGTAGCGCAAGAATATTTCTTTCACGTATAAATACGGCTCACGACCGCGAACAAAGCCATATTTCACTTCGGGTCGATTAAAGAATTCGCGCGAACTTAGCTTCAGTAAATAATCTTCAACATTATCGTCCCAAACATTAGGATCTTCGCCAAAGGCTTTGGTAAGTCGTTGCGCATCACGAACGTGACCTAAGCCACAATTGTACGCTGCCAGGGTGAATTTTATACGCTGAATACTATCTTCCACATTACTAAAATTCTCTCGTAATTGTGCTAGATATTTGGTACCACCACGAATATTTTCTGAAGGATTGGTAATATCGTTTACTCCTAAATCTTTTGCGGTTGCCGGCATTATTTGCATTAATCCGCCAGCGCCTGCCCACGAATTTTCATTCGGTTTAAAACGTGATTCCTGGAAGATCTGTGAACTCAGCAATCGCCAATCCCAACCTAACCGTTCTACATTGTTTTTTACGATCGCATCGTATTGACTAATTTTTCCTTGGTTTTTACTGTAAAATTCACTTTTAATTCGGCGGCGATAGGATTTCTTATTTTTGAAATATTTATTATACACCACATAATAAAAGTCTTTTTTCTTGATATTTTTTAGCCACGAATTGATTTCAGCTAAAAGTTCCGGTGAATTTTTACGCACTGCCCAGGCGATACGTTGCGAGAAACTGATCTCGGTATCAATATCCAGAATCGGGTTGTAGGTTTGATTGATCGCCGCAATGTTATAATCTGAAATCGTATAATCGATCTCGCCATCGACCACCATTTTAATAATATCTTCCGTAGTTTTATCTCCAGAAACCAGTTGAATATCAATCTGCCCGCCAATCTCGTCTTCCAGGTTTTCTAAACGCTCAAAATAAGAAGAGTTTTTACGTACGTGAACGGTCTTGCCAATCATCTCGATAGGATCGTTTAGCGTTTGCTTTTTGATCTTGTACATTGGCAACTTTCGCCAATTTTCCGGGCGACGTTGCACTAACACCTGATGCGTTAAATAGTGATATTCGGTAAAATTGACGAGTTTTTTTCGGTCTTCGGTAACCGAGAGTCCAAATGCAATAAGATCGCCCACACCGGCATTCAGCATATCGAATAAATGATCGATATCTTTTGCGACTTTAATATCGAGTTCGAGTTCTAAATGATCGGCAAGTTTTTTCACCAATTCATATTCAAAACCCATCGGTTTCCCGCGATATAAAAAATAACTGGTAGAATTATAAATAGTTATAACGGTAAGTTTCCCGTCTTTTTTAATTTCTGAAAGGTCTTTTGAGGCAATCGTATTTTCAGAAATAAGTGCTGAACTTTCTGTAGCAGGATTTGCTTCCTCTTGGCAATTGTAAGAGCAAATTATTAAAGTGCATAAAAGTAAATATCGAGTAATTTTTTGCCTAAACATTAAAAGTTTGATTTTCTGTAAGATACAAAATTCTTAACAAACCTTTAATGTGGAAGATTTTTCAGCTTAAGTTTTACTTACTATTTCTTTAATTTCTTCAGATTCAATAATATTTTTAGGATAATTATTTTTGCTTAAAAACAGCATTGCGCTTGCAATAGTTTCTGCTTGGATAGAGCGGTATTTTTTCAACGGACCGATCATTATAAAGTTAGCAAGTCGCATTACTTTTTTCCAGGCTAATTCGAAAGGACGACTTTCTTCTCGACTGCCGTCGATTAACGACGGACGTAAAATATAAGTTTCCGCAATTTCTTCTGCTAGAACCGCTTCTTCCATTTCACCTTTGGTTTTGTTGTAGAAAAATCGGCTGTTTTTGTCGGCTCCAATCGCAGAGACTACGATCATTTTCGGGATGTTGTTTTGCTTGGCTAGTTTTGCGGCAGTGACCGGAATACCAAAATCTACTTTTCTGTAGGTTTCATTATCTGGAGTTTTCTTTTGTGTGGTTCCTACGCAGCAAAAAACTACATCGGCATGAAATTGCTCTTTATAGTTTTCAAGTTGAAATAAATCAATAAGATGTTCTTCTAATTTTGAATGTTGAAGTTTCACGCTACTTCTGGAAAAGAGAATGATCTTTTGAAAATCATCATCTTTTAGTAATTGCTGAAGTAACAAATTACCGGTTAACCCGGTAGCGCCAAGTAAAATTGCAGTTTTCGTTTTCATAACAGGAAGTTATAAAATACAGCGCGAATAAGAAGAATCGTTAACTTTGTATTGTGAAGCCGCAACGCAAAATTATACATATCGATATGGATGCTTTTTATGCCTCTGTCGAGCAATTGGACAATCCCGATTTGCGCGGAAAAGCGATTGCTGTTGGTGGCGGCTCGAAGCGTGGTGTGGTAAGTGCGGCAAGTTATGAAGCCAGAAAATTTGGTGTAAGAAGTGCGATGAGCGGTTCGATAGCCAAAAAACTTTGTCCGCATCTTATTTTTGTAAAATCTAATTTTGATCGCTACCGTGAACTTTCGCAACGTATTCGACGTATTTTTTTTGAATATACCGATCTAGTCGAGCCGCTTTCGTTAGATGAAGCTTATTTAGATGTCACCGAGAATAAAAAAGGAAATCCCAGCGCGACCTTGATCGCTAAAGAAATTCGGGCTAAGATTAAAGAAAAGACCGGTTTAAATGCTTCCGCAGGAATTTCGATCAATAAATTTGTGGCTAAAATTGCAAGCGATTACAACAAACCGAACGGACAAAAAACGGTGATGCCTGACGAGGTGGAAGAATTTTTAGAAAATCTTGAAATTAGAAAATTTCATGGTGTGGGAAAGGTAACGGCTGAAAAAATGTATCAGCTAGGGATTTTTACCGGAAAAGATCTAAAAGCGAAATCGGAAGAGTTCTTAGCAGAGAAATTCGGAAAAAGCGGACCTTATTATTACAATGTAGTTCGTGGCATTCACTTAAGTGAAGTAAAACCAAATCGTATTCGAAAATCTTTAGGTGCCGAGCGTACCTTTTCTGAAAATATTACTTCTGAAATTTTTATGCTCGAACGTTTAGAACATATTGCTGAAGAGATCGAGAGACGTCTCGCAAAAAGTAAAGTTGCCGGAAAAACCGTGACCTTAAAAATAAAATATAGCGATTTTACACTACAAACTCGTAGTAAAACGATCTCGTATTACATCTCTACTAAAGAATTGATTCTCGAGGTTGCTAAAGAGCTGTTATACCAAGAACGAATGAAAGACTCGGTACGTTTATTAGGAATTTCTCTATCGAACCTCAACACTGATAAAAAAGAGAAACCCGATGAAGATGAAAAAGAAGTTTACGTACAGCTTAAGTTTGAGTTTTGACGCTCAATTTCTAAAGTATCTAAAATAGCTTGTGCGTTTTCTGTAAAGAAGCCTAGTTTTTGATGTTTGAAATAAAAATTGATTGTTCCTTTTTTAACGCGCACATCTTTTAAATCTGTTAGAGCGTGAACTTTACTCTGCTTGCTGTATGTCCAAATGAGATTTTGATTGGTAACTTGTAATTTAACTTTCTGTAAGTAAAAATTAAAAAGCATTATCACTTCTTCTTCTACATAAACTGTTTCTTCTTCTTTTATTTGATACAGATCAGGCTTTTTAAAACGGAAGTATAATTTATGCCATAGTGATGTTCCTACAATGGTGAATGATAAGTAAAATATTATTTCAATTAAAACTTCTTTAAACTCCCCACCTTGAATAAAATAAAAGAGACAGAAAAAGACGATTACAAATACAAATACTTGAATTAGATATACAAAAATGATTTTACTTTTCATTAATAGACTGTTTCTATAGTATATGAATTAGCAATATAATTAATTCCTAGATTCCCGTCAAAGTTTAAAAATCATTTTAATTAGTAAGATTTATAATCAAGTGACTGTAATCAAAATTGATCTCTCTGAATTTTTAAGGCGAATAAATGAGTAAATGATTACTCACGACATTTTATTTCTTGTTGTTCGTGATTGCGTTAGTGATTACTCAAATCTTTTAATTCATGGAAGTTCGTGAATGCGTTAGTGATTACTCACGAGATTTTATTTTGTGGAGTTCGTGAATGTTTCACATTTGAAGGATTTGTTTGAGCTCTTTCTAAATTTTGTGCGAACAAAAATTTAGAAAAGCGAGTCCTGAAAGCACGGCGGGTTGCTTTTTCAAGCAACCCGCAACGCCCAAATTATATGTGCTTTTGTATTATTCGATCTCTGAAACACGTAAAGTGTTCACCATACCTTTATTACCAATTGGCATTGCAGCAAGGTTCACGACGAAATCTCCTTTTTTCACTACTTTTTTATCTTTTGCGATTTGGTTGACATCTTCAACCGTATCGTCTGTACTTACAAATTTATCGTAGTAGTAAGCATTAACTCCCCAAAGCAAGCTTAACTGGGTTAAAATTCTTTTGTTAGAAGTGAAGGCTAAAATTTTTGCATCTGGTCGCCAAGCTGAAATTTGGAATGCTGTGTAACCACTATTGGTTAACGTACAAATTGCTTTTGCGTCGATCTCATTTGCCATTAAAGCCGCGTGATAACATACCGATTTAGTAATGTATCTTTTGGTTTTAATATGTGGTGGGTCGTGAGGAACGGTAATTAGTTTTGAGTGCTCTACGCTTCTAATAATTTCAGACATTTTCTGGATTACCTCTACCGGATATTTACCTACAGAAGTTTCTCCACTTAGCATTACCGCATCGGCACCATCCATCACAGAATTAGCAACATCGTTTACTTCTGCTCTGGTTGGCGTAAGGCTAGAAATCATCGTTTCCATCATTTGTGTAGCGATAATTACCGGAATACGTGCCTTCTTCGCTTTAAGTACTAATTCTTTTTGAATTAATGGTACTTCGTGAGCCGGGATTTCTACACCTAAATCTCCACGTGCTACCATTAAACCGTCACACGCTTGTACGATCTCATCGATATTTTTAACGCCTTCTGGCTTTTCAATCTTTGCAACGATTGGGATTTTATAATCACCATGCTTGTTAATCAAATCTTGAAGCTTCTTTATATCTTGTGCGTGACGCACAAATGAAAGTGCCATCCAGTCTACATGTTTCTTTACTGCAAACTCTGCATCTTTCACATCTTTCTCGGTTAATGCCGGTAAAGAAATGTTAGTATTTGGCAGGTTAACTCCTTTTCTAGAACGTAAAGGTCCGCCTTGAATTACTTTGGCTTCTACTTCATTTTTTCCGTTGGTTTTTACCACTTCAAAAATAAGTTTACCATCGTCTAATAAGATTCGTTCTTTAGCTTTAACATCTCTAGGGAAGCTCTCGTAGTTCATATAAACACGTTCTGCTGTTCCTTGAAATTCCTCTCCGGTAGCAAAAGTGATAATATCGCCTTTGTTAACGATTACTTCTTCCTTCATCACACCAACGCGAAGCTTAGGGCCTTGTAAATCTGCTAAAATACCGGCATTATAACCGTATTTTTCGTTAAGTTCCCTAATCATTTGTATGCGCTCTTCTACATCTTTATAATTGGCGTGGGAAAAATTGATTCTAAAAATGTTTACCCCACTCTCTAACATCGCTTTTAAAACTTTCTTAGAGCTCGTAGCAGGGCCTAAAGTTGCTACAATCTTGGTGTTCTTTGATTTATGCATTAGCTAAAAATTAAATTTTCTATTGATTTGATTTGTGTAACCTCAATTTGATATGCAGTTACAATTTGGTTTATTTGGTTAATTTCTGAAAGTAGCTTTTTAATATTTACATCTTCACTGCTACTTTCTATTTTTAAAAAACAGTCTACATTTTTGTATTCGGGTAACAGGTTAGCAACTCTTTTTGTTTCTTCTTCAAACAAAAAACCATTACTCTGTAAATGGAGACCTTTTATTTTATATTTATTTGAAACTACATAGTAATTACAACCTTCTCGCTGATTATAAAATTTATATAGTTCGTAAAAAGCTAAACCTTCAGGATAGTTATAGTCTACATCTTGAGGTTCTCTTTTTAAACTGAGCCCTAAAAGTTTATTCAAATAAAATACTATTCGATAAACTTCTGCAGAACAGTGTATGGCAATTAAGCTAAAATCTTCTTCTACTAAATCATCCAGCACAAGTTTATTTATAGCCATACGGTTTCTAATTTATAAATTTATAACAAAGTTGCAACTTTTAGCAGGGGATAAAGTTAAATAATCTTGAAGATTATTTCTTCTCCCTCCCTATTTTGGGCTTATTTTATTCTGAAAAGCATAGTAAGCACGCTTCGATGCTTTTTCTTCTGCTTTTTTCTTTGAAGTTGCTCGTGCTTTAGCCACGACTTTACCGTCGATCCAAAGTTTTACCGCAAAATGTTTAAGCTCATCTTTGCCGGTATCTTCATAAACCTCGTAGTTGAACTTATGTTTTTGTTTTTGACACCATTCAATTAAAAGGCTTTTGTAGCTAATTACTTTTCCTTCTAATTGCTCGATATCGACATAAGGAGCCACGACGCGTTGGTAAATAAATTTTTCACAGTATTTATAACCACGATCTAAATAAATAGCTCCTACCAAGGCTTCGAACAAATTCCCGTGAATGTTCTGCCCAAAATGATCTTTAGGTACGTTAGATTCTACAAACTTTATTAAGCCTAGATCTCTACCTAATTCATTTAAATGTTTTCGACTTACTACTTTCGACCTCATTTTGGTCAAATAGCCTTCATCACCGCCGGGAACTTCATTATAAAGATAGGCGGCAATAATTGAGCTTAACATCGCATCTCCTAAAAATTCTAACCGCTCGTAGTTTAAATCATTACCTAAAGCGTCTTTCTTATTTAATGATCGATGTATAAATGCCCGTTTGTAATGTTTGATTACTTTAGGCTTAAAGCCGATGATGTTTTGGATAGCATCAAAAAAATTCCCGTCCTTACCAGAACGGGAACTTAATATGTTGCGAATAACGTTCATTGAACGCTTACTCTGCTATTTTTTTGAATAAAACACAAGCATTGTGACCTCCGAAACCAAAAGTATTACTCATAGCTACGTTCACTTCTCTTTCTTGTGCTTTATTTAAAGTTAAATTTAACTCCGCATCAATATTTTCATCTGCCGTTTCATGATTAATGGTCGGCGGCACCAAACTATGCTTCATCGCTAAGATAGAGGCTATAGCTTCAATAGCTCCGGCAGCTCCTAAAAGGTGACCGGTCATTGATTTGGTTGAATTGATATTGAGGGTCTTTGCGTGGTCTCCAAAAACTTTGGTGATGGCTTTAAGTTCTGCAACATCTCCTAATGGGGTTGAAGTACCGTGCGTGTTAATAGCGTCTACATCTTCAGGGTTTAAACCTGCATTACGTAAACAGTTCTCCATCACAGCAACTACTCCTGTACCATCGGGATGCGGAGCAGTCATGTGGTAAGCATCAGAAGACATTCCGCCTCCTAAAACTTCAGCATAAATTTTAGCTCCACGTGCTTTTGCATGTTCGTATTCTTCAAGAATTAATGCACCAGAACCTTCTCCTAAAACAAAACCATCTCGATTTGCATCAAAAGGTCTAGAAGCTTTTTCTGGATCGTCATTTCTTGTAGATAAGGCATGCATCGCATTAAAACCACCCATACCTGCTTGCGTTACTGCTGCTTCGCTTCCGCCGGTAACAATTACATCACTATAACCTAGACGAATGTAATTTAGGGCATCGATCAAAGCATTTGCAGAAGAGGCACAAGCAGATACCGTAGTATAATTTGGACCCATAAACCCATGTTTGATAGAAATATTACCCGGAGCAATATCGGCTATCATTTTAGGGATAAAGAATGGATTAAAACGAGGTGTACCGTCACCGTTTGCGAAATTTTTAACTTCTTCCTGGAAAGTTTCTAAACCACCAATCCCGGCTCCCCAAATTACACCTACACGATATTTATCTACAGTTTCTAGATCGATACCAGAATCTGCGATAGCTTCATCTGAAGCTACTAAAGCATATTGTGCAAATCTATCGAGCCTACGAATTTCTTTGCGGCCAAAATATTCATTAAAGTCGAAGTTTTTGATCTCGCAAGCGAATTTGGTTTTAAACTTTTCAGTATCAAAATAGGTGATAGGCGCACTACCGCTTTTACCACTCACCAATGCGTCCCAATATTCTTCAATATTGTTACCTATAGGTGTTAAGGCACCTAGCCCTGTTACTACTACTCGCTTTAACTCCATACGTATGGTTTTCTTATTTTTTTGCTTCTTCGATGTAAGAAATCGCTTGACCTACAGTTGCAATGTTTTCTGCTTGGTCGTCTGGAATTTGAATATCGAATTCTTTTTCGAATTCCATAATTAATTCTACGGTATCTAAAGAATCCGCACCTAAATCGTTAGTGAAGCTTGCGTCGTTTACAACTTCGTTCTCGTCAACTCCTAATTTATCAACGATTATTGCTTTTACTCTTGATGCAATGTCTGACATAATTTTATCTTTTTAGATTTTTAATAAGTGGCAAAAATAAAAAACTTTAGTTTAAAACAAGTTTTACTTTAAAAAATGTGCCCTCAATTTACATATTTTTAAAGTAAGTAACTATTTTTATACTTTAATAATTTCTAAAAAAACGCAGCTTTAAGCTATGAACTCTGCAAATTCTACTAAAAAAATTATCATATTCGCTTCCGGGCAAGGCTCTAACGCTAAGAAGATTATCGAATATTTTCAAGATAGAAACGATGTTAAAATCGCGCATGTACTTTCTAATAACATTCGAGCAAATGTTTTAAAAATGGCACACGATTTTGAGATTAGCGCATTGCATTTTGATAGAACTGCGTTTTATGATACGCACGAAGTACTTCATGTTTTAAAAGATGCAGAACCCGATCTAATTGTTTTAGCCGGCTTTTTATGGATGATGCCCACAGAAATTATTAACGAATTCGAAAATAAGATCATTAATATTCACCCGGCACTGCTTCCTAAATATGGCGGAAAAGGAATGTACGGTAACCACGTGCATCAAGCGGTTTTAGAAAATAAAGAGACTGAATCTGGAATAACCATACATTATGTAAATGAAAAATATGATGAAGGTGAAGTGATCGCTCAATTTGAAACCCAACTCACTCCAGACGATTCTATGGAAACACTGAAGAAAAAAATTCAGCAATTAGAGCACGAGCATTTTCCTAAAGTGATTGACCAACTTCTATCTAAAAAAGCTTAATGGCGAAAAAAAAGTACTACGTTGTCTGGAAAGGAAACAAAACCGGAATTTTCACTTCTTGGGATGCTTGCAAAAAAGCAGTCGCCGGGTTTAAAGGAGCGCAATACAAATCGTTTAAAAGTTTAGCTGAAGCAGAAGAGGCTTTTAAAGTTTCTTATTTTGAATATAAAGAGAATAATCAAAATGGGGTTCCTTTATTTCAGCTTGAAAAAAGAGCAAAAGAAGTTAATTTCGACTCCATCAACGTCGATGCAGCTTCTAGCGGAAATCCCGGTAAGATGGAATACCGCGGTGTTTACACCAAAACAGGAAAGGAAATATTTAAACAAGGGCCTTTTCAAGAAGGTACCAATAATATAGGTGAATTTTTAGCACTCGTGCATGGGCTAGCTTTTCTTCAGCAAAAAAAAAGCAACCTACCTATTTATTCAGACTCTAAAATTGCCATTGGTTGGGTAAAAAAGAAACGTTGCAATACCAAACTACAACCCAATGCAAAAAATGCAGATTTGTTTCAACTTATTAAAAGAGCAGAAGCTTGGCTGCATAACAATACCTACTCCAACCCTATTTTAAAATGGAACACCAAAGAGTGGGGAGAAATTCCTGCAGATTTTGGGAGAAAGTAAATTTTTACTTATAAATATTACAAGCTCTATTTATATTGTACTAAAAAAACAAATGGTAAAGTATAACTATCGGCATAACTAAGTAGAGAATAAATAAGTAAATAAAATCTTGGATAGATATATTACTTAATCTTAGAGCCTGATATTTAAACCAAAAACCAAAGATTATAAGCGGAGATAGGTAAATAAGATATAACCATTTAAATTTATCAAATAGAATTAAATAAATAATTACAGCCTCAGCTATTTGCTGAACGATATGCAATATGCTGTCTTTTCTTACATTTTTTTCAATAAAGCCACTATCACTCATTTATTGTTTTTTTAATTGTTCAATTATACTTCACAATAGTATTCATTATTTGTTGATCAACATCTACAAATCCCAAAAAAGATTACAACTAAACTAAAGTATTAAAATTTTCGACTTACAACCTACATAAAACGTTTAAAATTATTAAAAGAGCAGAAGCTTGGTTGCATAACAACTCCTACTCCAACCCCATTTTAAAATGGAACACCAAAGAGTGGGGTGAAATTCCTGCTGATTTCGGGAGGAAGTAAATAATTGAATTTCAAATAAAAACCTACTCATTTTCAGAAATATTTAATAAAACCGCATAGTTTTAAAATTTCTTGAGAAACGCCTTATATTTGCACCAAATTCTAAGCAAAACACATGAGCAAATTAGTTGTAGTAGGTACAGTTGCCTTCGATAAAATTGAAACTCCTTTTGGTAAAACCGATAAAATTTTAGGTGGAGCAGGAACTTATATTGGTCTTGCCGCTAAAAAATTTGGGATAGATACCACAATTGTTTCCGTAATTGGTGGTGATTTTCCGGAAGAATACATCAATATCTTTAAAGAAAGAGACATTAATATCGAAGGATTAAAAATGGTTGAAGACGGTAAAACTTTCTTTTGGAGTGGCCGCTACCATAACGATATGAATTCTCGTGATACGTTAGATACACAATTAAATGTATTGGCAGATTTTCAGCCGGTCGTACCTGCTTCTTACAAAGATGCAAAAATTGTGATGCTAGGTAATTTGCACCCATTAGTTCAATTAAGTGTGATCGAGCAAATGGAAAATCCGGAGCTTGTCGTTTTAGATACGATGAATTTCTGGATGGATAACGCGTTAGAAGATCTTAAAAAAGTGATCGCTAAAGTAGATGTAATTACGATTAATGATGAGGAAGCCCGACAACTTTCAGGAGAATATTCGCTAGTAAAAGCTGCTCGTGAGATCGAAAAAATGGGACCTAAATATGTAGTGATCAAAAAAGGAGAACACGGAGCCTTATTATTTCATCAAAACGAAATGTTCTTTGCGCCTGCCTTACCTTTAGAAGAAGTTTTTGATCCAACAGGAGCCGGAGATACTTTTGCCGGAGGTTTTGTAGGTTATATTGCAAAAACCGGAGATACTTCATTTAAAAACATGAAAAACGCCATTATTTATGGCTCTAACTTAGCTTCTTTCTGTGTCGAAAAATTTGGGACTGAAAGGATGCTGAATTTAACCGACAAAGAAATTGACGAACGCTTAAAGACATTTAAAGCGCTAACGCAATTTAAAATTAGCTTAGACTAAACCCAACAAAGCAACAACACAACCCTAAATCTCTCGACAACACAATATGAGTGATGCTATAAAACACGAGTGCGGTATTGCACTAGTTAGGTTATTAAAACCTTTAGAATTTTATAAAGAAAAGTACGGTACCTCTTTTTACGGTCTTAATAAGATGTATTTAATGATGGAAAAGCAACACAACCGTGGGCAAGATGGCGCCGGCTTAGCCAGCATCAAATTAGATACTTCTCCCGGAGAGCGCTACATTAGTCGTGTACGTTCTAATCAAGCACAACCCATTCAAGATATTTTCGCACAGATTAACGATCGTATTAATGAAGAGATGCAAAAACATCCCGAATATGCAGAAGATGTTGCCGCGCAAAAGAAAAACCTTCCTTATATAGGTGAATTATTTTTAGGTCACGTTCGCTACGGTACTTTTGGTAAAAACAGTATCGAAAGCGTTCACCCGTTTTTACGCCAAAACAACTGGATGCATCGTAATCTCATTGTTGCCGGAAACTTTAATATGACCAACGTTTTTAAACTTTTCAACAATTTAGTTGAATTAGGTCAGCACCCAAAAGAAAAAGCCGATACCGTAACCGTAATGGAAAAGATCGGACATTTCTTAGATTCTGAAGTGCAAAAAGTATATAAAAAATTAAAGAAAGACGGTTACAGCAAAAAAGATGCTTCTCCACATATTGCCAATAAAATTAATGTTGCCAAGATCCTAAAAAAATCATCAAAAGATTGGGATGGTGGTTACGCGATGGCAGGTTTAATGGGGCACGGAGATTCTTTTGTATTAAGAGATCCTGCAGGAATTAGACCGGTATATTATTATATGGATGATGAAGTTGTGGTTACTGCTTCAGAAAGACCGGTAATTCAAACTGCATTCAATGTAGATTTTGATGATGTAAAAGAATTAGAACCGGGACACGCTTTAATTACCAAGAAAAGTGGTGAAACTTCCATCAAAAAAATCATAGAGCCATTACCACGTAAAGCATGTTCTTTTGAGCGTATTTATTTTTCTAGAGGAAGCGATGCTGAAATTTACCAAGAGCGTAAAAACTTAGGGCGTTTTATTATGCCTGATGTTTTAAAAGCTATTGATTACGATACGATTAACTCTGTTTTTTCTTTTATACCAAATACTGCTGAAACTTCTTTCTATGGAATGGTTGAAGCGGCTCAAGATGAGTTGAACAGACAGAAAAATGAAGCGATCTTAAATGAAAAAGAAACGCTTACCGATGAGCGTTTAAAAGAAATTTTATCACATCGTTTACGTACTGAAAAAATTGCGATTAAAGACGCTAAGCTTAGAACCTTTATTACAGAAGATAGCAGCCGTGACGATTTAGTTGCGCACGTTTACGATGTAACTTACGGTGTGGTAAAACCGCAAGATAATTTAGTGATCATCGACGATAGTATTGTTCGTGGTACAACGCTAAAGAAAAGCATTATTAAAATGATGGATCGTTTAGGTCCTAAAAAAATCATTGTCGTTTCTTCGGCTCCACAAATTCGTTACCCGGATTGCTATGGTATCGATATGGCTCGTTTAGAAGATTTTGTAGCTTTTAAAGCGGCTTTAGCGCTATTAAAAGAAAACAATCAGTACGATCTAATCGAGAAAGTTTATGAAAAATGTAAGCAACAAGTAGATCTAGAAGATCACGAAGTAAAGAATTTTGTAAAAGAAGTTTACGAACCATTTACCTACGAGCAAGTTTCTAATAAAATTGCAGAATTACTTTGTGATGAAACGATCGAGGCAAATGTTGAAGTGATCTATCAAAAAGTAGATAAGCTTCACGAAGCTTGCCCTAAAAATTTAGGTGATTGGTATTTTACCGGAGATTACCCAACCCCGGGAGGAAATCGAGTGGTGAATCGTGCTTTCATCAATTTCTTTGAAGGCAACAAAGAACGTGCATATTTATAATTAATCGAATGTTTTTTAAAAATTCAATAAAAAAAGCACAATAATTTTCATAAATACATGAAAATACAATATATTTATATTTCCATAACAAAGTAGGTTAAGTTTATGGTAAAATTTGGGGCAAAAAAAGGTGGTTTTTCAACCACCTTTTTTATTACTCCACTATTTTAAAAATAGCTTATTTTCCTTTTGCATATTTAGAAGCAACTTCTTCCCAATCTACTACATTAAAGAAAGCATCAATATATTCTGGACGCTTGTTTTGGTATTTTAAGTAATAAGCGTGTTCCCAAACATCTAATCCTAAAATTGGAGTTCCGCCGCAGCCAATTCCCGGCATTAATGGGTTATCTTGGTTTGGAGTAGAACAAATCTCTACTTTACCACCTTCGTGTACGCAAAGCCAAGCCCAACCAGAACCAAACTGTCCTGCTGCTGCTTTAGCAAATTCTTCTTTAAAAGCTTCAAAAGATCCGAATTTTTCTTCAATAGCACTTTCTAGATCTCCGCTTGGTTTTCCGCCACCGTTTGGCGACATTACTTCCCAAAATAAGTTGTGATTAAAAAAACCACCTCCATTATTTCTTACTGCCGAGTTAGATTTATCTAGGTTCATTAAAATGTTTTCAATGTTTTTACCTTCTAAATCTGTTCCTTCTACAGCAGCATTTAATTTTTTAGTATATCCTGCGTGATGCTTACCGTAGTGAATTTCCATAGTTTCTTTATCTATACTAGGTTCTAAAGCATCAAATGCATATTTTAATTTTGGTTGTTCAAAAGCCATAATTGTTATTTTTTAGTTGTTAATAATCAAATTCGCTATCAAAATTAATTATTAAACTATTCAATAGAAATAAAAATATGTTATAAAATACTTAAACCTTTTGTTTTTCATAGAAACGCATTATACCTTATCGTTTTTGCTTATATTACTTCTTCTAAAATAACCGCATATTTTGAATACGACTTCTTCGCCTTTTCAGGTTTACAACGCTTCCGCAGGATCTGGAAAAACCTTTACCATCGTTAAGCAATATTTATCGATACTTTTAAAAGCTAATCGATTAGATTACTATAAAAACATTTTAGCCATTACGTTTACCAACAAAGCGGTGGGCGAAATGAAAAGCAGGATCGTAAACAGTTTAAAAGATTTTGCTGAAGAAGAAACACCTTCAAAATCTTTAGCGCTTTTTGCTGAAGTACAAAAAGAAACCGGTCTTTCTGAAGAAGAGATTAAAAAGAAATCTCATCTCATTTTACGAAGTATTTTGCACAATTATGCGGCTTTTGATGTATCGACCATCGATGGTTTTACACATCGCGTATTAAGAACTTTTGCGAAAGATCTAGGTTTACCCATCAATTTTGAAGTCGAATTAAATACGGTCGATATTCTTACTGAAGCCGTTGACAAACTAATCTCAAAAGCCGGAAGCGATAAAAGACTTACCAAAGTATTAATCGATTTTGCGATCTCGAAAGCCGATGACGATAAAAGTTGGGATATCGCCAAAGATCTTTATGAAATTGCGCTGTTATTAGTGAATGAAAATCATATTCTACCTTTAAAAGAATTAGAGCAGAAAGAGCTGGAAGATTTTCAAAAGTTTGATGAACAATTGCGCGCTTATATTAAAATTTCTGAAGATAAGCTCAAGCAAAATGCCACATCATTTTTCAGCCTACTTCAGCAAAATGGTTTAGATGATAAAGATTATAACCGTGGTTCTATTCCTAGTCATTTTAAAAAACTTCAAGATTTATCGTATTCGGTAAAAACTTCAGATAAAAAAACGAAATGGGAGCAAGAAATCGATTCTGCGCCACATTATGCTAAAAAACAAACCGACGAGAAAAAATCGGTGATGGATGCCATTCAACCACAAGTGGCCGAGCTTTATTTTTCTTCCGAAGAGCAGATCAACAAAATAGAGTTTTACAAGAGTATTCTTAAGAAGCTCACTTCACTTTCATTGCTCAATCTTATTCATAAAGAGGTTGAAGTGATCAAGACGGAAAAAAATCTGTTACTTATTTCTGAATTTAACAGAAAGATTAGCGAAAGTATAAAAGAGCAACCGGCACCATTTATTTATGAACGTTTGGGCGAACGCTATCAAGAATTTTTTATCGACGAATTTCAAGATACATCTTCGTTGCAATGGAACAATTTAATTCCGCTCATTGAAAATAACCTATCTACACAAGATGAAACCGGCAAACAAAAAGGAAATCTGTTTTTAGTGGGCGACGCCAAACAATCAATCTATCGTTGGCGCGGTGGCGAGGCCGAGCAGTTTATTAACCTTAGTGAAAATGCGAATCCGTTTAGTGCAGAAAAACAAACAATCACATTGCCTAAAAACTTCCGCAGTCAACCGGAGATCGTCAACTTCAACAATAATTTTTTTAAGTTTTGTGCCGAGCGACTAAGTTGGGAGCAATACAGAACTTTGTTTGAAAATGCGCATCAAGAACCGCATCATCAAAACGGCGGTTATGTAAACATCAGTTTTTTAGAAGCTACGAATGCTGAAGAAAAAAATGAGGCTTACCCGCAAAAAGTGCTTGCAACCATTAACGAGCTGACCCAAAAAGGCTATGCAAAAAGAGACATTTGTATTTTGGTTCGAAAGAAAAATCACGGTTATCAAGTCGCTAATTTTCTAAATGAAAATGGCATCCCGATTATTTCTACCGAAACTTTATTGGTTAAAAATTCTGAAGAAGTACGATTTTTGGTAGCGATTTTACAATTTTCGTTGAATCCGAGCGATAAGAACTTAAAGTTTGAAATTTTAGATTATTTATTTCAATCTCAAAAAGAAAGCGATCACTACTTCCATTCAATTTACGATCGCCTTCAAAAAGATCATCAAGCATTTTTTGAGTCGTTAACCGAGTTTGACTATTTTTTTAATCTCAACGTTTTACAGCGATCTACTTTATATGAAAGTGTTGAATATATAATTCGAAGTTTTCATTTAGAGCAAAAAGCAGATGCGTATTTACAGTTTTTCTTAGATTTTGTGTACGAATTTGCTCAGAAAAACATCGGCAACATCGCCGGTTTTATTGACCATTGGGAACTCAATAAAGACAAGTTAAGTGTGATTGCTCCTGAAGGTGAAGATGCTGTGCAAATTATGACGATTCATACTTCGAAAGGATTAGAATTTCCTATCGTGATTTATCCTTACGCCAACGAATCTTTGGAAGACACCAGATTTGATGATATTTGGGTTCCGTTATTAGAAGCGCCGAATAAAATCCCATATGCGTATTTGAGCGCGAACAAAAAAATGGACGACTTTGGCGAAATACCTTCTGCGCTCTACCAAAAACTACTGATTGAAAATGAGTTTGACGCCCTCAATATTCTTTACGTCGCATTAACTCGACCAAAACAGCAACTCTATATTATTTCTGAAGTTGATCCTAAAAAACCGGGAGAAGTAAAAAATGATTATCCGGGATTATTAAAAGGTTATTTACAATCTTTACAGCTTTGGAACGAAAATCAATTAGAATATAGTTTTGGCGATCTACCGGAAAATTCAACCAAAACAGAAGAAGTTTTTTTGCAACCGATGCCGTTTATTTCTTCGCCACCGTCGAATCACGATATTACTTTAGTCACCAAATCTGGTTTATTATGGGATTCTGAACAACAAGAAGCCATCGATAAGGGAAATCTTATTCATAATTTATTAATGAATATCTACACTGAAAAAGATATTGCCTCAGCCTTAAAAAAATCGATCAAAGCCGGAGAAATGAATGCTGAAGATACCGAAGAATATAAAATGAAGGTAAAAGAAATCATTCAACATCCAGATTTACAAGCATACTTTACCCATGAATATCAAATCTATAACGAGAAAGAATTAATTACCGAAAATGGTTTTAAACGTATTGACCGTCTTTGTTTAAAAAATAATGAAGCCGTCATCATCGACTATAAAACCGGAGATGAAAAAGCGATTTACACCAACCAATTAAACGAATACACAAATTATATTACTGAAATAGGATATCAAGTAAAACAAAAAATAATAGTTTACCTGTATCCTTCAGTTACGGTCAAGATTCTATAATTTTGCTAAAAATTGAAAAAAAACTAAGATATGTATAGTCCAGATTTAAAAAAATACCTTCAAAATGAGATTTCCGAAATTCAAGACAGCGGACTTTTCAAAAAAGAAAGAATTATTACTACTCCACAAGATGCAGTAATAAAAATTAGTACCGGGCAAGAAGTTATTAACTTTTGTGCGAACAATTACTTAGGACTTTCTAATCATCCTGAAGTCGTAAAAGCGGCAAAAGACACCTTAGATTCTCACGGTTTTGGGATGTCTAGCGTTCGATTTATTTGTGGTACACAAGACATTCATAAAGAATTAGAGCAAAAAATCACTTCTTTCTATGGAACAGAAGACACTATTTTATACGCCGCAGCTTTTGATGCAAACGGTGGAGTTTTTGAGCCATTATTAACGAAGGAAGATGCGATTATTTCAGACTCGTTGAATCACGCTTCGATTATCGATGGTGTTCGTCTTTGTAAAGCTGCAAGATATCGTTATGAGAATAACAATATGGAAGATTTAGAAAAGCAGCTTATTGCAGCAAACGAAAATGGAGCACGTTTCAGGATTATCGTTACCGACGGAGTTTTCTCGATGGATGGTTTATTGGCACCCTTAGATCAAATCTGTGATTTAGCCGATAAATATGACGCAATGGTGATGATCGATGAATGTCACGCTGCCGGATTTATTGGTGAAACAGGAAGAGGAACTTTAGAAGAAAAAGGTGTTTTAGACCGAATCGACATTATTACAGGAACTTTAGGGAAAGCCCTTGGTGGCGCAATGGGTGGTTACACCACGGCTAAAAAAGAAATTATCGAGATCTTAAGACAGCGTTCTCGACCTTATTTATTTTCAAACTCTTTGGCGCCTGCAATTGTTGGAGCATCTATCAAAGTGTTTGATATGCTTGAGAACGACACCAAACTAAGAGATAAATTAGAATGGAATACCAACTACTTTAAAAAGGCGATGAAAGAAGCCGGTTTCGATATCGTAGATGGAGATTCTGCCATTGTCCCGGTGATGCTTTACGATGCTAAATTATCGCAAGAAATGGCCGATAAACTTTTAGAAGAAGGTATTTATGTGATTGGTTTTTTCTATCCGGTAGTACCAAAAGAAAAAGCAAGAATTCGTGTACAGCTTTCTGC
>Ga0208471_1000240_pt1 | contig 22941 bp, 23 predicted proteins | sample DeeseametaMP0441_FD_184210 | JGI IMG/M metagenome (GOLD analysis project Ga0208471, IMG submission 184210) | Marine microbial communities from the Deep Atlantic Ocean - MP0441 (SPAdes) | ecosystem: Environmental > Aquatic > Marine > Oceanic | place: East of Rio de Janeiro, Brazil, South Atlantic...
AAGCTCAAAAAATTCAAAAATTAATTTCTACAGAATACTATAAGAGTGAAATTACTGATGATATTCCGGGAGTTGAATTTTCGGCAGCCATAAAAAATATTTATTCAATGCTGATTGGTGCCGCAGAAGGATTAAGCAATCCATCTGCGCCAACAGAAATCCAAGAAAAATTTTATCTCAATACATCAGCTGGTTTAGTTCACAGATCTATTTCGGAAATGGTTGAATTTGTTTCGTATTACTCAGGAAGAGTTGAAACAGTATATGGATTAGCTGGTCTGGGAGATTTACATGTAAGCGTAGCAGGTGGAAGAAATAGCCTGATGGGGAAATATCTTGGTCAAGGATACCTTTATAAAGATGCTAAAGAAAATTTTATGAAAGAGATTACAGTAGAAGGTGCTCAACTTGCTTTTGAAATAGAACCAAAAATAATGAAAAATTTTAAAGAAAAACAATTTCCTTTGATGTTCAGTGTTTTGAAGTGTATTTGTTATAACAAAAAATTAGAAATTAACTGGTAACATGAAGGCAAATTGGAATTACCCGACAACAATATGGGTTGGTGAAAACAGATGTAAAGATTTAAATACAGCCTGTGAAAATCTGCATATCATTAATCCATTATTTGTGACCGACAAAGATCTTATTAATTTACCTATGGTCAAATCAATTATTTTACATTTAAAAAAAAAATTACATAAATTATCATTATTTTCAAATTTTTCTGGAAATCCGATTGGGGAAAATGTTGATGAAGGAGTTAAAGTTTTTAATGAAAATAAATGTGATGGAATCATTGCTTTTGGTGGTGGTAGCGGATTAGATGTAGGCAAAGCTATTGCTTTTATGTCTGGACAATCAAGACCTATATGGGATTTTGAAGATATAGGAGATTATTGGACTAGAGCAGATGAAAGTAAAATTTTACCAATTATTGCAGTGCCAACAACCGCAGGAACAGGTTCAGAAACTGGAAGAGCTTCAGCTATAATCAACAAACAAACTGGAATTAAAAAAATTATTTTTCATCCAAAAATGTTACCTTCAATAGTTATTTTAGATCCAGTTTTAACTGTTGATCTTTCACCGAGATTAACAGCCGCTACAGGAATGGATGCTTTAGCGCATAATCTAGAGGCATTTTGTGCGCCAGGATTTCATCCAATGGCTGATGGTATTGCAATTGAAGGAATGAAATTGATAAAAGAATCTTTATTAGTGGCTGTCAAAAATGGAAAAGATTTAAAAGCAAGGATGAATTTATTGGCTGCAGCAAGCATGGGTTCTACTGCATTTCAAAAAGGACTTGGGGCAATTCATTCTCTAAGCCATCCTGTAAACGCTCAATTTAACATACATCATGGATTGTCTAATGCAATTTTTATGCCCTATGTTTTGACTTTTAACAAAAACGTGATTGAAAATAAGATTATTACTATTTGCGATTATTTAAACCTTAAAAAAAACTTTCAAAGTTTTCTTGATTGGATTTTAGATTTAAGAAAAAAATTAAATATACCTCATAAACTTTCTGATGTTGTGGACATTAAAAAAGTTGATCTTGAACAATTATCAAAAATGGCATTTGAAGATCCTTCTACTGGAGGTAATCCTAAAAAAATAACAATTGACGATATGAAAATTTTATATGAACATAGCATTTCAGGGAAATTATTTTAATGAAAAATTTAAATTTATTAGTAGTCGAAGGAAATTTACAAAAGGAAAATGAAACTTTCAAAAAATCAGGAATTTCAACTCATGCCGAAAGTTTAAAAGAAAGTCTTTTATATTATACAACAGATTTAAATATTGATGTTTTTAACCCATGTTCAGAATTAAGTTTTGATAAAATATTACCCAATGTTAAAAAATACGACGGTCTAATTTGGGGTGGTAGTAGCTTAAATATTTATAATGATTGTATTGAAATTCGTAGACAGATTTCTTTTATGAAAGAATGTTTTAATAATATTAAGAAGATTTTAGCAATATGTTGGGGAATGCAGGTTGCTGTTACAGCAGCCGGAGGAGAAGTAAAAAAATCTTCAAATGGCGCACATATAGGAATTGCAAACGATATTGAAATTAATGAAAATGGATTAAATCATCCATTATATATATCAAAAAATAAAAAATTTAACTCACCTGCATTTAATTTTGATGAAGTTGTTACATTACCAGAAGGCGCTATAAACTTAGCATCAAATAAAATTAATAAGATACAAAGTATTCATTTTAAATCCGGAGTAAGTGATGTATGGGGTTTGCAATATCATCCCGAAATTACATATCATAAAATGATTAGCTTAATTAAGTTTAGAAAAGATCGATTAATAAATGATAGAAAATGTTTTAAAGACGAAAAAGAAATTCAAAATCATATCAATTTTATTGAGCAAGAAATTAAAGTTTCAGAAAAAGATTCTAGGATGTTGGAGTTAAAAAACTGGTTAAATTATTTAAAGGCTGCTTAATTAAAACAATCCTTCGATTTCGCCCTTATTATTTAGTTTAATAGAGTCAGCAGCTGGTACTCTAGGTAGACCAGGCATAGTCATTATAGCGCCACACACAACAACAATAAATTCAGCTCCCGATGAAAGACTAACTTCTCTTATTGGCAAAACATGTCCAGAAGGAGCTCCTTTTAAACTTGGATCTGTAGAGAAACTAAATTGTGTTTTAGCTATGCAAATTGGAAATTCTCCATAACCATTTTCTTGAAAATTTTTTAGTTGATCTCTTACTTTTGTATCTGCAACAACTTCACTTGCATAATAAATTTCTTTAGCAATTGTCTCAATTTTTTTAAAGAGAGGTGCAGAATTTTCATATAAAAATTTAAATTTATTTTTTTTCTTTTCACATAACTCAACAACATAAGCTGCAAGTTCTTTTGTTCCTTCTCCTCCATTTGACCAATGAGTACAAAGATTTGCTTTAACATTCAGTGTTTTACAGTAATCAACTATAGTCTTTACCTCTTGTTCAGTATCAGTAATAAAATGATTTACAGCCACTGTTACCGGTAGTCCGAATTTTTGAACATTGCTAATATGCCTTTCTAAATTTACTAAACCTTTTTTTAAAGCTTTCACATTTTCTTTTTTAAGTTTGTCTTTTGCTAGTCCACCATGCATTTTTAATGCTCTAATTGTTGCAACTACTACAACGCAGTCTGGTTTTAATCCTGATTTTCTGCACTTTATATTGAAAAATTTTTCTGCACCAAGATCAGCTCCAAATCCAGCTTCTGTTACTACATAGTCTGCCAATTTTAATCCCGTTTTAGTAGCAATAACTGAATTACAACCATGAGCAATATTACCAAAGGGACCACCATGAATAATTGCAGGGTTATTTTCTAAAGTTTGAGTAACATTTGGTCTAATCGCTTCTTTTAAAAGAACTGCCATTGGTCCGTGAGCATTTAAGTCTTTTGCATAAATTGCTTTTCTATCTCTTGTGTAACCAATAGTTATATTTCCAATTCTTTTTTCTAAATCTTTTAAATCATTTGATAAGCAAAAAATTGCCATGATCTCTGAAGCTACAGTAATATCAAAACCATCTTCTCTAGGATAACCATTTGCAATGCCACCCAAGTTTATATTAATTGATCTTAATGAACGATCGTTCATATCCATTACTCTTTTCCAAACAATTCTTCTAACATCAATATTTAATTTATTTCCCCAGTAAATATGATTATCAATTAAAGCTGAAAGAAGGTTATGAGCAGAAGTAATTGCATGAAAATCTCCAGTGAAATGTAAATTTATTTGTTCCATCGGCACTACTTGAGCATAACCACCTCCAGCAGCACCACCTTTCATCCCAAAAGAAGGGCCTAAGCTAGGCTCTCTAAGACAAACAATAGATTTTTTTCCTATTTTATTTAGACCATCGCAAAGACCAACTGATGTTGTTGTTTTTCCTTCTCCAGCAGGAGTTGGAGTAATGGCTGTAACTAAAATTAATTTTCCATCTTTTTTATTTTTCAAAGTTTCTAAATATGCAGGTTTAATTTTTGCAATATATCTTCCAATTGGACTATAAACTTCAGCTTTGTCTGGAACATTTATCCCATCAAGAATTTCATGTATGGGTTTCATTTTTGCTGCTCTTGCTATTTCTATGTCAGATTTGACAGTGCTCATTTCGAGATTTCCTATATATTCAAGTTTTCTTGAAGCTGGATTAATATCTCTTTTTATGAATTTTTTAAAGTTATAAAAAATATATATAAAAAAAACAAAAGCTATTTGTTTTTATTCTTATAAAGTTAAATTATGCAAAAATACTCTGTATTTAGCCTTATTAAAAATGCCCTTAAAGGTCATAAAGATTGGGAAGTGGCATGGAAAGATTCAGCTCCTAAAGCTGAATATGACGTTGTGATTATAGGTGGAGGTGGCCATGGTCTGGCTACAGCTTACTATCTTGCAAAAGAACACAACATTACAAATGTTGCTATTGTCGAAAAAGGATGGATTGGCGGAGGAAATGTTGGAAGAAATACTACAATTGTTAGATCTAATTATATGCACGATGACAATGCCAGATTTAGTGAATTTGGAATGAATTTATGGAGAAACATGAGTCAGGAATTAAATTTTAATGTGATGTTTTCTCCAAGAGGAATAATTAATCTTGCTCATTCAGATGCACAAATGAATGTTTTTTCTAGAAGAGGAAACTCTATGAGGTTAAATGGTATTGATGCCGTTTTATTAGGCAGAGAAGAAGTTAAAAAAATGATTCCTATGGCAGATTTTTCAGAGAATGTTCGATTTCCAATTTTTGGAGCCTTAATGCAGCCAAGTGCTGGAACAGCAAGACATGATGGTGTTGTATGGGGCTACGCAAGACAAGCGGATTCTATGGGTGTAGATATTATTCAACATTGTGAAGTTAATGGTTTTGATGTGGTAAATGGAAAAATTAAAGGAGTAAAAACATCAAGAGGTGATATTAAAACAAATAAAGTAGGCTTATGTGTTGCTGGAAGCACTTCAATTCTTGCAGAAAAATTAAATATGACCCTTCCAATAGAAACACATCTTTTGCAAGCTTGCGTTTCTGAGCCAGTGAAACCGATATTGGATCATGTAGTAACTTTTGGTGCTGGACATTTTTACTGCAGTCAATCAGACAAGGGTGAGATGGTGATGGGTGGAGATTTAGATGGATACAATAGTTACGCACAAAGAGGTAATTTACCAACACTTCAACATGTATTAACAGAAGGGATTGCAATGTTTCCATTTCTTAGCAAGTTAAAAATGTTAAGGACCTGGGGAGGAGTAATGGATATGTCAATGGACGGTTCACCTATAATTGACAAAACGCATATTGAAGGACTCTATTTAAACTGCGGATGGTGTTATGGAGGATTTAAAGCAACTCCAGCATCTGGATGGACTTTTGCACACACAATAGCACAAGACAGAGTTCATGAGTTAAATTCAGGATACAGCTTAAATAGATTTCATACCGGTCATTTACTAGATGAAAAAGGCCTCGGTACAAAAACTTGGATATCATAAATGTTACATATTAAATGTCCTTATTGTGGAATGAGATCGCAAAATGAATTTGCATATGGTGGTGATGCAAGCGTCAAAAGACCAGAACTAAATAAAGAAATTTCAGATTTAGAATGGGATAATTTTGTTTATCTAAGAAAAAGTTTAAGAGGAAAACATTTAGAATTATGGCATCATATTTCAGGATGTAGGCAATGGTTTAAGGTTCAAAGAGATACTGTAACGCATGAAATTTTTAAAACAGCAGAAATTAATGAAGATATTTAGTTATGCAACAAAGCTATAGATTAGATAAAATAGGTTTGATTAATAGAGACAAAAAAATTTCCTTTAAATTTAATGGAAAAAAATTTTTTGGTTATGAGGGAGATACAATTGCATCCGCACTAATTGCAAACGGTGTTCATCTTATTGGAAGAAGCTTTAAATATCACAGACCAAGAGGTTTTTTTGGAGCTGGAGTTGATGAACCATACGCTATAGTCCAATTATATAGGAATAATGAAACTGACCCAAATGTCCGCGCTACAGAGCAAGAACTTTTTGAAGGATTAGAGGCAACAAGTGTGAATTGTTGGCCAAGTGTGAATTTTGATATTGGAGCAATAAGTAATTTTTTGAACATATTTTTTCCAGCAGGTTTTTACTATAAAACTTTTATGTGGCCAAAGAGTTTTTGGTACAAAGTTTATGAGCCATTTATTAGAAAAGCAGCAGGCTTTGGAGTTGCGTCAATAAAGCATGATAAAGAACGATATGAGCACAAGTACGAATATTGTGATTTATTAGTAACTGGTTCAGGCCCATCAGGCTTAGCAAGTGCATATGCTGCAGCAAAAAATGGAGCAAGAGTAATTCTAGCTGAGGACAAACCAAGATTTGGAGGAAGCTTATTAATTAGCGAAGCTAATATTGGAAATCAAAGTGGAAAAGAGTGGGCCGACAAAATAATAGCTGAGCTTAAAGAAATGCCCAATGTAATATTAAAAAACAGAGCCCAGGTCTTTGGTTACTACGATCATAATATGTTGGTAATGTCAGAACGAATAAATGATCATTTGCCTAAGTCAAAAAAATATAGTCCTAAACAAAGGCTTTGGTACATCAGAGCTGAAGAAGTTGTGATTTCTTCTGGTTCTATAGAAAGACCAATTATTTTTGGAAACAATGATACTCCAGGAGTAGTTTTAGCTTCTGCGGCCAGAGAATATTTAAAAGTCTATGGAGTTTTGGTTGGTAAAAAACCATTAATATTTACAAATAATGATAGTGCCTATGAAACTGCAATTGAATTTAAGAAGAATGGGATTTGGCCCATAGTTTTAGATACTAGAAGCAATCCAGATTCTGAAATTATTAACGAAGCAAAAAGCATGGGCATTGATATAAAATTTTCTCATGTAGTAATAGCCGCAAAAGGATATAAAAAAGTAAAATATGCTGAAATTGCAAAAATTTCTGAAGACAAAAAAGATTTAGGCAAAATTGAAAATATTAGCTGTGATTGTATATGTGTATCTGGTTTCTGGACTCCTACAATACATTTAGCTTCTCAATCAGGAAATAAAACAAAATTTAATAAAGATATAGATGCTTTTGTTCCAGATAAATCAAAACAAAGAGAAACAACTTTAGGTTCAGCAAATGGAATATTTACTTTAGAAGAAACTTTAAAAACATCTTTTGAAGCTGGTCATGAAATATCAAAAAAAATGACAAATAATGTAAATAAAATCACAGTTCCACAGGTTGCTGAAAAAAAACATACACGACATGATAAATTTTGGTGTGTTCCACTTCCTAAAGGAAAAAAATACAAAAGATTTTTAGATTTTCAAAATGACGTAGCTGTTACTGATGTAGAGCTTGCCCTAAGAGAAGGATATAGATCAATAGAGCATGTTAAGAGGTATACAACATTAGGAATGGCAACTGACCAAGGTAAAACAAGCAATCTTAACGGGTTACAACTTGTTTCGGATATTGAAAATAAAATAGTACCCTCTGTAGGCCATACAACATTTAGACCACCTTATACTCCTGTTACTATTGGTGCAATTGTTGGAAGAGAAGTTGGTAAACATTCCAAACCAACTAGAAAATCACCAATGCATTCATGGCATGAAAAACATAATGCTGTTTTTGTAGATGCAGGAGTTTGGTTAAGACCTAGATATTATAAACAAGACAGCGAAGGTTTGTTTGAAGCTTCAAAAAGAGAAGCAGAAAATGTTAGAAAAAATGTTGGTGTATGTGATGTAACTACATTAGGAAAAATTGATGTAAAAGGACCTGACGCAGTGGAATTTTTAAATAGAGTTTATACAAATGCATGGTTGAAGCTTCCTGTTGGAAAAGCAAGATATGGAGTAATGCTAAGAGAAGATGGAATAGTAATGGATGATGGAACAACAACAAGAATTTCAGAAAATCATTATCACATGACGACTACCACGGCACAAGCTGCTAATGTCTTATCTCACTTAGAATATTATCTTCAAATTGTTTGGTCAGAATTAAACGTAAATGTTGTTTCAACTACGGAGCAATGGGCTGGAGCAGCAATTGCAGGGCCAAACTCAAGAAGTTTATTGCAAAAACTGTTTCCAGATACAGATGTTTCAGATGAAGGTTTGCCATTCATGGGATATGTTGAGGGCAATTTGTTTGGTGTCCATGCAAGAATTTTTAGAATTTCTTTTTCTGGTGAGCTTGCTTATGAAGTTAATGTTGAGTCGGATAATGGGAATTTTATGTGGGAAAAAATAAATGAAGTTGGTAAAGAATTTGCAATTCAACCATATGGAACGGAAGCTTTATCTACATTAAGAATAGAAATGGGACACGTTGCAGGCTCAGAATTAGATGGAAGAACTATTCCTTATGATAATGGTCTACAAGGATTGATTAGCAAAAAGAAAGATTTTATTGGAAAAAGATCTTTAAATAGAGAGGCATTTACAGCAGAAGATAGACAGAAGGTGGTAGGCGTAGTTCCTCTTGATAAAAAAACAAGCATTCCAGAAGGATCACATTTAGTCAAAGAAGCAAATGCAAAACTACCTAACCCTAAATTAGGACATATTTCTGCATCGTGTTGGAGCGTTGAATATAACAATCCATTTTCATTAGCTATTCTTTATGATGGAAAAAATATGATAGGTCAAAAGTTATTTGCTTTATCACCACTAAGAAATAAATCAATACCAGTCGAAATTATTTCATCGCATTATGTTGATCCAAAAGGAGAAAGAGTTAGATCATGACATCAATATCAGCTTTAGAAAGTATTCACAAAAAAGGTCTTTTTGGAGACTACGAAGACAAAAATGAAAATAAATTAACTAAAATCCAAGAAAGAAAAAATTTATTGATTATCCAAATAGTTCAATACAAAAAATCTTCTGCATCAATTACAGACATTAATTTAGATGATCTAAATTTAACAAATGAAGCACACAAAGTTATAAGTAATGATGACACTAGGATTTTGTGGTGTGGCCCTAAAAATTGGCTTTTTATATCAACAAAAAAAGATTTATTAACAAACATTAAACAAACATTAAAAGAAATGGACTTTGCAGTAACTGATCTATCTCATTCAAGAGCAATTATTGAGCTAGAAGGAGAAAATTCAAAAGAAATTTTGAAGAAAGGATGCCCATTTAATTTTAACAAATTAAAAAAAAATAATTGTGTAAATTCTGTATTTCATGGCATAACAATTACAGTTGATATGATTGACGATAATCCAAACAAAATAAGATTATTCGCTCTTAGAAGTTTTGGCGAGTCTCTTTACCACAGCATCACAGATGCCAGCTTAGAGTTTGGATATAAAGCGATTTAAGAATACTTATCATTCTTTGGTAAGTTAGAATTTAGTTTGTAGTAGTCTAGTTTATTTTTTACGAAAATATTTATTTTTTCTTTTAAACCTGTTGGATTCTTAAATAATCCTGCAGAAATAGATATTGTGTCATTTTTAATAAATTTAAAAAAAATACTAGCTCCACATTTATTACAAAAACCTCTTTTTGCTTTTTTGGAAGATCTAAACCATTTGAGTGTTTTTTTAGAAATAAATTTTAAGTTTTTTTCTAAAGCACTTGTATATGCTGCAAAATTTCCATGAGTCTTCATGCATTGAAAACAATGACAATTCAATACATGTCTTAATTTGTCTTTGACTTTAAACTTTACTCCCTCACAAAGACATGAAACTATTTTTGTACTGTTACTAGACATAGCCAAGCATTAACTCCTTTGTTTTTAATATAATTAGATTTAAAAAATTCTTCTATTATCCAAATTCCATCTTTTTTCATTTCATCAATTTTATTATCAAATCCGTACTCTTCATAAATACCAACATTAATAGTGAAAGATATGTTGCCACCATTTTTACAAATTTTAGTCATTTCATCAAGTGCAGGTGGATGAACATGTCCATAAGTAAATGTTCCAACACATGTAATTGCATCATAAGTATTATCTTTTAACGATATTTTTTTATTTAAATCTATTTTATATAAATTTTGATATAGATTTTTAGGTACTTGATTTAACATGCTTTGAGAAAAGTCAGCACCATCTATAATATTATATCCATTCTTTTTAAGTTCAATACCCACCAATCCTGTACCACAACCCGCATCAAAAATTTTTATTTTATTATTTTGATTGTATTTTACAAAAACAGAAATTGCTTCTCTTGGCGCAGAATAATCCCAATCAACCATATCTTTGTTGTAGTTGTTGTTTTCAGTCCAAAGGTCATAATATTTTTTAATCTCTTTACCTGTTTTTAATTTATAAATTGGTAATTTATTTTCAACTCCATTTTTTGACATTAAATTGTCTTCATTCCTTTCATATTCCAATTTTTTAGTCCTCCGATTAAATGAAAACAATTTATATAATTGTAGGATTTCGAAATTTGAACTGCTAATGCAGACCTGTGTCCAACAGCACAATAAAACAATATTTTTTTATTTTTAAGTTCTTTTTCATTTTGACTTAAATAACTTTCAATTTTAGGAAAAGATATCATTGTACAATTTGAAATTTTTCCATATTTTTTAATTTCATCTTCCTCTCTTAAATCAATCAAAATGTTATCCTTATTCTCTATTTCTTCTTTAAATTTGTCTACATCTAATCCGTTATTTATTGTTTGTTTATTCAAATTAATTCCAAGGCTTAAATTTTTTGGAACCACTATATCCATAAGTTTTGGATTAGATAAATTTAAATTATTCATTATTTCCGCATATTCATCTGGAGATTTCACTTGAAGTCTTGGATTTAATTTTTTTTCTTTACCTATAGTGCTTACTAAATCGCCTTTATAATCGTGTGCAGGGTATACTAAAGTCTCTTCTGGTAGTTTTAATAAAATTTTAAATATTGAATTATAGGAGTCATATGGATTTCCATTTTGAAAATCAGTTCTTCCAGTTCCACGAATTAACAATGTATCGCCTGTAAAAACTCTGTCTTTCATTAAAAAACTAAAACTTTCTGATGTATGTCCTGGGGTATATAAAGCTTTTAATTTTATATTTCCTATTTTGATTTCTTCTCCATCAGCAATACTCATAGAAACTATATCTGCAGGAGTTTTGTCTCCCATTAAAGTTACACAGTTTGTTTTATCTCTAAGTTTTGCCATTCCAGAAATATGGTCTGTATGTATATGAGTGTCTATTACTTTTACTAATTTTAAATCTAATTCATTTAATAATTTTAAATATATGTCTACGTTGTCTAAAACTGAATCTATGATTATTGCTTCTTTTTTTTCTGGAGACGCAATCAAATATGTGTATGTACACGAAACATTATCAAAAAATTGTCTAAATATCATTTCGTTCCAAGATTCTAATTATGTTTTTTTTTACAAAAAGCATAGAGAATACAGCGAATATAGACAATTAACTCAGAATGAATAGTATAAAAAACAACTATCTTGAGTTGAAATTCAAAATCAGTCTTGAGTTGAAATTAAAAATCAGTAATGATTAAAATGTGGAGATAAAAAAAATAACTTTATATTTTTGTATAAGTTTGTTTTTGACAGGATGTTTTCAATCATCAGCAATGGTTGGTCCTGCAATTACTTTTGCTTCCACTGGAAATGTTTCTCAAGCTGGACTTGCTTACTTTACAAATAGAGCTGTCAAAGAAGAAACAGGAATGTCAACAACTGAATATGTTTCAACATTTTTAGAAGAAAAAACTAAAAAAACTAAAAAAAATGAAAAAATTTATGAAGAATTAATGATTCTAGTCCAAACAAATTTTGAACAAACAAGAAAAAAATTATTATTACAAAATCAATCTAAAATTACTAATTAAATTAATTTAAATCTTTAGTGTAAAAACATGAATTTGGATCTTCTTTATAGTGTGCAAAAGGTGAACAGGGTTGAAAGTCAAATTTTGCAAATAGCTTTCTAGCTGGCTCAAAAAATTTTCTAGAACCAGTTTCAATACTCAGTTTTTTTATTCCTAATTTTTTTGCCTCTTCTATAAGGTGATTAATAATTTTTTCTCCGACACCTTTTTTTCTAAATTTATCAACAACCCTGATTGATTTAAATTCTCCATGAATTTTATCTAAAAATTTTAAAGCACCACATCCTATTAATTCATCATTATCCCATAAACTCCAAAACTTAATGCTTTGATCTTTAAGACCAGCAATATCTAAAACGTGGGCACTACCTGCTGGTGAAACTGATCTTAGTTCAATGAAATGTTTAGTTAACAATTCATTTACTTTCGGATTATTAAAATTACCTTCAATAGATTTCATAAATTTAACGACATATAATCTAAATATTTTTTAAACCAATAAAAAAATTATTTAAATTAAAGTTAATATTGACTTTGATTGTAGCGGCTGAGATATTTAATTATGTGTGGAAGATATGTGGTTACAAATCCGGTTTCTAAAACTAAAAGTTTAGTTAAAACAGCCATTAAAGTAGAGGATAAAGAGAATTATAATGCTCATCCTTATCAAGATCTTCCAGTAATTAAAAAATATACAAATGGAAATGCTCTAGAAAACTTAAAGTGGGGCCTAGTTCCATCTTGGTCAAAGAAAAATGAATTTAAACCTTTGATTAATGCAAGACTAGAAACGATTGATGAAAAAGTATCTTTTAAAAAATTAATACAATTAACTAGATGTGTTGTTGTAGCAGATGGTTTCTATGAATGGAAACGTGAAGAAAGAAATAAAATTCCGTATTATTTTTTAAGAGAAGATAAAAAAATTATTTATATTGCTGGAATTTATGAAAATGATCAATTTTGTTTAGTTACAGAAGAGGCAAGTAAAAACGTTTTAGAAATTCATCGTAGACAACCAGTCATACTTAATGAAAAAGATGTCAATAGATATTTAAATATCGAGCTTAATGGTTCTAGTTTTTTAAAAGAATGTAAAAAACCTAATTTAGAATTCTATGAAATTTCTAAAGAAGTAAACAAACCAACAAACAATAATATTTCTTTAATTCAAAAAGTTTCAAATTAATTATTTAATAATATTTTCCAAAGATTCTATTTGACCAATTTTAAATACAATAGCGTCTTCTTTATCAAAACCATAATTTATTGCATTATCTTTAAATCTTTTTGGTGGATCCATAATAGGTTCCAAGGACAAAACAAAAGTTCCCCAATGAGTACCTAAAACTTTTTTACTGTTTAGATCTTTAGCTATTTGCAGAGCTTCTTCTGGTGTGGAGTGATAGTATGATTTTTCAAACATTGGTCTGAAATCATAAGCACCAATGTTAATCATTGTTAGATCAATAGGTCCATATTTTTTACCTAGATCTTTATAGATATCTCCATACCCAGTATCACAAGCAAAGAATATTTTTCTTCCATTATGTTCTATTAAAAAATTTCCCCACAATGTTTTATTTGTGTCCCAAAAGGTTCTTTTTGACCAGTGAACAGCTGGCAATAGAGTAATTTTGAGATCATTAAACTTAATTTCATCGTACCAGTCCATTTCAACAACATCTTTAAATCTATTACTTGTAAAATACTTTCCAAGTTTTAATGGAGTTAAAACTTTTGAATTTTTATAAGGATATCTTCTAATTGTATCCTTATCTTGATGATCATAGTGATTGTGTGTTAATAAAAATAAACCTGTTTTTGGAATCTCACTTAATTTTAATGCAGGCTTAGTATACCTTTTTGGGCCAAAAAATAATGGTCCTGCATTTTTTGAAAAGACCGGATCAGTTATTATTACATTATCACCTAACTTAATTAAAAAAGTAGAATGCCCAATCCAAGCAATATAATCATTATTTTTATATTTTTCTAAATTTGAAAATACTTTTCTTTTTTCTTCCACATGCCATGAAGGTACTGTCATATTTAATTTTTTTTTTTCTTGATTAAAAATTCTAAATGACCAACCTTTGCCTTTTCTTAAATTTTCAAATGCTTTTCTACCAGGACTTCCTTCTGGATTTCTAAAAGTTCCATCTGGTAAATGGTGATATAGTTTTTTTTCCATGGAATTTGAATTTATAGAATAATTAAACAAAATAAATAATAAAAATATTAATTTTATCACTCAATAATAAATTTATTTATTAATTATAGTTAAATGGCCCATCTTTCTTTTTTCTTTTATTTCATTTTTTAAATAATCAAAAAAAAATTCATTTTCTTTTAATTTTTTGTTTCTGTAAATTGAAATATCATCTCCAATTAAATTAATCATTTTTGCATTAAATAATTTTTTTGTTTCTTTTTTTTCTAGTCCACATACTGCCCTAATGTGGTTTTCAAATTGACTTATATTGTGAGAATTAATTGTAAGGTGACCTGAATTATGTACTCTAGGAGCTATTTCATTTACATATAAATTGTCGTTTTTATCTATAAAATATTCAACACAAAGTGTTCCTATATATTCCAATTCTTCTGCTATCGATGTAGCCCAATCCTTAGATTTCTCAAATATTTTTTCACTTATATCTGCTGGTATTTTTGAATATTTCAATATTTGATTTTCATGAATGTTTTCAATCGGTTCATAAATTTCATATCTTTGATGACCAAATCTTGTGACAATAACTGAAATTTCTTTTTTTAATTTTACTTGTTTTTCTAAAATATATTCTTTACTGAAATCTACATTAAGATTATTTAAATCTTTTGTTGAATTAATTTTAAACTGGCCTTTGCCATCGTAACCTAAAATGCAAGTTTTAAGAATTCCAGGAAGAAGTTTTTCGTTGGATTTCAAATCTTCATCATTTTCTACAGCCACATATAAAGTTGTTCGAATATTAATTTTATTCAAAAAATCTTTTTCAAACAATCTATTTTGAACTATTTTATTTACCTTTGGTTTAGGAAGAACAATTTTTTTTTGAGAAATTTTATATAACGTTTCATAAGGTATGTTTTCAAATTCGAAAGTAACTACATCAACTTTACTAGCAAATTCATTAATTTTTTTTTCATCATCATACCTTCCATAAATAAATTCATTTGCAAAATTTTGTGCGGGAGCATTCATATCATCACAATAAACGATTGTTTTAATATCTATTTTTTTTGCTGCAGTTGATAACATGCTACCTAATTGACCACCACCAATGATACCAAGAATAAATCTACCCATTTTACCTAGGTTTCTTTTTGACTGAACGAGTTTGTTTATTTCTCCAAAGATATAAATTTTTCCTAATTTTTGAATCGCTTAATGAGATTATTGATGCTGCAAATAAAGCTGCATTAATTGCTCCGTCTTTACCTATTGCAACAGTTCCAACAGGTATTCCTTTTGGCATTTGAACAATTGACAATAAGCTATCTAAACCTTTTAATTTTTTACTTTCAATTGGAACTCCAATAACTGGAATTCTTGTTAAAGCAGCAATCATGCCAGGCAAATGTGCAGATCCACCTGCTCCTGCTATAATTACTGAAATATTGTTTTTTTCTGCAGTCTTGGCAAATTTATACATTCTGTCTGGAGTACGATGAGCGGATACTATATTTATTTCGTGTTTGATATTTAATATTTTTAATACTTTTTTACAGTATTGCATTGTTGAGTAATCAGACTGGCTACCTATAACTATTGCTACCTTGTGATGGTTTTTTCTTAGAGACATTTATATGTTTTAATATCAAAAAATTAGTTACTAATATATATCTAATCATATGAATTATAGAATTGATAATCTTCAATATTGTAATTGGTCTAGAGAAGTATTTCAAATAAATCGAGGTGCGGGATTAGATGCTGTGCATGTAACTCTAGTTTATCATGAGGATTTTGATGAGTTTTTAATTCGTATAAAAGAATGGAACAAACATTTTGAAGAAAATTCTGATCTTATTTTTCAAGGAAAAAACTATAATGATATCGAAAAAGCAAAAACAGAAAATAAAACAGCTATTTTTTTTGGATTTCAAAATTGTTCACCAATAGAGGGCGATATTGGTTTAGTTGAAAAAGTTCATGAATATGGATGTCGTTTTATGCAACTTACTTACAATAACCAGTCTCTTTTAGCTACAGGATGTTATGAAAAAAATGACAGTGGAGTTACAAATTTTGGAAGAGAAGCAATAAAAGAAATGAATAGAGTAGGCGTCGTAGTTGATATGTCTCATTCAGCAGAAAAAAGCACTTTAGATGCAATAGAGATAAGCGAAAAACCTATTGCGATAACACATGCTAATCCATCTTTTTGGCATAAAGCTATAAGAAATAAATCGAACAAACTTTTAAAAAAATTATCAGAAAGTGGTGGTATGTTGGGACTGTCATTATATCCACACCACTTAAAAGATAGTACAAATTGTACATTAGAAAGTTATTGTGAAATGACAGCAAAAGCTGCAGAACTAATGGGAGTAGAAAATATTGGAATTGGTTCTGATCTTTGTCTTAACCAGCCAGATAGCATTGTTGAATGGATGAGAAATGGAAAGTGGACTAAAACAAAAAACTATGGCGAAGGATCAAAAAATAAACCTGGATTTCCAAAGCAACCAGATTGGTTTGTTGATGCAAGAGGATTTAAAAATTTAGAATCTGGTCTTAAAAAAATAGGATTTAACGAAAAAGAAATAAATGGAATTTTAGGAAATAATTGGTTTAATTTTTATAAAGGAATAAATTAATGAAAATTAATTTAAGAGATCCAAATATCGTAATGAAATTATCTAAACTTGGATCTTTTCATCAATCTAAATTATCTTTTCTAAGATCATTTTTAAAAGAATTTAAAGATTGGAAATATAGTAGAGACTTATTTGAATTGGATGAAAATGGATATGGCAGAGCAGTTTATTCATTTAAAAAAGATAATAGAACATATTCAATGGTTTGTTTTGCAAACCAATTAAACGATGATGAAAGATCTGATAGAGTTATTGCAACAAAATGGGATGCTGCGTTTGTTCTTCATGATGGCACACCAACAAAAAAAGATTTAGATCGTTTAAATGAGAATGTTCCAAAACAAGAAATTGGAAGATTATCATATAAAGAATTAACACTATCTAGAGCTAATAAATCAGTAAGAGTTTTTGATCATGTTGTTGATAGTTTAGCAAATGGTAAACAACCTGATAAAAATATTTTATCTAAGGTAGGTTATTTGTATAGAACCACTGCAGTCTATGGATCAGGAAAATTTGGTTTGGCTGATAGATTTAGAATTAAAAATAGAAAAGAAATATACGGTCCATTTAGATTAGAAATGATGTTAGTTTATTTAATCAGACAATTTACTTTTGACCAAGTAAACCATATTGCCAAATGTAATAATCCAAGAAAATCAGTAGAACTAGATAAAGACATTTGTCGCAATTTAGGCATAGGTAATTCAACTGGATTAGGTATGGCACCATTTATTATCAATCATCCTACATTATTAAATAATTGGATTTTAGCTAGAGAAACAGCTTTAAAAAAAATTAGAGAAATTAAAGAAGTAAAAATAAGAGATTCAAAAAATTTTTTCAAATGCCTTAAGAAATCAATTAAAAATATTACATCCTGGCACACTGATAGTGAATTTCAACAAAAAAAAATTAAAGAACTTTTAAATGACTTAAACAAATTTATTTTATTTTTAGAAAAAGAATTTAATTTTGACCAAGATTATCCTTTTAACGCGATATATTTGTGGAGTGAGAATAATTTATGTGATGAAAGTATTGAATACATTGTTTCAATGATGATGGAACCATACGATGATATAATAACACCATTAATCAATCAAATGAGCTCTGAAGAAGAAAAATATTTTAATATTCCTACAAGTAAAACGGTAAATGATTTAAAAAATATTTTAGAGAATAAATATACAAATATTTTAAAGATAGATTTTTCAAAAAAAGAAAGTAATCAAAATTTTTGGTTTATTTCTAAAAACAAACTAGAACCTAGAGTAGCAAATAGGTATATAGAGGATGGATCAAATTTAGAAGAACCTTTAGCAATTGCAAGGGATATAAAAAAATTATATGAAAGATTGTCAAATCAAAAAAATATTTTGTTAATAGGAAAATTTTTGATCGAAAATAATGATCTAAGACATATTGTTAGAAGAGCTTTTTTGATTGAGAAATTTCCATATTCAGAAATTCAAGATAATACAATTGGATCAAATTTAATACCTATAGATATGTTGAGGTTAAAATTATCATTTTTTGGAGCCTTAAAGTTTGATCCAAAATCAGACAAATGGTTGCGAATATGCATGTTTCAAGGAGCACCGCTTCCAACAGAATTAAAAAATATTGACGATCAATGGATATATAATTCTTTAAACTGATGAGAACCTTGAGCGAAATAGATATGACTTCCAAAAGAGCTTGTAAAGCTATGGGATTTCCATGGGGTATTGCAGAAGAGGTGGGAAAGAACATGCGCATTCTTGAAATGTTCGGTTTACCAGGAATAAGAAATTTAAATCAATATTTTAAAAATTATAAAAATCAGCATTTTCAAATAATTAGTTTAATTGCTAAATCTAACGTTTCACCAAAAATTCCTTATTGTCCAATTGTTTTGGGTACAAATTTTTTAGATCAAATATCAATCCTTGAAGAATTGAATGAAATTAAATTTAATAATGTGGCTTATCCATTAATTTTTTTACCATTTGTAAGTAGAGCCTCAGAAATAATTGGAAAAAAAATTCATTTAAAACTGGATGAAAATAATTTTTTGCTTTGTTTTAATAATTATATTTATTCTAATAATTCAATTTCCAATATTATAGATAATTGTAAAAATTTAGATATAAAATTTATAGAAAATCAAGATTCATTTACTGAAAATGAATGGAATGAATTATATCAATTATCAGAAAATACTTTTTTAGAAGAGACCGATTCTTTAAAACAAACTGCAGCAGGAGCAGGATTGAGTGATAATGACTAATGAATTTGAAGATAAAGAATTAAAAGAAAAAGACCTTAAAGACTTAAATAATATATGTGAGGAATGTAAAAAAGAAGACGAAAGCGTTTCTCAAAATCTTATCTTAACAGGTTTTAAAATTTGTAAATCTTGTAGAACCTCTAAAACAATTTTCCCTTTTTAGCTTACTGTACCAGTTTGTAAAGACAGCAATTGAAAAATTGTGTAAATAAAAAATATTATTATTGGAGCCATAACAACAATAGTAGATTTAAGTAAATTATTATATTTTAAAATCTGATTAATTCCGACTATTAAACTTGCTGAGTACCATATATAAAATACGATTGTTAATAATAGAAAGGAAGCATTAAAAATTAGTAAATTTAAAATCAGAGGAGAATGTGCATAACCAACTGTAATCATAATTTTTTTAAAACTACAATTCGTAGATTTGTTAGGGAATAAAATAGTTCCCACAACAAAAAGATATGATGTTTTTATTAGCCAAACAATTATGGAAGTAATAATAACTGCTCTCAATTTTGGTGGGTCAATTACACCTAAGTTAAATGATAAACTTAAATATTCTAAAAAGGCATCATTTGGAATAATGCTAATTAATGATGCAATTAAAACAATTATTATAGAAAAATAAATTGATGATTCATTGTAATTTTTATTATTATTGTAAAAGTTTTTATCTAATCTTAATGCTTTAAAAATTATATTAAATAAAATTGAAATCATCATTTTTTTAAAACTACATATTAAACTTTTAATAAATACTCAAATAATTAGGGGAATATGAAATTCCCCCTAAAAAAAATAATTTAACCTTTTACAACTTCTCTTGTGCTTGCATGGTAAGATTCTGTAAATGGAATATCAACTACTACTGCATCCACAGGTTTTCCTAGAGCATCTAAATATTTTTCTGGTAAGTGAACTTTATATTTAGTTCCAGCTTTACCTTTAGGCATACCATTTGCATTTAAGGTTCCATCAAAAGGGACATAACACATTGCAATATTTTGTTTCTTTTCTGGATGATACCAGGGGGAAGTAATGAATCCTACGGGTTCTCCACCAGCTTCATTTGAAATCAACCAAAAATCAGGTGCGTATTCTTCAATTGGCTTTCCACCTAATTCTAGTCCAACTAATTGAAGTTTATATGGTTTTTTTCCATCTTTTAAATCAGCTTTCATTTTTTCTAATACAGCTTTACCAACATAATCACCTTTTTTATTCCATTCACCTTTTCCTGAAAGTGAAACTTGATAACCTAAATTACATTGGAAAGGATTGTGTTCACCATCCATGTCTTGACCCCAAGATAAAATTCCTGCTTGAATTCTTCTATGGTGCGCGGGTGCAATTACCATTAAATTATGTTTTTTTCCAGCTTCTAAAACTGCATTCCACATATCATCAGCGTAAAGTGTAGCGTTTCTTAAATAAATTTCATATCCAGCTTCGCCAGAGAAACCTGATTGAGAAATTAAGCAATCTCTTCCACCAACCTTGGCTTCTGCAAGACCGTAAAATGGTATATTATCCATATCTACTTGATCACCAATCAAATCTTTCATTAAAGCTTTTGACTTAGGACCTTGAATTTGAACAGGACAACTATCTATTTCATCGATTTCTACATTAAATCTTTTGTCTGCATTTACTCCTTGTAAATAAAAATGAATATCAGAGTCAGATAAACTAAACCAAAACTCATCTTTTGAAATTCTCAATAAAATTGGATCATTTAAAACTCCACCTTTGTAATTGCACAAAATTACATAACGTGCTCTCATTGGAGAAATTTTTGTTGCATCTCTAGTAATTACATAGTCTGTAAATTTTTCTGCATCTGGACCTTTAACTCTTATTTGTCTTTCAACAGCAACATTCCACATTGTTACATGTTTTTTAATTGCTTCATATTCAACCATTGCACCACCATCTTCAGGTTTTACATAACCTCTTGGATGATAAACACGATTATAAATAGTTGCTCTCCAACATCCAGCTTTCATTGAAAGATGCCAGTAAGGTGACTTCCTCACTCTTGTAGAAATTAGCATTTCAACTTTTGTTGGTCCGCTTTGTCTTAAATTGTATGGCACATATCGATCAGATTGATCAACTGATGCAGCATGTTTTAATTTACTATAGTCAAACTCATTAGACATAGTTATTCTCCTTCAACCACTTGTTAGTTTCCTTCAAGCCGCCGAATGTATAAATGTGGAAGTTTTCTGAAAATTTTTTCACTTTCCCAATTAAATCATTAGGGTCTTTAGGTTTCAATAAATCAAGAACCTTACCAAAATTTGATTTAAGAAAATTGATTGAATTTTTTGCCCCGACAATGTTAGCAAATTTTATTAAGCTAGTTATTTTCATTGGCCCAGTAATTCCCACATGCACTGGTACTGATTGTTTAGAAATAAAATCTATGATTGGCTGCGGATCTAATAACCATTGAGTTACTATATAATCAGCGTAAGGTTTTTTATCTTTCATAGCTTTTTCTAAATTTGAGTCGGATATATCAGGACTCCCATCTGGATGTCCAGCGATTCCTATCTTTAACCCCTCAAAATATCCTGTCTCCAATATTTGAATTGAACTTTCAAAAATTCCAATTTGTTCATGACTACCCCCGATTACCAAAGCTTGTTTTACCCCTAAATCTTTACAACGAGATACATAGTCATTTAATTGTGCTTCATCCGTAATAGATCGGGCTGGAAAATGAGGCACAGGATTAAATCCTTTCTTGACCAAATCACCAGCTTTTTTGGCTGTTTCCACATAATCTCCACCGGGCAGTAAAGTAATATAAACATCTTTGACTGCTGGCAAAGTATCTATATCGTTATGAGGTCCTATTTCTAAAGAAAAATTCATTTTCGGATTTTTATTTATTTTAAAAATTCTGTCTAGAAAAATCTGTGTTTAAGTTAAGATGAGATCAACGCAGACTTATTTCTTTGTTATCCCACGGTGTTTTTGGATTCTTCGTCCGTATTCTTGAGTAATTCTATCAAATATTATCGCCAAAGCTACTATGGCTAAACCATTCATCAAACCTAAAGCAAGATATTGATTTGATATTGCTCTTAAAATAGGAACCCCTAAACCTCTAACTCCTATCATAGATGCAATTACTACCATTGCAAGAGCCATCATAATAGTTTGGTTTACTCCTGCAAAAATTGTTGGAAGAGATAATGGTATTTGAACAGTTGTTAGTTTTTGAAATGGAGTTGCTCCATAAGAATCGCATGCCTCTAGCGTTTCTTTGTCAACTTCCCTTATACCTAAATTTGTTAATCTAATAACAGGAGGAATAGCATAAATACAAACTGCAATTAAACCCGGAACTTTTCCTATACCTAGAAGCATTAAAATTGGAACTAAATAAACAAAACTAGGAATTGTTTGCATCATGTCTAAAACTGGTATAATAGTTTTTTCAACTCTATCAGATTTTGACATAACAACACCAATTGGAATTCCAATGGCTATACATATAATAGTACATACACTGATAATAGCGACTGTTGCCATGCAATCATCCCACATACCAAAGTATCCAATAAGCATAAATGCTATTGCACTTCCAACTACCAATTTCCAGCTTCTAGAACCAAACCAAGCTAATGTAGCTACAACTAAAATTATTATTGGCCAAGGTGTTTTTAATAATAATTTTTCCAACCATACTAAAAAAAATAACAACGGATCAAAAAAAGCTTCTATACCATCACCGTATTTTCGAGAAAATAATCTAAAACTTAAATCAATTCCCTTCTTCAACTCCAAAAGAGAAACTCGCTCCATTACAGGAAATTTAGTAAAGAATTCCATTTTATTTTATTAGATTAATAACGAGCCTATTCAATAGGCTCGTTAAAATAATTTATGATTTATAGACCAGCT
>Ga0208471_1000247_pt1 | contig 22522 bp, 22 predicted proteins | sample DeeseametaMP0441_FD_184210 | JGI IMG/M metagenome (GOLD analysis project Ga0208471, IMG submission 184210) | Marine microbial communities from the Deep Atlantic Ocean - MP0441 (SPAdes) | ecosystem: Environmental > Aquatic > Marine > Oceanic | place: East of Rio de Janeiro, Brazil, South Atlantic...
CGCTAATTGCATTCCGGCAACGGTGTTGGTGTGAAACGGACCCACTTGTAAATACGGCAGATCTTTAATCTGGATAGGCCAAGCATCATTTCCGAAGACAATAATATCGAGCGTATCTTTTGGGTAACGCGTTAAAATTAATTCTGAAAGCGCCATTGCCACTTTTTTGGCAGGAGTAATTCGATCTTCGCCATAGAGAATCATACTGTGACTAATATCGATCATTAACACCGTACTCATTTGCGATTTAAACTGACTGTCTTCTACGACCAGATCGTTTTCCGATAGATTGAAATTCCCGATACCGTGATTGATCTGAGCGTTTTTTAAACTCTCGGTCATCGAAATTTTATCGAGACCGTCGCCGTATTGGTAATTTCTAAACTCTCCGGTACTTTCATCACTACTGCCACTGTGTTTAGTTTTGTGATTACCCGAATTTCCTTTTCGCATTTTACCAAAAATCTGGTTTAACGCGCGTTGCCTAATGGCTTTTTCGGTTTTTGAAGTAATTTCCATTCCGCCTTTACCGTCAGGTTTTACACGTTCTTGAATGTAACCTTTTGCTTTCAGGTCTTCAATAAAATCATCGATAGTATAATCGGGCGTGGTGAGTTCGTATTCTTTATCTAACTGGCGCAACCAATCGATTGCTTCATCAAAATCTCCCGAGGTGTAGGTGATCAGCTCTTTAAAAATTTCAAACAACTTTTCGAAAGGAGTTTGATGGGGTGCTTCGTAGCTTTTAAAAATAAAACCTCTGCTAACTTCATCTCTTTTCATAGCTTAAAATTACGACAATTTTGAAGTAATTGTAAGTGTACAGATGTTAAACTGATTTTAATTTCTAGACTTTAAATCATAAAAAGTGTAATGCTGAATAGGTGAAGAAACTCAAGCCAAAACTTTGTTAATAAGAGTATTAAATCAAGTTAATCTGTGAAAATAGTTTTTGAAGTTGAATTATTTTTGAACTTTTAAGAGCCGAATGTTATGATTGATTTTATCGATATTCCTAAACTTTTTTTAGCCTTTTTTGTAGTGCTCCCTGTGGTATCACTTGTTCATGAATTTGGGCATGTATTTATAGCTAAACTTTTAGGGGCGAAAAATGTAAAGATCATTATTGGTTCAGGAAAAGTTCTATTAAATACAAAGTTTATAGAAATTAGAAAATACTATTTTTATTACGGATTTTGTTATTTTGAAAATATAAGTGACGATAGTCGTTGGCGAAATTTACTAGTTTATTCCGGTGGGTTTTTGGCCAATATTTTGTCTTCTTGTTTGCTTATTTATTTTGTTTCTCACGAGCACGTGAAAGCGACAGTTTTTACCTATCAGTTTTTATATTTCTCACTTTACTATGTGTTTTTTTCACTATTACCCATGAGCTATCCTGACGGAAATTATAGCGACGGAAAATTATCTATCACCTCTTGAAAAGAAACCATCGGCTGCTTCAGCAAAAAAGATTTCAGTTATGGTATGATGAAAAAAACTCCTGTTGGAAGTTATCTAAAGAAACTCGAAAGAAGGTAAAAGAGTTTGAAGATTATGATAAAGCTTATGCAAAAGCTTTAAAAGAAGCACGTTCTTCACGCCCGAGTAAACTTGAAGTAATTAAAGAAACCGGAAGCCGTTTTGAGATCTTTCCTAGGAACCCTATTTAATAGATGTTCCTCTTCTAAAAAGGATAAATGAACAAATGTAAGGTAATTAATTTTTAAGGCTGTAATCGTTCATCAAATTCCATATGTACATACTTTACAGCTTTTATTTTTTTACTGTCAGGATGATTGGGATTAATCAAGTAGTTAAATTCTTGCGGAATAATACTACTCGGAACTTTTAAAATAGCAGCTTCTTCTTGAAAAACAAAATCATCTCCAATAATTTGTGTAATTGAGATAGGAGGTTTTGCATCCCAGTTTTTAGGAAGGTCTTCCAGTTTTACTTCTAAAAGTGAAATATTATTTGGAACATCAATCTCTACAAAGTAGCGGTCTGTTGGTAAGTCCTCTAGTAAATCTAAATGTACAGAAATTTCTAAAGTTGCTAGCGCTCTACTTTCTGCGGTATAAACTAACTTAGTATTAAGACTATTCCATCTGTAGCCCTTTGTCATCGATGCTCCAATTCCAGTTAAAGTTGTTTTTAGGTATTTTTTACGTTCAATTCTGTAAAGTTTCATCAAGCAAGGTTTCCAAATTCAATTCTGTTAAGGGCAAACCTTACTTCATTAATTCCTGTAATTGTGTCTAATAAACTTTCAGGTGAATTGTTTCCCAAGGAAATATTTGGCTTTTTTAACCAGCGTTGAAATTTCTCTTCCTCATTATTAAAAACCTCCATACCATAATCCATTAGCTCGGTAATCATAATCACAAGTTCGCTGTCTCGACTATCCAAGAGGGAATGTTTACCTTTTTTATTGTTATAGGTCGTTTGAGGGATGCCAACGATTGAAAGGACAACTTTCATCGGCCTATTTAGCCTTTTGCTTATTGTTTCTAAAGCATCGTATGGTATTCCATTTCTAACAATTTTTAAACGTTCAATTTTAGTATTCCAAACGTACAGGTTGCCATCCGCTTTTAGGCTCCAGTTTTTTCCTTCTTTTAATTTAGAAGTGGCATTTCTAATACTTTTTTTAGTATTAAATTTTTTAGTTATTAAATTATTTCCGCTCATAACAGCAACAAATTTGTTTTAAATATACAACAAATTTGTTGTTTTTAAATAGCTTACGCTTCTTTTAAATATTTTCTTCGGAATTTGATCACTAAGGTTGAACTTCTTATAAGCATCCAAACTAAGAAACCCAGCCAAATGGCATAAAGCTTTAGACCAAAATAATCGGCGATTAATAAAGTTGGAGTAAAACCCAAAAAGGTGGCAACCAGTAAAACATTCCGCAGGTATTTAGCTTCACCTAAACCTTTAAAAATCCCGTCAAACATAAAAGCGATCGCATTAATGGGTTGCATCAAAAGTACGAGCCAAAAGACAGAAGAAAATAGCGCAAGAACGGTAGCTTCTTTGTTAAATACGAATCCGATTTCATTATAAAAAAGGGCACAAATTCCCATTAAAATAAAGGCAATAAACACCGCATATTTGCAAATATCTTTACTTAAATTCCATAAGCGAACATAATCTTTTGCACCGAGTAAGCGACCGCCAATCGCATTACCAGCGTTGGCATAACCATCGATAAAGAAAGAGAAAAACAACCAGATATTCATGAGAATACTTTGAGCGGCGATATAGTTTTTTCCGTAATCGGTGGCGTAAGCGTTTGCTAAATAGATGGCGAAATTTAGTGCTGCCGTTCGTACAAATAAATTAGCAGCCATCAATAGCAAAGGCTTCATTTGCGGATTAATGTTGAAACTCAATTTTAAATGAAAAGGCGTTTTTTTGAAGAAGAAATAAAAAGCCATCACCAACATTGTTGCTTGCGCAGCTAAACTTGCATACGCCGCGCCCTTTAGATGAAGTGGTTCAATAAAACCTTCAATACCATAAACAAGCGCGTAATCTAACCCAATATTTACGGCGGCTCCCGCTAAGCTACATTTCATCGCCCAAAGCGTGTTTTGTAATCCTCGAAAAATTCCGAAGATAGCGAAAGTAACCAGCGTTAATGGATAACCTATGGCGCGAATCGTATAATAATCTTCGGTATATTTTAAAATTAAACCATCAGCATTGTACGCGCTAAAAATACTTTCAGCAAAAAAAGCGGTCGTCGCATAAATCACTAAGCTTAAAATGAGATTAAAAACAATTGCCTGCGGAATCAAAGTTTTTACCGCGTGCACACGATTTGCTCCCAAATGCTGAGAAACAATTGCTGAAATTGCAGTTTTGGTTTGCGCAACGATCCAAATTATGGCCGATAAAAATGAACCAACAATTCCGGCTGCAGCTAAGGCTTCTACCGAGTTTTTTTCCACATTACCGATCACGGCAATATCGGTTAATGAAATAAGTGGTTCGGCAATGCCCGCGATAATTGCCGGGATCGCAATTTTATTAATTTCTTTAAAAGAAACTTTCGGAGTTTGGGCCATAGAAAATGGCGTTTTTAGTCTTCAAATAAGGCTTTAAGTTCAGTTGCTTCGCTAGGTTTTAATTTACCGGCAAGTACTAAACTTAATTGTTTTCTTCGTAAAGCTGCGTCGTAACGTTCTTTTTCAATTTCGGTTTCGGGTTCAATCGCAGGTACAGGAACCGGAGCTCCAGAATCGTCTACGGCAACAAACGTATAAATGGCATCATTGGCTTTAGAACGTAAACCGCTTTCACGATCTTCTACCCAAACATCGATCACAACTTCCATCGAGCTTTTAAAGGCACGAGAAAGATTAGCTTCAACAGTTACCACACTTCCTAACGGAATCATTTTTTTAAACGCTACGTGATTTACAGAAGCAGTTACTACGATTCTTCGGCTATGGCGACGCGCAGCAATACTGGCAGCACGATCCATACGCGCTAATAATTCGCCACCAAAAAGATTATTTAACGGGTTGGTCTCACTCGGTAAAACGAGGTCGGTTAAAATAGTGCGAGATTCTTGGGGATGTTTTGGCTGCATTTTTTTCTGCAAAGGTAAACTTTTGTGTTAAAACAAAAATTGATGCTCGGTAAAAGCATCAATTTTAAATAAATTTTATAAGTATCGAGAGTTTTAAAGCTCTTCTACTAGTAACCAAGCTTCACGATTCTCATTCGACTTAATCGTTCTTAGCGCTTTTAAAGCTTCTAAGCGATCTTCGTAACTACTGTAAATTACCTGATGTAAACCGTATTTGTTAGCGCCAATTTCTCTGGCATTAAAACCTTTTTCTTGTAATTGTTTTACCTTTTTAGATGCGTTTTCTTGTTCTCTAAATGCACCGGCAACAATATGATAATTTCCGGTTTCTCGAGCTACTTTAAAAGTAACTTCTGGTAACGGATTGCTAATCACAAAAGTTGCTTCTTGTATTTGCGACTCAATTTGTTGCTCTGCTTTTTGTTGCTCAGCGATATTATGCGCTTTTACATCATTGCTATAATAATTAGCACCTAAAAGTCCCGATAATCCAATAGCAATAACTCCAACGGCAGCATAGCGCCAAACCGGAGTTTTTGTTTTTTGTGTTTCTTCTGAAGTTAAAATTTCTTCCGCTTCAGTTGAAGTGATTTCTTCTTTTTCTGTTGAAGGCTCTTCAACTTTAGAAAGTAGTGCAGTTTCTTCTTCAGCAATCTCTTCTTTTCTTTCAATTGCATTTGAAGTAAATGTTGAAAGCCCGAAAGATTCTGCCAAGTAGTTGTTATGATAGAACGGCTGAAATAAAACTTTGTCTTCAACTAAAGAAAAAGTACCAATTTCTTCTAACACAACTTCTTTGTAATGTGTTAAGGTATGAGATAGATTTTCTACAAATTCGGTTACTTTTTGGTTGGCTTCACCGTAAGAAAGCCCTTCTGCTTTAGCGATGTAATTAGCTAAAATTCCGTCGTTTTCGGTAAGTTGTTTGTTAAACGAAATCACCTTTTTTGGCGGATAAAAAGCGTGGGTAGACTCATGAACTTCTGCTGGTTTACGCTTCGCCAAAAATGCCCCAAACTCAGGCATCACAACACATTCGTAACGATATAGTAATTCTTGTAAATAATTCTCTACTCTCATAATTTCAAAGTTAGTTTATTTTCAGTTTTTATGAAATATGGCTGCTGAATTTTATTAACAAATCTTTTTGGCTACATTTAAGCTTATATTTTCTTAAAAATGAGCGAATCAGAGTTAATCTACCTATTAGCGCTGCAACGAATCCCGAATATTGGAGATGTTACGGCCAAGAAATTATTGCAATATTTTGGTTCTGCGACGGCAATTTTTGAAGCCAAAAAACAAAAGATCACCGCTATTGATGGTATTGGAGAACGAACGGCGGCTTTGCTCGATTTTTCTACTTACGAACGAGAAGTGTTGCAGGAACTTGATTTTATGAAGGAAACCGATATCAACGTTCGGTATTTTCAAGATCAAGATTATCCTTCACACCTAAAACATTGTATCGATGCGCCCATTTTACTTTTTGAACGAGGAAATATAGACCTTCAGCAAAAGAAAATCATTAGTATTGTGGGTACACGAAAGGCCACCACTCACGGGATTGCATTTTGCGAGCAACTTATTGAAGATCTAGCTCCATTAAATCCGGTTATTGTTTCTGGTTTTGCTTACGGTATAGATATTTGTGCGCACAAAGCTGCTTTAGCAAATAACCTGCAAACTATTGGTTGTTTAGCACACGGGTTAAATCAAATCTACCCGAAAGTGCATAAAAAATATGAAGCCGAGGTCTTGAAGAACGGAGGCTTTCTCTCAGATTTTTGGAGCGATAAAACTTTTGATCGCAAGAATTTTTTAAAACGTAACCGAGTGATTGCCGGTATTAGCGAAGCCACCATTGTGATTGAAAGTGCAGAAAAAGGCGGCTCTTTAGTTACTGCAGATATTGCCAATTCTTATAACCGAGAGGTATTTGCCGTTCCCGGACGGGCAACCGATAGTTTAAGCAAAGGTTGTAACGAACTTATAAAAATGCAAAAAGCACAATTGATCACTTCTGCAGCCGACCTTATTTATTATTTAGGTTGGGAGATCGAAGATAAAAAGCCGCAACAAACACAATTGTTTGTAGAACTTTCTGCGGAAGAAGAAAAAGTTTTACTTCAGCTTAAAAACTTAGGAAAAACAGAATTAGATGTTTTAGCCTTAGCTTGCCAAATGCCTACTTTCGAAATTACCACTTACTTACTCAATTTAGAATTAAATGGTTTGGTAAGACCGTTGCCGGGCAAAATGTTTGAAGCGATTTAGATATATGTATAAACGTTGTTTACTTCGGAAGAAAATCTATATTTGCGCTGCTAAAATTTTATAAAAATGAAAAGTTTTTTAATTGTATTCTTTTGTGTAATTGGTTTCTTCAGTATTCAGGCGCAAGAATCACAATAAGCAAGTGTAGAGAAAGAAGTTTATGGAGTACAAGTTGGTCTTGGCTTTTGGGCTCATTACGAACGAGGTTTGTCTAATACTATCGCATTGAGAGGAGAGCTAGGTTTTGAGCCCTATGTTGGAGACCTTGATTATGACGGTAGTAATAAAATTTATTTTGGATTTACACCCGTTATAAAAGCTGAACCTCGCTGGTATTATAATTTAAATAAGCGCTTACGAAAAGATAAAAATATTGCTAAAAACTCCGGTAACTTTTTAAGTCTCGATGTTGCTTATAATCCTAATTCTTTCACGATTTTAGATAACAGTGATCGTGATTTAGAAGTTTTTAGTCAATTAAGAGTGATACCGACTTGGGGTATTCGAAGAACTTATTGGGAGCATTTTACATTAGAAACCGGTGCCGGTTTAGGTTATGTTCGAAGTTTTCAGGGCGATGATTATTATTTACACCCGGATGATGAACACCTAATTGCTTTAAAAATATACTTTAGACTGGGATATACTTTCTAAACAAAAAAGTCAGCTTTTAAAAGCTGACTTTTTTGTTTTCTAGTAACCTAATTTTGTTCGAACTCGGTCTAAAACTTCATTTGCTACTTTTCTGGCTTTTTCAGCTCCTTTTTCTAAAGCAGCATCGACCTCGTGAAGATTATTCATATAATAATGATAAGCTTCTCTTTCTTTCGCATATTTTTCAACTAAAAGCTCATATAAAGCTTGTTTAGCGTGACCGTAACCGTAATTTCCGCCTAAGTAATTTTTACGCATTTCTGCGGTTTGTGCTTCGGTAGCGATAATTTTATAAAGGTTAAAAACATTACAAGTATCGGGATCTTTTGGTTCTTCAAGCGGAGTGCTATCGGTTTGAATGCCCATTACTTGTTTTCTTAATTTTTTATCAGGTAAAAATAAATTGATAAAGTTATCACGAGATTTACTCATTTTCTCTCCGTCAGTTCCCGGGATGTATTTTGAATTTTCTTCAATTTTAGCTTCCGGCAACACAAAAACATCTTCACCCATCTGTGCATGAAAACGAGAAGCAACATCACGCGTCATTTCGATATGTTGTAATTGATCTTTACCTACCGGAACAAATTCTGCATCGTAAGCCAAAATATCTGCCGCCATTAACATGGGGTATGTAAAAAGCCCCGAGTTTACATCGGCTAAACGATCTGCTTTGTCTTTAAATGAATGCGCAAGCGTTAATCGTTGGTAAGGAAAAAAGCAACTTAAATACCAAGAAAGTTCGGTTACTTGTGGCACATCACTTTGTCTGTAAAAAACTGTTTTCTCGATGTCTAAACCAAAAGCTAGCCAGGTTGCCGCCACAGAATAGGTGTTTTCTCTTAAAGTGGGAGCGTCTTTTATTTGCGTTAGCGTGTGCAAATTTGCAATAAATAAAAAAGATTCGTTGTTCGAATCGTTTGCCATGTTGATGGCAGGAATAATTGCTCCTAGTAAGTTTCCTAAATGTGGAGTTCCTGTACTTTGTACTCCGGTTAGTATTCTTGACATTTTAAATAATTTTTTTGTAAAGGTAAATGTTTTATCATTTTCAATGCATACATTTTATTACTTTTGAAAGTATATGAGCTTTTTTAGAAAAATTCTAATCACCCTTTGGCGGGTTTGGTTTTACATACTAATTGCGTTGCCAATTATTGTAATGTTTCCTTTTTTGTTGTTATTCACTTCAAAAGAAAAGTATTACCCGCAGTTTTTCTTTTTAGCTCGAGTTTGGGCAAAGATCATTTTATACGGAATGGGTTTTTACCCAATCGTCAAAAAACTTGAAACTCCGCAAAAAGGGAAAAGCTATATGTTTGTAGCGAACCATACATCGATGACCGATATTATGTTAATGTTGAGCATTGTAAAAAATCCGTTTGTGTTTGTAGGGAAAAAGGAACTGGCAAAATTTCCGATGTTTGGCTTCTTTTACAAACGAACTTGTATTTTGGTAGATCGCGGAAATGTAAAAAGCAGGCAAGAAGTTTTTCAGCAAGCGCAACGAAGATTAAACCAAGGCGTTAGTATTTGTATTTTTCCGGAAGGTGGCGTGCCAGATGACGAATCTGTCTTGTTAGATACGTTTAAAGATGGTGCTTTTCGATTAGCTATTGATCATCAAATACCTATTGTTCCACTGGTGTTTTTCGATAATAAAAAGCGTTTTTCTTATACTTTTTTTAGTGGTTCTGTTGGGAAAATGAGAGCGAAAATACTTCCGTTTTTTTCAACAGAAAATTTAGATCAATCTCATAAACGAGTATTAAAAGAAAAAGTGAGAGCTGCAATTTATACCGAGCTTGAGCAAAAAGAAACTTCAGCATAAAAAGAAAAGGAGCCAAAACCATTTGACTCCCTTTGCTCATCATCGCTTTATAAAAAACTAACTTAACTAAAACTTAAAACTAAAACCGGTATAAACCCCAAAATAGTAAGGTCTAAAATCGTTGATATTATTATTGTAGGTGTTAAGCTGATACTTAAATGTTGGTTCTAAATTAACATCAAACTTTTTGCTTAATTGATAATCAAAACCAAGTCCCACGTTTGTAGTAAAACTTACGCTATTTAAATTATTAGCTTCACCAATAGATAAATGACCGTTTTCTGAATTGATAGAAATATCGTTATCATCTAAAAATAAAGTACTCGCACCACCGATCACATTAATCCCAAAACGCTTGTCGAGTAAGGCATATTCAACTTCTAAAGGAACTTCTAAATAACCCAATTGTTGATTTAGAACACCTTCGGTAGTAGGGGCGATAGTCGCTCGGTTGACTTCTCTAAAAGTTGCTGGTTGACTATTATTTGTACTCATAATCTCTACCGTTTGGGTTTGAGAATTATTTGTCACCCCTTGCAGGTTTACGGCATTAACATCGGTTGAATAGGCAATGTTATTTACATTATAGCTCATATTCACTTTGCTAATACCAGATCTTACTTTTAGTTTGTCTGAAATGGCATACGCAAAATTAACTCCGTAAGCCATCGTAACGTCGCTTTCGCTACTGTTGCTCGCTAGCGATTGGTCTATATTGTTACTGCCATTTAAACTACCGTAGTAAATAGGAGAAACATTCGGTTTAATAAGCCATTTAGATAATTGAGGTTCATTCTCTTTTTCATCTTTGTTTTTCTCTTCCTCTTCAATTTCTTTGGCAACCTCTACTAAAGATTTTGTTTTCTCATTAATTTCTTCTTCCTCAACTTCGGCAATCGTATTTTCATCTTCGATTGTTTCTTTAGGATCGCTAATTTTTTCTTCTGAAGTTGAAGTGTTTTCAGCTAATTGATCTGTTGTTGAGGTTGAAGAATTCGTTGTTTTATCGATTGCTGAAGAATTTTCTCCTGCGCTATTTTCACTGCCCATTTTAGAATTAATGGCTTGTTCTTGATAAGCTAAAGCAGAATTTTCTGAAGTTTCTTTTTCTGCGGAAGAGTTTTTTGGGTTCTTCTTAGCATTGATTGTTGAAACAAGTCCTCCATTTTTAACGGAGGAACTTTTTTCAACAGAAGACCGATTTACAATACGGTTTGAATTAGCCTTTACACCAGTGTTTGTAGTGTTTGTTTCGTCTTGTAAATTATTCTTCTCAGGGTTTGGGGTAATCGGATTATCTTTAGTTGAACTGTTTACAATTGCTTCATTCGTTTTAGAAGAGCTATTGTTGTTCTGATTAGTAAACGGTTCGTCATTCGTTCTAATTTCTGGCTGTAGCGTCTCTTTTTTATTGGTGTTCACTACTTTTTGCGGTGGTTGATTGATAAAGAAATTACCAATTAAAAACGCAGCAATTAGCACTGCAGCAACGCCGGCTATTCTGTACCACCAAATAGGGATTACTTTAGGTTTTTTATTCTCTTGTAATTCGCTGGCGATAGTAGACCAAACGTGATCTTTAGGAGAAGCTTCAAAGTCTTTGAACTTTTCCTGAAATAATCGATCTATATTTTTTTTCTCTTTCATTGTGCCGAACTTGCATTATTGTTATCGGAGTGTTCTTCAACTTTACTTTTTAAAATCTTTCTAGCGCGTGCTAAGTTAGATTTTGAGGTTCCCGTAGAAATATTCATCATCTCTGCTATTTCTTTATGCGAAAAACCATCTAATGCATAGAGGTTAAAAACCATTCGATAACGATCTGGTAATTCTTGAATAATTTGAAGCAAAAAAGGGAGCGACAACTCTTCTTCGTTTACTTCAACTTCAGGTTCTTTGATAGACTCTTCATCGATAATCTGAAAAACATCTTGTTTTCGATAGCGTTGTAAAGCGGTATTGATCACAATACGTTTCATCCAACCTTCAAAAGAACCTTTGTTTTTGTATTGAGCAATTTTTTTTAAAATGGTTAAAAAAGCATCTTGTAGATTGTCTTCTGCTTCTTCGTAGTTTCGAGAATATTTAAGACTTACCGCAAAGAGTTTATTAGCATATAGCTTGTATAATTGCTCTTGCGATTTTAAATCTTGCTTTTTGCATTTTTGTATGAGTTGCTCAATGCTCAAATTATTCTGTTCTTACAGGAACTTCTATGGTTAAAAATACACTATCTCCATTATCGTCTACTCCTTGCCAGAAATTAAAGACGTAATTATCTTCACGTAAAACTTCAAAAGGAAGCGTTTGTGTTATCAACTCGTCTTCTAGCGTTTGGCAATTAGAATTTTCATCATAGTAAATTCTATTTATAACAGCAATCGTTCTTTCATTTTCTTGGCTATCGTAACTATATCCTAAAAAAGAATGGCAGTCGGTTGGACGCTCATAAGTGATCTCGAAATCATAAGTTTCTTGAAAATCTAAAGTGTCTGGCAAAACCACACTTTCAATAGGTACTAACTCATCTGCGGTATATTGATTACCATCGTCCAGGCTGCAACTGGCTGCCGTTAGCGCTAAAATTACGTATAAAAATACCTTTTTCATATTTAAAAATTGTTGTAGGGTTTATTTGGGGCTTTTTTATTAGATACAGATAAAGTTTAAAGGTTGCGTACGAAGCAAAAAAAAATCCTGCAACGCAGGATTTTAGATTCTATTTTAAGATTTAAATTGTTTACGATTTTGCAATTTTAATCGCTTCTGTAATTTTAGTTTCAAGTTCTTCCATTAATTCAGGGTTATCACGAAGTAAGGTTTTTACCGCATCACGACCTTGACCTAATTTGGTGTCTTCATAACTAAACCAAGAACCACTTTTCTTTACAATTTCGTAGTCAACACCAATGTCAATAATTTCTCCTACTTTAGAAACTCCTTCACCATACATAATATCGAATTCAGCCATCTTAAATGGTGGCGCAACTTTATTCTTCACCACTTTTACGCGAGTCTTGTTACCCATAACGTCACTATTGCTGTTCTTAATCTGAGTAGATCGTCTAATATCTAATCGAACAGAAGCATAAAACTTAAGCGCGTTACCACCGGTTGTCGTTTCTGGGTTACCAAACATTACTCCAATTTTCTCACGTAACTGGTTAATGAAAATTACCGTACAATTAGTTTTACTTATCGACGAGGTTAACTTTCTTAAGGCTTGAGACATTAAACGAGCATGAAGTCCCATTTTAGAGTCTCCCATTTCTCCTTCGATCTCACTTTTTGGAGTTAATGCCGCTACAGAATCGACTACAATAATATCGATCGCTCCAGATCTAATTAAGTTATCGGCAATTTCTAGGGCTTGCTCTCCGTGATCGGGTTGCGAGATAATTAAGTTTTCAATATCTACACCTAGCTTTTCAGCATAAAAACGGTCGAAAGCATGTTCTGCATCAATAAATGCAGCAATACCTCCAGCTTTTTGTGCTTCAGCAATCGCGTGTAAAGTAAGCGTAGTTTTACCAGAAGATTCTGGACCATAAATCTCAATTACTCTTCCTCTTGGGTAACCGCCAACGCCTAACGCTAAATCTAAGCCTAAAGATCCAGACGGGATTGCATCTACATCTTGAACCGCCTGGTCACTCATTTTCATGACTGTACCTTTACCGTAAGTTTTATCTAATTTATCTAGCGTTAGTTTTAACGCCTTTAATTTTGCATCTTTCTCGTTATCTTTACTCATAATCTTAATTAAAAAGGCTTTCTAAATTTCTTTTCTGAAGAGCTGCTAAAATACTATAACTTTTTGTGATTACCATGATCCACGCAACCTTTTTTATTTTTTAGCATCTATTAAAAAAGCAAGAGAACAAAGAATGAGATTTCTCAAAAGAAAAATTATTTTGAATTTCATGAGCTGCGCAATTACAGTTAGTTATGCCTGTGATTGCAAGGTTGATGGCGGCTAGCGTTATTAATAAATTTGATGTAAAAATTAAAGAAAATTAATAACGAATTAGCCATTCGAAAAAATGCCCGAAAAGAATAATTTTCGGGCATTTTTTTATTTATAAAGTTTTACCTTTGCACCTTAACTTTTGTTTAACTTATAAATTAGTATAGCATGCAACTGTACAACAAACTAAGTGCAAAAGAAAGAGAAGCTCTTTTAGAAGAAGCGGGAGAAGACAGGTTAACCATCTCTTTCTATCAATACGCCAAAATTGGAAATCCTGAACTTTTTAGAAACCATTTATTTATAGCTTGGGACGAGCTAGAAGTGTTAGGAAGAATTTATGTTGCTCACGAAGGCATCAATGCTCAGCTTTCTGTGCCAGCAAAAAAATTTAACGCTTTTAAAGAATTTTTAGACGGAATTTATTTCTTGAAAGATATTCGCTTAAATATAGCGATAGAGCAAGATCTAAAATCGTTTTTAAAGCTAAAAGTAAAAGTGAGATCTAAAATTTTGGCCGATGGTTTAAATGATGCCACCTTCGATGTAACCAAAAAAGGAGAACATGTAAATGCTGAAAAATTTAATCAGTTAATTAGTGATCCTAACACCATTTTGGTCGATATGCGTAATCATTATGAGAGCGAAATAGGTCATTTTCAAGGAGCAATTACTCCAGATGTAGATACTTTTAGAGATTCGTTAGATATTATTGAAGAAGATCTAAAAGAACACAAAGAAGATAAAAACTTAGTGATGTATTGTACCGGCGGAATTCGATGCGAAAAAGCCAGTGCTTATTACAAACATAAAGGCTTTAAAAACGTTTTTCAGTTAGAAGGCGGGATTATAGAATATACCCGACAAGTACGTGATAACGAATTAGAAAATAAATTTATTGGTAAGAATTTCGTGTTCGATCATCGTCGTGCCGAAAAAATTTCGGAAGATGTGATTGCGCAATGTCACCAATGTGGTAAACCTTGCGATACGCACGTAAATTGTGCTAACGAAGCTTGCCATTTATTATTTATTCAATGTGAAGAATGCGCAGCAAAAATGGATAACTGTTGTTCAGATCATTGTAAAGAAGTAAACGCTTTGCCTTACGAAGAGCAGAAAGCTTTGCGAAGAGGAAAGAAAAATAGCAATAAGATTTTCAAAAAAGGAAGATCAGAAGTTTTAAAATTTAAAGTTTAATTAGCACTTGATAACTTCAGAACAAATAACAGAAAGACAAAAAAGTAAAATAAGACTGCTCGCTTTTATGGTGGGTTGTTTTATTTTACTAGTGTCTTTTTTTAATATGGCGGTTTGGTTCTATAAGTTTGACCATTTGGGCTCACTTATAGAAACTAAGCGAAGTTACTTACACCATTTTCCTTATTTTCTTCGTAATCCTAGTATTATAAATGCAATTGCATTAACTGCTTTTGTATTTGCAGTTTTCTTTTTTAGACTTTCAGCAAAACAAGATGAGCTTCGCTTTTTAAGTATTTTAGGAATTATGGGGAATTTTATTTTTATTGGCGCCAGCATTTATCTTATGCTTTAATAAGTCGCTCAAAATCAAATTCTATACTTCAAATTTATTGTAATTAGGTTTATTAAGAATTTTTCTCGATAAATCATTTTCATTTCTCCTCACAATAAATTGGTATATTTACCCTTTAAATAAGAATAGTAATTTATCAATACAAAAGTTTAACTGCTTTTAGTATTTCAATATATATAATTTTATGGCGTGTGGAAGTTGCTCGACCGGTAAAGACGGTCAGCCAAAAGGATGTAAGAATAATGGTACTTGTGGCACCGATAGCTGCAATAAATTAAGTGTTTTCGATTGGTTATCAAATATGTCGCTGCCTGGTGGCGTAGAACCTTTTAATTATGTAGAAATTCGGTTTAAAAACGGAAGAAAACATTTTTTTAAAAATACAGAAAATCTAACTTTAGCGATAGGCGACGTTGTTGCTACAGAAGCTTCTCCCGGCCACGATGTGGGTGTGGTTACTTTAACCGGTGAATTGGTAAAGGTGCAGATGAAGCGAAAAAAAGTAAAAAAAGACAGCGATGAGGTAAAGAAAATTTACCGAAAGGCCAGTCAAAAAGATATCGATGTTTGGCAATCGTGTCGCGAGCGTGAAGAACCTATGAAGGTCACCGCTCGCGAAATTGCGATCAAGCTGAATTTAAAAATGAAAATTAGCGATATCGAATTTCAAGGTGATGGTTCTAAGGCTACTTTTTATTATACCGCAGAAGATCGTGTAGATTTTAGACAACTTATTAAAGAGTTTGCTCGTGAGTTTAAAACCAGGATTGAAATGCGCCAGATCGGCTTCCGTCAAGAAGCAGCACGATTAGGAGGTATTGGTTCTTGTGGTCGAGAGCTATGTTGTTCAACTTGGTTAACAGATTTTAGATCGGTAACTACTTCCGCAGCAAGATATCAGCAATTATCATTAAATCCGCAAAAATTAGCCGGGCAATGTGGTAAACTAAAATGCTGTTTAAATTATGAGCTCGATGCTTATTTAGATGCGTTGAAAGAATTCCCGCGGCAAGATGTGAAGTTGCAAACGCAAAAAGGAACTGCCGTCTGCCAGAAAATAGATATTTTTAAAGGCAGTCTTTGGTATGCTTACGAAGGCGAATGGATGAATTGGCACGAGTTAACCACAAAGCAAGTTCATGAAATTATAAAAGCTGCCAAAGCTAAAAAGCCGGTGGCAAGTTTAGAAGAATTCTCTGCAGAACTGCAAAAAACAGAAAGTACAGATTTTGGTAATGTTGTTGGTCAAGATAGCCTAACAAGGTTTGATAAGCCTAAAAAAGGAAACCACAACAACAAGAAAAGAAGACGTAAAAAAAGAAACCATAAACCAAGAGGTAAAAAGCCTAATAAAAATGCATAAAGCACTGGTATATTCTTTGCTGCTAATTATTTGTCTAGTTTCTTGTGATGCTAAACGAGAGTACGATGAGTATAAGTCGCTACCAGAAAACGGTTGGAGTAAAGACAGTACGATAACTTTTAAAGTAAACGAGATCGATACGGTAAACGCTTACAACTTGTTTATTAATTTAAGAAATAACAGTAATTACAATTACAACAATATTTATTTGATTACTGAAATGAATTTCCCTAACGGAAAAGTAATTTCAGATACCCTAGAATATGAAATGGCTTACCCAAATGGCGATTGGATGGGCGTTGGCTTCGGCGCAATAAAAGAAAGCAAACTTTGGTATAAATCTGGAGTGCATTTTCCTGAAGAAGGCGTTTATCAATTTAAGATTAGGCAAGCAATGCGTAAAAGCGGAAATGTAGACGGTGTTCAAACCTTAGAAGGAATAACCGATGTTGGTTTTAGAATCGAAAAACCATAAATTTTTAATCTATAAGAATTAGCGTGGCAACAAAAAAAGCAAAAAGCGAAGCAAAGAAAACTTCATTTAAAAAATACATCCTTTGGTTTTGGGGATTGTTTACAGCAGGTGTTTTACTCTTAGTTTTATTATTCTTATTAGCCGGTTGGGGAGTTTTTGGTAAAATGCCAGAAGTAGACCAATTAGAAAATCCTGAAACCAATTTAGCGACCGAAGTATTTTCTTCCGACGGGCAAACTTTAGGGAAATACTATAACGAAAACAGAACACCGATTAAGTACGAAGATTTACCAGATAATCTTATTAATGCACTTGTCGCTACAGAAGATATTCGGTACTACGATCACTCTGGGATCGATGCTTTTGGTACGCTAAGAGCTGTTACGTATTTAGGAACCAAAGGTGGAGCCAGTACGTTATCGCAGCAGTTAGCAAAACAATTATTTCACGGCGAAGGCTCTCAAAATATTATTGCGAGAATTAGCCAAAAAATGAAAGAATGGATCATCGCCGTAAGACTTGAAAGAAGCTATACCAAAGAAGAGATCTTAGCGATGTATTTTAACGTTTACGATTTCAACAATAATGCTGTTGGTGTGCGTTCAGCTTCTAGAATTTACTTCGGAAAAGAACCCGATGAATTAAAAATTGAAGAAGCTACTGTTTTAGCGGGAATGTTCAAAAACTCATCGCTTTACAATCCTAGAAGAAATCCGGAAGGCGTTACCAATAGAAGAAATGTGGTTTTACTTCAGATGAAAAAAGCCAATTATATTTCAGAAAAAGAAAAAGATTCTTTACAAGCCATTCCGTTAAAAATAGATTACCATCCTGAGAGTCACCAATCAGGTTTAGCAACCTATTTTAGAATGTACTTAAGAGACTTTCTAAAAGATTGGGCTAAAGAGAATCCAAAACCGGAAGGTGGAACTTACAATATCTATCGTGATGGTCTAAAAGTTTATACCAGTATCGACTCTAGAATGCAGAAATATGCAGAATCTGCGGTAGAGCGTCACATGAAAAACTTACAAGCCAAATTCGACGAGCAAAATAAAAACAACAAAACAGCACCTTTTAGAGGCGTTGGTGAAAGTGATGTTGAAAAAATTGTAGAACGTGCTATGAAAAATAGCGACCGTTGGCGACAGATGAAAGCTAAAGATTTCGATGAAGAAAAAATTAGAGCTTCCTTCGATATAAAAACCGATATGCGCGTTTTCTCTTGGAAAAGTGAAACCGATATCGATACAACGATGACGCCAAGAGATTCTATTCTTTATTACAAATCGTTTTTAAATGCCGGGATGATGTCGATGACGCCGCAAACCGGAGAAGTAAAAGCTTGGGTTGGTGGTATTAATTTTAAGCATTTTAAATACGAACACGTTAAACAAGCTAGAAGGCAAGTAGGGTCAACCTTTAAGCCTTTCTTGTATGCAACCGCTATCGATCAGTTGCATTTATCGCCTTGTTATCAACTGCCGAACACCATTCATACAATTCCGGCTGGTAAACACGGCGTAACAGACGATTGGTCTCCAAGAAACTCTAACGGAGAATATGGCGGAATGGTTACTTTAAAAAATGCGCTTGCTAACTCTTTAAACACAATAAGTGCTCGTCTAATGGATAAGGTTGGACCAGAACCTGTGATCGATCTTGTTCATAAACTAGGAGTAGATACCGAAAATATAGATCCTGTAGCCGCAATCGCATTAGGTTCGGTAGATTTAAGTGTTTTCGAAATGGTTTCAGCATACAGTACGTTTGCTAATAAAGGTGTTTATGTAAAGCCGGTTATTGTCACTCGTATAGAAGATAAAAACGGAACCATTCTTTACCAACACGTACCGGAAAGTCGTGATGTAATGAGTGAAGAAGCCGCTTATGTAACCCTTAACTTAATGGAAGGTGTAACGCAAGGAGGTTCAGGAACGAGATTAAGAACCACTTGGTCTCCGGCGTACTATAAAAATGTAGTTACCGGGCATCCGTATGAATTTAAAAATGCAATTGCCGGTAAAACAGGAACCACGCAAAACCAAAGTGATGGTTGGTTTATGGGTATTGTGCCAAATTTAGTGACTGGCGTTTGGGTTGGTGGTGAAGATAGATCGGTTCACTTCCCGGGCATTCGTTACGGGCAAGGAGCAACAATGGCATTACCAATTTGGGGCTTATATATGAAAGATGTTTATGATGATGAAGAGTTAGAAGTTTCTAAAGAAGACTTTGAGCGACCAGAAAACTTAAGCATCGAAGTAGATTGTAGCGGTTACGAAGAAGGAGATGAAGATAAAACCGAAGAAGAGTTAGCAAAAGAACGGGAAGAAGAAGAAATGATGGAAAGTCTAGGCGGACTCTAAAAAAACTTCATTTTTCAACCTATAAGAACCCATTATTAAATTATTGATAATGGGTTCTTTTATTGTGGTAATCTTGTAAATTTCCTATTTTTAGAGAAAATATTTAGCAAATGATTAAAAAAACGGTGAATAACGTTCAAGAAGCTATTGAAGGTGTTCAAGACGGGATGACGTTTATGTTAGGAGGTTTTGGCCTCTGCGGAATTCCGGAAAACGCCATCACAGCACTTGTTCAAAAAAATATACGAGACATCACCTGTATTTCTAACAATGCAGGCGTCGACGATTTTGGTTTGGGTTTATTACTTCAGAAAAAACAAATCAAAAAAATGATCTCCTCTTACGTAGGTGAAAATGCAGAATTCGAACGCCAAATGCTTAGCGAAGAATTGGAGGTAGAGTTAACTCCGCAAGGAACTTTAGCAGCCAAGTGCCAAGCCGCGCAACAAGGTTTTCCTGCCATTTATACACCTGCCGGTTACGGGACCGAAGTTTCGATGGGCAAAGAAACACGAGAATTTGACGGTAAAATGTACGTGTTAGAAGAAGCTTATAAAGCAGATTTTGCTTTTGTAAAAGCTTGGAAAGGCGACGAAGCCGGAAACTTAATTTTTAAAGGAACCGCCAGAAACTTTAACCCGTGTATGTGTGGCGCTGCAAAAGTTACCGTAGTTGAGGTTGAAGAATTAGTACCTGCCGGAGAGTTAGACCCTAATCAAATTCATATTCCGGGGATTTTTGTGCAACGCATTTTTCAAGGAAAAGATTACGAAAAACGAATTGAACAACGAACCGTAAGACCAAAAAATTAAACAAATGGCTTTAGATAAAAACGGAATTGCACAACGCATCGCCAAAGAAGTAAAAGACGGCTTTTACGTAAATCTCGGTATCGGGATTCCCACCTTGGTGGCCAACTTTGTGCGCGACGATATAGAAGTAGAATTTCAGAGTGAAAACGGAATTTTAGGAATGGGACCTTTCCCTTTCGAAGGCGAAGAAGATGCCGATCTCATTAACGCCGGTAAACAAACCATCACCGCATTACCGGGCGCAAGTTTCTTCGATTCTGCCACCAGTTTTGGGATGATTCGAGGTAAACACGTAGACCTTACCATTTTGGGGGCCATGGAAGTTGCCGAAAACGGAGATATCGCCAATTGGAAAATCCCAGGGAAAATGGTAAAAGGTATGGGCGGCGCGATGGATTTGGTGGCTTCCGCAGAAAATATCATTGTCGCGATGATGCATACCAACAAAGCCGGAGATTCTAAATTATTAAAAAAATGCACCTTGCCCTTAACCGGCGTAGGTTGTGTAACCAAGATCGTTACCAATCTTGCCGTGATCGAGGTAACGCAAGACGGTTTTAAGCTCTTAGAACGCGCTCCCGGCGTAAGTGTCGAAGAGATTGAAAAAGCAACCGAAGGTAAATTGATCGTCGAAGGAGAGATCCCAGAAATGGTTTTATAAAATAGTGATGGCGTTTCCCGATTGAAAAAAATCGGGACCGCGCTATCCGTTAAATCTTTTTTTGCCACTTATCAAAGCAAAAAAAGGATACCACTGCTATCGCTAACGCATTCTCGAACCGATAAATACTTCCGGAAATCATTCTCGAGTAAAAATCCTAAATCTGAAATGTCACACAAAGCCGAGTCGAAGTGTTGTTTCAGCATCATATCACCCACTTTTCAGAATTAAAATAGAAGCGTAGATTGAGAATTTAATTTGCTAAGTAACTGATTTCGATATAAATATAAGTTTAATGTTTTGGTTTTTAGATAATTGACCATTTGAAACTCCTGCGAGGTCTTTTTTCGACCTCGTAGGTATGATTTTTTAATTGTAAAACACCTACAAGGTTCCAAAAACCTTGCAGGAATGAACCATTCAATAGAACTACTGATTTTTCTTACATCGAACTCACGTTAAGTGGTTTTAGTGGAAAAGACTTTCTTCTAATAATAATTTGTTCAGCAATAAAAGCTTACTCTACTTTTTTATCTTCATACAAAGCATCAGGCGGCTGAAATAATAACTTCACCGCTTTTATTGGGTTTTTAGTTTTCCCCATTTTCCTAAAAATATCTCCCCAAACGTGAAAAACCAATTTTACCGGATTGTAATGTTTCGGTTGGTCTAAAATTCCGTAGATCGCCTGTTCATCTTCCGGCTGAAATGTTCCAAACATACGATCCCAAATAATAAAGGTAGAACCATAATTTTTATCGAGGTAATGCGCATTTTTTCCGTGGTGAACGCGGTGGTGAGAAGGCGTTACAAAAATATAACTGATCCATTTTGGCAATTTTCTAATATATTCGGTATGAATCCAAAATTGATACAATACCGCGATCTGGTGACAGATAAAAAATACCACCGGATGAAAGCCCATTAAACTAATCGGTAAGAAAAACACCACTTTAATTTGTTGCGTCCAAGACAAACGAAACGAAGTCGATAAATTATATTTTTCTGAGTTATGATGCGTAACGTGAGTAGCCCAAAACAAGCTAGTTTCGTGCCCAAATCTGTGCGCCCAATACCGACAAAAATCAAGGGCGACAAAACATAAAATGGTGGTCCACCAAGTGACAGGAATGCTCCACGGTACAATGTTGTAAAACCAAATTACCGATCCAAATAAGATCGATTTAATTAATAAATTTTGAAAAACAGAAACCAAACCAATGCTCAACGAAGCTAGGAAATCTTTTTTCTCGTAAAGTTCTTTTTTCTGTTTCCAACTAAAATAAAATTCGAGCAAGGCTAAACCTATCATAATAGGAGCAGCATACAGAATTAAATCTGGTGCGTTAGAAAGGACGTCGTCGAGGGTGATCTTTTGTTTCATAAGTAATCATTATAACAAAATTAAATCACATAGAAAATTTATGAGGTATTAAATTTTAATTATTAAATTGGTAAAATCTATAAAGATCAAGATTTGCCCACTATTCGACTCAAAACCACGATCAATGCTCCGCAAGAACGAGTGTTTAATTTATCGAGAAGTTTAGATCTTCATATCGCTTCAGCAGCAAAAACCAGTGAGAAAGTTATTTCAGCAAAGCAAACGGGTTTGTTAGGTTTAAATGAAGAAGTTACTTGGCGAGCGAAACATTTAGGCGTTTATCAAAATCTTACTTCAAAAATCACTCAATTCAATTTTCCAAATTCTTTTACCGATGAGATGCAAAAAGGCGCTTTTAAAAGCTTTTCTCATCAGCATTTATTTGAAAAAATTTCTGAAGAAAAAACCCAACTCATCGATGTATTTGAATATAAATCCCCAATGGGAATTCTAGGAAAACTCGCCGATAAGCTATTTCTAAAGTCTTATATGAAACGTTTTCTTCTAGAGCGAAACCAAGTGATCAAAACGACCGCTGAATCTGATAATTATCAAAGATACTTACCGA
>Ga0208471_1000269_pt1 | contig 21436 bp, 16 predicted proteins | sample DeeseametaMP0441_FD_184210 | JGI IMG/M metagenome (GOLD analysis project Ga0208471, IMG submission 184210) | Marine microbial communities from the Deep Atlantic Ocean - MP0441 (SPAdes) | ecosystem: Environmental > Aquatic > Marine > Oceanic | place: East of Rio de Janeiro, Brazil, South Atlantic...
CGAAGCTTCTCCGGATTCCGCAACATTCTTCAAGTCCCAGCCCGCGCAAAAAAACTTTTCGCCTTTACCCGTGATTATGGCGAAGCGCTGCTCCGGATGGTCGCGGAATTCTTCCCACATCCGATTTAGTTCTCGGCTGTCTTCTGCACTGATAACATTCGCTTTTCCTTTGCAAAGTGTAACTTCCAAAATTGAACCTTTCTGGTTCAGCATAAATGGTTTTTCTGACATTATTTCTCCTTAATATTTGTACGTGTGTTCACTTCAACAATGACTCTGCCTGAGGGGCAAAATTGATGGACTGGCTGTTATTCAAATTCTTGCGGCATGTTACACCTGCTTTGAAAGTTACGCAAGTTTTTGAAACAAAACAACTTTCTAAATAATCACCTAAACATAAATAAATATCTGATTCCGGCTTCCATTTTGTCGCAATTATCGGCCGCAACCTTCTCCAATGTGGCCATGCGAGAGCCTTATCGAAAAGGAGAAGTTTGGTTCCAAATTGGAAGTTGTCCTTGACTAGCTGGCAAATGCCTGATCAATAATTATGTTTAATTTTTTGCTTGTAAAATTATAGAGATGTAAATATAATATGAAAATCAAAACCTTATCTTTCGATTATCATGATTATTTATAAACGCAGAATAAAAGAGAAGCTTGAACGGGCTTTGAAGAATTTTCCGATAGTGGGACTGATTGGTAGCAGACAAGTTGGCAAAACAACATTAGCGAGGGAAATTGCCTCCAAACAAGATGCTGTTTTTCTGGATTTAGAGCGACCTTCAGATTTAGCAAAGTTGGATGAACCGGAACTTTATTTGCATGAGCAAACTGACAATTTGGTGGTATTGGACGAAATTCAGCGCAAACCTGAATTATTTCCACTTTTGCGCAGTTTAATTGACGAGGATCGCAGAGCAGGGCGTTTTTTGATACTGGGGTCAGCATCTCCAAAACTTTTGCGTCAAGGTTCTGAAACCTTGGCGGGCAGAATTAAATTTTTGGAGTTGTCACCGTTTGATATTACAGAAATCATCAGTCAAAAAGGAAGTGATCAAAATAATATAAATTCCAATTCCGAAATAAATTCAGTCAAAAAGGAAGCAGATGACTTGAATGAACTTTGGTTGCGTGGAGGATATCCGACTAGTTTTCTCGCTGAAAATCATCAAGCTAGTTTTGAATGGCGCGAAGCTTTTGTGGCAACGTTTTTGGAGCGGGATTTGCCGCAATGGGGTTTTCGTGTGAATGCGACACAGGCGCGACGTTTTTGGTCAATGTTGGCTCATGTTCACGGTCAACTTTGGAATGCTGCGACTCTTTCGCGAAGTTTAGGAGTCAGCACTCCTACGGTCAGACATCATCTTGATTTGCTGACAGATATGCTTATTGTGCGTCAGCTAAGCCCGCTACATGTCAATGTAAGAAAAAGAATTGTTAAATCGCCGAAAGTATATATTAGAGATTCCGGTTTGCTTCATGTCTTGTTGGGGATACAAGAATATGAATCACTATGGGGACATCCTGTGCGTGGTGCTTCCTATGAAGGTTTTGTTTTAGAACAAATTTTAGCTCGATTACCTACTCACATTCAACCTTCATTTTTTCGCAGCCATAGCGGAGATGAACTGGATATTGTACTTCGGTTTCCCAACAATTTGGTAGCTGTTGAGATAAAACATACTGCTTCCCCCAAATTGAGTGCAGGCTTTCATCGTGCAAGGAAGGATTTGGGTATTCAGAAATCTTATGTTATTTATCCTGGCACGGAAACATTCACTATGTCAGAGGATGTGCAGGCTATACCACTGATCTCTTTTCTTAATCTGCTAGATTCACTAAACATTTAGAAGCTCTCGACCGGCTTGAAAACGACCCTACCTCATCCAAATGAGAGCGTCCACGGCAACCACACCTTTTCCGCGGGGACGCACGATTAATGGATTTATGTCACATCCGTCCAGACGATCGGAATGACGGTTTACAAAATCAGCGAGTTTGAGAACGGCTTCAACCAGAGCTTCTATGTCGCCTTCAGGTTTTCCGCGCCAGCCTTTCAGTAAAGCATTTATCCGTAATTTTTCAATAGCTTGACGGATTTGTGATTCCGAAACAGGCAACAGCAATGCAACCGAATCCTGAATTAATTCAGTGAAAATCCCACCCGCGCCGAGCGTTAAGGTTGAACCAAATTGCGGATCAACGGAAACTCCGAGAATCATTTCGGCAACTCCGTCTGTGATCATTTCCTCGACTAAAAAAGATTCGGCAATTCCGGACATTCCCGAAACGGCTTCAATAACTTCCGGAACATTTTTCAGATTCAAAGCAATTCCTCCGTGCTCGGTTTTGTGGAACATTTCAGGAGCAACTGCTTTGAGTACTACAGGAAAACCGATTTCTTCCGCCACAGTAGAAACTTTTTCCGGATTTGCCAGAAGACTCGCAACGCCTGAACGTCCGGCGCGAGACGTTCCGCTTTTTGGAATCGTAAATCCATGTTGCGACAGCATCTCTTTTGATTCGCTTTCAGACAATGTGCGGACTGTTAAGTCATCCGGAATTGGTGGAATAATTTCCGGCAGTGACCATTCGTTCCAGGCTTGGCGAATTTTTGCGGAATGCTGAAGAGCTTCCAAAGATTCTGCCAGCCCCTGCAAAGGAACTACTCCTGCACGGAAGCATTTTTCACGTGTTGCCTTCGACAAACTTTCCGGAAGGGAAGAAAGCAAAGCGGCATTTCCGGAAGATGAGTTTTCTGTTACTGTTTCGAGAAAGGTGTCAATTGCAAGGTCAAAAGCTTCTGTGTCCGCTTCTGTTTCATCCTGTGGATCGACCATAAAAGCAGTAACCGCGTAGTCGCAATGCAGTAACACAGCAAACATTTTCCGCAACTTCGGATAATCAAACCAAGTCGCAGTTTGAATATCAAGCGGATTATTTAGCTTCACACGTTCACCGACCGAAGCCCGAAGAACATCCGTTTCAGTTTCCGGAATTTCTGAAAATTCCAAATCCAGCCTGCTTGCCGAATCCGAAAGCATGGCCATATCTCCTCCGGAAGCACCGAAAACCAAAATCCGCTTTGAAGGCAGTGGGCCAAAACAGTGCAGCAGTTTTAGTGTTTCCACCAGCGAACTCAGCGTTTCACAACGTGCGATGCCCAAGCGTTCAAAAAGTGCGTCGTGCAGGGAATCGGAACCAGTCAGCGCTCCGGTATGTGTTTGTGCAGTACTGCGTCCCTTTTCCGAACTTCCAGCTTTAATCAGCGCAATTGGCTTTCCTAAAGTTCGGGCATAATCAACTGCTTCAATAAATTTCGGCAAATCCAGGATGGATTCCAAATACAGTCCAATTGCGGAAACACGATCATCATCAGCGCAGTAGCGAATTAAATCTTCGGCGGCAAGTCGTTGTTGATTTCCGAGAGAAATGACATAACCCAACGGAAGCGAACGTCGTTGACTCATCATAGTAATCGAAATTGTTCCACTTTGCGCGATGAATGCCACTCCGCGTTCGAGTGGTGTCCCTGTAACCTGATCCGGCCAGAGCGCAACACGGTCAAAGAAATTAGCGAAACCATAACAGTTTGGTCCAATGAAAGGTAAATCTCCGGCCGCAATCTCAAGTTTTCGGGCATATTCCGCACCGTCTTTTTCCTCTCCAAAACCTGCAGCAAAGACCACCGCTCCACCCAATCCACGCTGATGCAGAGTGGAAAATTCCTTAACAGTCATTTCCCTGTTAATTCCAAAAAATACTGCATCCGGCGCTTCCGGGAGTTCCTCTGTTGAATTGAAACAGTCCTTTCGCAACGGATGCACGCGCCAAATTTTTCCGGTAAAACCAAGTTTGACGCATTGCTCAACTACATAGTCCGACCATTTACCACCGTATACGGCCACTGTTTTTGGCCGAAAAAGTCTTTCAAGATTCATGCTTCAAGTGACCAAACAAGTCTGTGAAAAATGATGCCAGCTTGGAATTTTAATTTTGTATTCAATTGTTTCTGGATAGAGTGTTTTTTTAAAATACGGATGGTATTTTTTGAACTGACCATCCAATACAACACACTAATAATATTTGTTTGATTTGTCAAAATAATTTGCGTAGAATATCATTTTTTCATTTTGTAAATTTCTCAAAAAATTATCACATTTTCGATATCATGCGGACAAAACGACTTTCAGCAGACAAGGTGCTTGAAGACGATACCTGGAGTGATCTTAAACAATTTCGGAAAATGCCGGAAATTAATTTTGATCGTATGCAGCGTTATCGCATGGAACGAATTAAAGCTGAAATGAAAAAGTATGATGTTTCAATGTGCGTTTTGGTCAGTCCGATCAGCCTTCGCTATGCCATCAATTACCGTAGCTTTGGCCAATTGATAGCACATATGCCATGCACTTATCTGTTCATTCCCGCAGATGGACCTTTAATGCTTTATAACGCTTTTGATCCTGCTCATCCTGAAAGGAGTAAACGAATCGGTCAACCCATTTCCTATTTTTACGGAGGTGATGAGTTGGAAAAATATGCCGGAAAGTTTGCTCAAGAAATTCTGGATTATCTTGCTGAAACTGGTTCCGCTTCTCGTCGAATTGCGGTGGAGTATGTCAATCCTAGTATTACTCAGGCACTCATGAAGCTGGATTTTGAAGTCATTGATGGTGTGTTGATTACGGAGCGTGCGAGACTGATTAAATCAGCGGATGAAATCGCCTGTATTCGCTGGTCAGTAGCGGTTGCGGAACACGGTGCGGCTAAATTAAAACAGGCACTCAAACCCGGTGTATCAGAAGTGCAGCTCTGGGGCTTGCTGAATTATACCAATCTTGCGAATAATGGCGATTGGCATGATGGCCGAATGTTAGCCTCCGGTCCACGGATCAATCCGTGGCTACAGGAAGCTTCAGAAAGAAAAATTGAGTCAGGCGATCTCATGGGTTTTGATACTGACATGATCGGCCCGATGGGTTATTGCGCGGACATTTCACGAACCTTTCACTGCGGACCTGACAAACCGACAAAAAGGCAAAAAGAACTTTACCGTTTAACGATGGATGAAATTGCATTCAACCTTAAATTGATCAAACCAGGTGTGACATTTAGTGAATTACAGGAAAACTCATTTCCAGTTCCTGAAGAGTTTCACAAAAACGCATATCCCTGCATAGTACATGGTGTCGGAATGTGCGATGAATATCCACATATACATCCAAAATTTCGTGGGCCGTTACCTTACGATGAAGCATTGCAAACCGGAATGGTAGTCTGCGTGGAAAGTTACATGGGAGCGGTTGGAGAAAGAGATGGAGTAAAACTGGAACAACAGGTTTTGGTTACTGATGAAGGCTATGAGTTGTTGAGCCTTTTTCCATACGAAGAAGATTTGATTTGATGGTTCAACATTAAAAATTGGCCGGCCAATTACTGTTAAACAATGTATTTTAATCAATCCGGAATTGTTTTCAGTTTTTTTGATTTTCATTTTTAAACTGATTTTAAAGAACTTTACTTTGTTGACTCACGATCCTAACGGCCGCAGCAAACCACGCGAAATAATGTGACGTTGAATTTCGGATGTGCCGTCCCAAATACGCTCGACACGTGCATCACGCCAAATACGCTCCAGCGGTAAGTCTTCCATCAACCCCATTCCGCCGACGGTTTGCAGTGCTTGATCCGCAATTCGGGAAAGCATTTCCGTGCAGAATAATTTAGTCATCGCACAATCTTCCGGAGTCACACTTCCCTGATCAATCTTCCAGGCTGTTTCCAAAAGCATCAAATTGGCCATTTTAATTTCAGTCGCCATGTCAGCCAGCGGAAATGAAATCCCCTGAAATTTACCGATTTTCTGGCCAAACTGTTCACGAGTGGCTGCATACTTAAGAGCAATCTCAAAAGCCCGCTCGGCGCGCGCCACACAGGTTGCGGCAACGGTGAGGCGCGTCGGCCCGAGCCATTGATTTACCAGGCGGAACCCGTCACCTTCCGGCCCCATGATGCGCCATTGCGGAATTCTGACGTTGTCAAAGCGCAGGATATTGTTGGTGTAACCACGATGTGAAACGTTTTTATAACCCTGCGCAACCTCAACTCCCGGATCACTGAAATCCACCAGAAAAGCCGAAATGCGCTTTTTTAGCCCCTTATCTGTTTGATCTTCCCCGGTTGCCGCAAACAACACGCAATAATCTGAAACGGAAGCTTGTGAAATGAAATGCTTTTCGCCGTTGATAACCCAGTCGTTTCCGTCAAGCACGGCTTTGCATTTCATGCCACGTAAATCTGAACCGGCGCCAGGTTCGGTCATAGCGATGCAGTCGCGTTTTTCACCCCGAACAGTCGGTTCCAAAAACTGTGTCACCTGCTCACCTTCGCATGAGGCCAGGATATTTAGCGGACGATGCGCACACTCCGCCAAAGCCAGTGAGGTACGTCCCAGCTCTTTTTCAATCAGCATAACGGACACCGCGTCCAATCCGCCGCCGCCGACTTCTTCCGGAAGATTACAAGCATGCAGTCCAAGTTCGATTGCTCGTTTTTTCAACGAAGCAGCAAGTTCCGGAGGTAAAGCATCGGTGCGTTCCAGAGTTTCTTCGTGAGGCAACATCTCCTTTTCCACGAAGTCATGCGTCATTTCCACAAGCATCCGTTGCTCGTCTGTGAGGCTAAAGTCAATCATCTCCGCACCTTCACTTCCGCACCGGAAACTTCCGTTTCATTATCCACCATCTCCGCTGGAAATCCGGAAGCAAGAACTTGTGTATCACATGCCTCTTCTAAGCGGCGCACAATGTTTGGCGACCATTCACGGGAACCGTAGCGCTTTTCTCCATCCTTGAAAATGTCGATCAGCAGCGGCGAAACTTCCAAATGAACTCCGGCACGATCCGCAATTGCCTGAAATAGGCTGATGTCTTTTAGCACCAAATCCATCGTGAAATTAATATCACGGCTGCCGTTGAGGATAACCTGGCTTTCGGTTTCATGCACAAAAGAGTTTCCGGAAGAAATCCGGATTGCTTCATAGGTTGTGCTGAGATCCATTCCTGCCTTTTTTGCCGTGGTCAATGCTTCGCAAAGTGTTACCAAATTTGCGGTCGCCAGATAATTTGTCATCACTTTTAGCACTGATGCAGAACCGAGTTCGCCTGTATGGAGGATACGACGTCCCAGAACTTTCATGACTGGTAATATTTTTTCAAAGGAAGAGCGTTCACCACCGACGAAGATTGAAATATTTCCAGTCGCTGCACGATGACATCCTCCGGAAACCGGACAATCCAGCACTTCGCCACCAATTGCTTTAACTTTTGCACCCAACCGTTTTACTTCTTCCTCATCTGTGGTACTCATTTCAGCCCAGATTTTTCCGGGCGAAATACCTGCTAAAACGCCATTCTCGGCTTCCATAACTGTCGCACTTGCTGCTGGATTCGGCAGGCAGGTGATAATCAGTTCTACAGTTTCAGCCAGCTCTTTTGGTGACTCAGCCCATTTTGCTCCATTATCCAAAAAAGGACGCGCAATTTCCTGTTTCAGGTCACGAACTGTCAAATCAAAACCGTTGCGTAACAAACTTCCGGCTAACTTTCCTCCTACGTTGCCAAGACCAATAAATCCGATTTTCATCTTGTATCTCAATGTGCTGGATTAAATTTGTACTTCTTTTTTTAGTATAATTTCAATGCTATTTGTAAAGAAGGTCAAAACTATTCCTCAAACTATCCGCCCAAAAAATGTCGTTCTGACAAGTTCCGAAAGCATGACGCCGGGTTCAGTATTGAAATTGAGGGTCACTAGAATCCGTGCGTGATCACTTGCGACCGGCGCCACTCGATGCAGTGAGTTTCGGCCTCGAAAAAGGACGAGTGCACCATCACCCATTGCCAGAGTTTTAGGTTTAAGATTGCCCTTGATCACAGCTTCGGTGTCAACATAGCACTGTTCCCCGGCTTCTTTGTTGCGTACCTTTTCCAGATATTCAAACTCACCACCTTCTTCAGGTGCCTGAACCATCAGGGTGATGGCAAAAGAGGCGTTGTCATAGTGCCAGCCCAACTGCTGTCCCTGCTCGTAATAATTTATGTTGATTGAGGAAAGTGTATCGGCATAAGGATAAACCGCCACATCAAGTACGCTTTCCAGAAAAACTCGGAATTCCGGCCATTCATATAACGTCCTGAGTGGAGAGTTATCCGGAATCTGATCATGTGGTACACAACCCTTGTCACTGACCTGTTCCAGATTACGGATATGATCTACCGGAAAGCAAGGGTCGGAATCCAGCAGGTAGGCGTTGTGATTCTGGTGGCAAAAAAAAGCCAACGGCCTCACCTTGCGTGCTTCGTTTTGCAGGGATTCCACTGTGTCAGAACTTAAAAACTTTTCCATCACCAGCGCACCTGTGCTGTCGAGCTGCGCTTTACAGGACTGAGTGTACCCCGCATCCTGAATCGGATGCTGCTGCAGATTAATGATGTTTTCCGGATTCATGGTTCTTCTTAACGAAATTAAGATATTTTAGTTGGTGTAAAAAAATAATGTCATTCTCGAGAAAGCGGGAATCCAGGAACCTCATCACTAACCCGGATTACTAATTTGCCAAAGTTTTTGCCTTCGAGGAGTCCGATGAATGCTTCCGGGGCATTTTCAAGTCCATCAACAATATCTTCGCGGTAATGAAGTTTTCCTTCCTTGATCCAATTGGCAAGCTCTGTCAGGGCTTCTTTTTCCTGAGAAGCAAAATCCCAGACGATAAAGCCACGATAAGTAAGTCGTTTAACGAGGATGTCCCGCATCAGCAATGGAGTCAGGTTTGGGCCGGGAGGCAGTTCGGTTGCGTTATATGCGGAGATAATTCCGCAGACAGGAATTCGGGCAAAATCGTTAAACAACGGTGACACTGTTTCAAAAACTTTACCGCCTACATTTTCAAAATAAACGTCAATTCCGTCAGCACAAGCAACTTTGAGCGCTTCAGCGAAATCCGGACTATTGTGATTGACGCAAGCATCAAAGCCGAGTTCCTCGGTGACAAATTTACACTTTTCCGCAGAACCCGCAATTCCGACCGCACGTGCGCCTTTAATGCGTGCGATTTGACCCACTACCGAACCGACTGCTCCGGACGCAGCGGCCACCACCACCGTTTCGCCTTTTTTAGGTTGCCCAATGTTCAGCAAACCGGTGTAAGCAGTAACGCCCGGCATTCCCAAAACTCCTGTCGCTGTGGAAATGGGCGCAAGTTTTGGATCAACTTTTTTCAATTCCTTGCCCTGTTGCAGCCAAAACTCCTGCCAACCGCCGTAACCGAAAACAAAATCACCTACGGTGTAAGCGGAACTTTTAGATTCAATTACTTGACCGACAGTACCGGCGCCCATAACTTCATCAATTTCTACCGGTGGAGCATAGGACTTACCCGCGTTCATCCGCCCACGCATGTAAGGATCAAGCGATAAATAAATAGTTTTGCACAAAACCTGTCCGTCTTCCGGAACCGGTATGGCGGATTCCTCCAGACGAAAATTAGCGGATTCCGGTTTTCCGCTTGGACGACTGGCTAAGACAACTTGACGGTTTATTTTGTATGACATATTGACCTGTTTTAAGGTTTTAAGAAGATTTAATGTTTGCGAATAGTTTTACAGAAATGCACAAAATACTCTGAGACACTTCCCGGTCTGTTGTTTTAACTCTAAAGAATACACAGTATATCTCCTCATTTCAAGATTGTCTTAGCCACTGATCCGCATACCACCTGGCAAAGGAAGCGACATTCGCTTCCAGGTGCGGCTGAAATCGCCCCTGACGAGCATCGGAAGAAGCGAGTCCACGCTGTTGGTTCACCAATGCCGGAATGTCTTCTTCGATTCCGGCATCAAAACGTTGATAATAAGCAGCTATTTTTTTCTCGAAGTCCGGAAGTGCCGCGGTTTCCGGCGGAACACAAATGCTCTGGTAAACTTGACAGCAATCCGCGCCGAGTGGATAGGCTTCATAAATCCAGAGTACGTCCATACCGGCCGCAAAGGTCATGTTTGGAAATACCCAGGTGTATTGTACACCGGAAGCGGCACGACCTTGGAGATTCGTCATGCTTGGCAGGGGTTGTTCTTCGGAATCCTGTAAGAGTCCGCCGGTACTTTCTGTGTTTCCAAACTGACTCGCAAAGGCTCCGTTCACTTTGTCGGCTGGAGTTGGAAAATTGTAAATTTCATCAAGTGAATCCGGATGCACAAAGGGCAAATGGTAGTATTCATTGAATACATCCAGAAAGGCTTTCCAGTTGCATTCAACAATCAACGATCTTCGCCGTGTTGTCACCAGTGATTCAATGGGCCACGGTGCATGAATTTCTGCAAAATCACCAAGGTAATCATCAAGATCGGGCGCAGAAGGAGTGAGACAGACGAAGGCAAAACCAAGCCGCTCCTCGGCATGATAACTGATCAGTCCATAATCTGACCTCTCAAAACCGGAAACCTTATTCATGTGCGGTGCTCCGGAGAGAGAGCCATCGAGTTTGTAAGTCCAGGCGTGAAACGGACAGCGTATATGTTTACAGTTGCCGTCATCATTCAAAAGACGGGCGCCTCGGTGGCGGCAAGTGTTGGCAAAAGCCCTCAAAATTCCATCTTGATCCCGTAGTACAATGACAGGTTTTCCGCCAAGATTCATCGTTTCATAATCTCCGGAGACTGCAAAACGATCTGCACGCCCTAACCCAATCCAGTTGTGTTGAAAAACTTTTTCAAGTTCCTCCCGCAAAAGTTCTTCCGAAGTGTAACATTCCGGTGGAATCGAAAAGGCTTGCTCTACCGGCAGTTGGCAGTTGGCAAGTTGTTCAAGCAGGGATTTCATCAGACAGTTTTTCGCCTCCAGATTTTCTAATTGCTCTCTGTTGTCGACGGTTGCTTCTGCTGAAAAAATTCTCAGAGGAAAGAAAAAACCGTCCCGTCGATATTGTTCTTGATCTGCTTGGCTGAGTTGATGGCTCATATCGTGTTTTTCAGCTGAGTCAGTTTTCCTTCATCAATCGAAGTGGTTCCACGGCTCGCTGATAACACGCCGAACCATTGGTTCGAAATGCTCCAAAGGCATGGTGTCGTAGTTTGGGTCAAATGAACATTGATCCCATCTGTGACAGAAATCGACACATGCTTGGTAGTGCGGGTGATCCTTGAAACGGTCCCGGGCGTTGCGGTCTTTGTTTGCGTGGTGAAAGTAGTAGTAACCTTGAAACAAACCGTGGTGCTTGATAATCCAATAATTACGTTCACTGATGTAAGGTTGAAGAATGGCGGCAGCGGCCTGACTGTGATTGTCCGGAGCTAAAACATCACCGATATCATGCAGCAAAGCACAGACAATGGTTTCTTCATCCGAACCATCCCGATCTGCGCGAGTGGCCGTTTGTAGAGAATGCTGATAACGGTCGATTTGATAGCCCAAACGATCTCCTTGCATTTGCTTGAGCAATGCCAAGAGCATCTCCGGAATTCCTTCGCGGCATTGAAAATAAAGCGGATCGAGGAAAGTATATTCCTCCTTTGTGCCGTCTTCCATCTTTGTGAAACTAACAGTGTCCATCAATATCTCCAGAGTTTATTTATAAAAATAATTACAAGCGATACGATGGTTCTTCTTCGTCCAGAATGGCTTTGAGTTCCTCAAAATGTTTTTCCGCGAATTCCGGATAACTTTCCTGTTCGAGAGCAGTTTTTTCCGCGATTTCAGCAGACATGACTCGCAACGGTTTTGCGGTCCAGAGTGCCTTGATGTAGTTTTCCGCGGCACGTTCAAAATAAAAGAGCCGATTAAAAGTGTCCGCGACATCTTTCCCAATTACCATTAAGCCGTGGTTGCCCATGATCATCACCTTGTTTTTAGGATCACTGAGCTGAGCGGCACAGCGTTCCCCCTCATTTTCAAAAGCAAGACCGCCATACTCTTCATCAATTACATAACGTTGGTAAAACGACACTGAAGTCTGGTCAATGGGCGGCAAATTACTGTCGGCAAGACTCGCCAGCACGGTGGAGTAAACAGGATGAAGGTGCATCACGCAGCGCGCATGCGGACAGTGACGGTGAATAGAACCGTGAAGTCCCCAGGCCGTCGGATCCGGTGCGTCCGGATGCTCCATGGTGGCCGAATCATTTGCGTCCAGCAAGAGCATTTCGCTGGCACTGATACGGCTGAAATGACGCAGATTCGGGTTCATTAAAAACTGTGTCCCGTCTTCGTTGACTGCCAGAGAAAAATGATTGGCGACACCTTCGTTAAATCCTAAACGGACAGTCCAGCGGAAGGCGCAGGCCAAGTCAATCCGTTCTGATGCATGGCTTAAATCCGGCTGTGGAGAGTAGTCTCTTTTTAGTGCTATCATGGCCTCATTTAAATTCGTTTAGCTGTTTACGTAATTAAGACGGTTTGGTAAAATGTCTTAAAGCATACAGTCATATCCATCGTATGTCTTGTCATTTCGACCGTAGAGAGAAATCTTAACTAATGTTGCAGCTTTACAAGATTTCTCGCTTCACTCGAAATGACACGGTTTTAGGACTTTTTACAGATCCACCAATTCTCAACGCTTGCTTAAGCTGAGTTTTTGACGGGTTTCGGCAGGACTGAGATTCCGCCCTCCAAGTCGTTCAACGATTTGCACAGCCCGCTCAACCAATTGTCCATTGCTGGCGAGCACCCCTTTTTCAAGATAGAGATTGTCTTCCAAGCCGACACGTACATTCCCGCCCAGAATCATAGCTTGCGCGACCATCGGCATTTGCAATTTCTTTCGGAGTTTTTGGGAGTTGCGGATGTTTTCCGGCGTCGTCACCGGAACCTGTTACGGCACAAGTTATAATCACATCGTAATTCATGGTTTTCCTTTTATTAAATTGAATCGTTTTTAGTTATTTTTCTCTGGTTATCAAAACTCTTTCCAAAACTGGAACATAGTGTGAAAAGGGTGGTGTGGACATTCCTACGACTTTGGCGGCATCATCCCATTTCCGGACTTTAACAGACAGTTTTTTACAAGCATATTTTTCAAATTTATCTATTTCATCTTCATTCATCGGGCCACCCTGCACATTTAATGAATTCACCGAAGCCGCGGAAAGACAAGCGAAATATCCGCTTTCCACTGCACACAAATAACGTTTAGCCTCAACGTGATGTCGAACTGCCTCAACAACTGTTTCAGGAAAAAAACCGGACAAAATATTTGCTCCGCAATCTTCGTGAAAATTATTTTGTCCTTTTTCCAGGGAATCTTCTGGAAATTCATCGGTATAATGTCCGATGTCGTGCAACAAGGCAACCGTTATCTCTTCATCTGAACCCCCTTCAGTTTCCGCGAGAAAAGCGGTTTGAAGCATGTGTTCCCGCATACTTAATCCTTCTCCCAGATAAGACTCGTGACCACGCCGCTCGATGATTTCGGAAATCAACGTAATAATATTTTTACCTTTAGACTCCATTTCATTCAACAGAAATTTATGTTATTTTTCAAGATTAAGGTCATGAAGGAAATGAATTGTTCTTGCTTATCTTCATGATATTGTCTGCAAAGCATTTTCTTCTTTATGGAAATTACACATACTTTAGTCAATAATTATATAACGTGCAATACCATATACATAGAGAATGGAAAAGATGATGCTCAGATATTTAAGTTGGTGCTCAGTATGAAGCTTTGTTTTTTTGTCATTCCCGCAAAAACGGTAATAACAAGTTTTTGCGGTTGCATCATTTAATGAATGTTGTCACTGTTCAAGACGCCTGATTCCCTTTCCAGCATAATCAGGAACGTCTAGATTCTGGTGTCCTTGCCAGATTTTTTCAAGTTTTTCGTAAAGAATTTTGCCAAATGGACAAGCCTTTCCTTCGTTCGTGTTGACCGACAAAAGCATGTGTTCACCGGTTGCCAGCACATCTCCGGAAGAAACATGAATCAGTTTATGAACAATCCGGAAACGTTTTTCGTCAAAACCGAGTAATTGAGTTTTGACAGAAAGCGGTTCACCGCCTGCGACTTCAAGCAGATGCCGGATGTGAGTTTCTACCGTGTACACCGAAAAACCTTGCTTCCGGTAAGTTTCGTCCATGCCGATAAAGTTTAGCAGTGCGTCTGTCGCATCACCGAAAACCTGGAGGTATCGGCTTTCCGTCATGTGTCCGTTATAATCCAGCCAATCCGGCCGCACCTTGGATTCATGCAAACTGAGAGGTTTTGAGAAGTCCGGTTCGCTCGAAACAACTCCGGAATGTGCTTTTTTGTAGAGACGTTCTTCGTATTCTTTAAGAACCGCACCGGCGCCCCAATCGTGGAGTTTGAGTCCCTGCATGATGGCCACCAGATTATCATCGCGAATTCGTTCCAATTCACGGATGGAATGCATTCCGGATTGCGCGTCGGATTGTGCAACGATCTTCTCAATCAACTCTTCATTCAGTTCCGGAACATCCATGAGTTTCGTCCATGGTAAACTTAAAGTCGGACCGAATTGTGAAATGAAGTGACGCATTCCGGCTTCACCTCCGGCAACACGATAGGTTTCAAACAAACCCATTTGCGCCCAGCGCAGACCAAAACCGAAACGAATCGCGTCATCCAATTCTTCGGTGGTCGCCACGTCATCTCGAATCAGCCAAAGTCCCTCACGCCAGACCGCTTCCAGTAAACGGTCGGCAATGAAGGCGTCAATTTCCTTGCGTAAAATCAAGGGCTTCATGCCGATTTGACGATAAAAATTAGCTGCACTTTGTTTGGACTCAGCGGAAGTATTTTCGCCTCCGCAAATTTCAACAAGGGGCAAAAGATAGACGGGATTAAAAGGATGGCCGACCATGAAGCGTTCCGGATGCTTCATTTCGGATTGCAGGGCGGAAGGTTTTAATCCGGAAGTGGAGGAACAAATCAGCGCGGTTTCCGGCGCGTATTGATCGATTTGGTTTAAAATGGAACGCTTCAGCTCGAGACGTTCGGGCGCACTCTCCTGAACAAAGGCCACATCTTGAACTGCCTTCTCAATGGAGTCCAGAAAAACCAGCTTGCCCGGTTTTAGGAGCGGAGCCATTGTTAGTTTGGAATAGGCCCGTTTGGCATTGGCGAGCATTTCGTTCAGAGTTCGCTCCGCAGTTTCAGACGGGTCATAGACGTTTACATCAATACCGTTCAACAACAAGCGCGCGGCCCATCCTCCTCCGATAACACCTCCGCCGATCAGAGCCGCTTTTTCTATTTCTTTACTCATTGATTAATTTACTTTTTCATTTATGCTGAACACTAAAATGTTTTCTGCCTGTCTGCAAAAGATGCGGAAGTGCAACCCCAATCATAACCAGCATTGCACCGGTTGCTTTAATCCAAGTGATCTCTTCTCCCAGGAAAATTGCCGCGAATAAAAATCCGAAAGGAATGATCAAAACGAGCAACAAACTCGCGATGCCTACCGGAAGGTGGCGCATTGCCTGGTTGTAGAGGAAAAATGGAATTGCCATTGAAAATACCAAATAAACTAAAGTCATCATTGTTCCAGATGATGCTTGCAGCGGAAGATCAAGATCGCCGAATAAAAGCAGATACGCGAGTAAAACAAACGATGCCGAAATCATCTGACTTGAGGTGACTAGAATCGCCGGAATTTCAGTTATCATTATTTTACGTGTCAGTAATTGACTCACGACCATCAATAAAAATACTGTAAACAAAAGTACGTTGCCCCAAAGACTGTCTGACCCATTAAACTCTTCTCCCATGAAAAATATGGCAAGTCCAAAAACAGCTAGTAACGCACCGGCGAAAACCGAAGACTGGAACTCTTCCTTTAAAACAAGTCGTCCTAGAATCGGCTGTGAAAAAGGCATAAGTGCCATAACCAGGACTGTGTTGGAAGCACTCAGCACCGTAAGTGAAGTGACAAAAAGAAGAGAAGTTAAACCTGGATCAAGAATGCCTAAAACAAAGGGCCTCCAGCCAATCTGCTTTGGATTAAAGTGATGCCCCAATAATAATGATATTATCAACAGGATTATCGCAGAAATAATTGCTCTCATTAAAACAAGCTGCGGAACCGCAATATCTACAAGCGCTACTTTATTGGCCACAGGATTCAATGACCACATAAAACAGGCGACAAGAATAAACGAGTAGGAACGTACTAACATGAGAAAAACTCAAATGTGGTTTAAAAATTAATTGCTTTCAAAAGATTTATAAATTATCTGTACTTATCAAAATAACAATTTGACTAAAATAGTATTAATAGTTAATTATTCTCTTGAATCAGCTCAATATTTGTTTTACAAGTGATTAGCATTATTTACAATTGATCTTTTTTAATGATTAGGATTAGGAATATTTATGGATAGTTTTAATGGATTCCCTTCACTCAATTTTCTTCACACTTTCGAGTCTGTGGCACGTCACCTAAGTTTTACAAATGCAGCCAAAGAACTCTTTGTAACCCAAGCCGCGGTGAGTCACCAAATCAAAGCATTGGAAGAGCACCTCGGTGTAAAACTTTTTCACCGCGAAAAACGCAAAGTATTTCTTTCAGAGGAAGGTCAAAAATTACTTCCGTCAGTGGTTAGTGGTTTACATGGAATCGCCGATAGTTTGGAAAATATCCGCAATTACGATGCGGAAGATACTTTAGTAGTCGGGGTTGGTTCGTCTTTTTCAGCAAATTGGCTTGTGCACCGTCTGGGTGCTTTTTACCAGAAGTATCCTGAAGTTAACCTTCATTTGAAAATTTCGAACAATGATCCTGATTTCGCCACAGATGGAACAGATTTGGCGGTTGTCTGGGGCAAAGGAGATTGGCCGGGACTGCTCTGCGACAAGTTAATGGTCGTCGAATTTTCACCGGTGTGCAGTCCGGAATTATTAAAAAAAACGCATCCTCTGAGAACACCGGAGGATCTGATTCACTACCCCTTGCTGGATGACCAGGATTACGACACATGGCAGGAATGGTTTGAAGAAGCAGGTATTCCGGAAAAAAAATACAAGCGGCGTACGGTCATTCGTGATTCCAATGTACTCATCCATTCAACTCTGGATGGCCACGGAATTGCGCTTTGCGCAGTGGGAATCGTGCAGGAATATTTGGATTCCGGAAGGCTGATTCGACCCTTTGAGCTTTCAATAACAGCAGGCGGATTTTACTATCTGGTCTATCCTGAAAAAGCACTTAGAAAACCATTGGTAAGTTTATTCAAAACATGGCTGGTCAAGGAAGTCCGGAAGTCTGAATCTCGATAACACTTCCGGGAGTCTCATTAAAATGCAGATAGATTGGCTAGCATGGATCGGACTCAGTCCGGAAATGTTTCTCTATCCAGTTTTCGTCTCATCGTAAAAATAACTCCGAGATAATTCCAAAGTTTTATGCTAATTTTATTGATTGAATAAAGGGGACGCTACCCTTTTATTTTAAATAAACTTTAAAAGGGTAGCGTCCCCTTTATTCTGGATTCCCGCTTTCGCGGGAATGACAACTTTTTACGGAACCAACACGAATGATCATTTAATTAGAATTGCACTGTGCTGTCCCCAACCCAACCTTAGTGTATCTTGGCACCCTTCGTGGCTAAACAATAATTAAAAATAATTTGCCTTTTGAAATTAATGAAAATCAAAACTGAATTCCCGCACAAAACCCGCACCATCCGACACATTTGGATTCCAATGCCGGACGGTTGCCGTTTGGCCGCCCGGATCTGGCTTCCGGAAAATGCGGAACGGCAGCTGGTTCCGGCAATTTTGGAATATATTCCGTATCGAAAAAATGACGGTACGGCTCTCCGTGACTCCCTCTATCATCCTTATTTTGCCGGACATGGTTATGCCGCGGTGCGGGTCGATATGCGCGGTAGCGGAGACTCCGAAAGCGAGCCTTACGGTGTTCTGCCGGACGAATATTCGCGACAGGAATTAAACGATGCGGCTTCAGTAATCGCCTGGCTCGCGGAGCAGTCGTGGTGTAACGGTGCTGTCGGCATGATGGGCAAATCCTGGGGTGGTTTTAATTCATTGCAAGTCGCGGCTTTGCGGCCTCCGGCACTTAAGGCGATCATTACTGTTTGCTCGGCAGACGACCGTTATGCTGACGATGTACACTACAAAGGTGGTTGCGTTTTGAGTACCGATATGCTCGGCTGGTCAACGACCATGCTCGCCTGGAATGCCCGTCCGCCGGACCCCGCAGTGCTGGGAGAGAGTTGGCGTGAACGCTGGCTGGAGCGTTTAGAACAAACGCCTTTAATGGTGCGGGAATGGCTCAGTCATCAGCACCGTGACGCTTACTGGAAACACGGTTCAATTTGTGAAGATTTTTCTGCGGTTCAGTGTGCGGTTTATGCGGTCGGTGGCTGGGCTGATCCATACAGCAACGCTATTCCGCGAATGCTTTCCGGACTCTCCTGCCCACGAAAAGGCTTGATTGGACCGTGGGCACATGAGTATCCGCAACGAGCCCTTCCTGGACCTCAGATTGGTTTTGCTCAGGAATGTCTGCGCTGGTGGGATTATTGGCTCAAAGGGACGGAAAACGAAATTATGAAGGAACCGTTGCTGAGAGTGTGGATGCCGGGAAGTGTTGCACCAAAAACACATCATGAATTTCGTCCCGGACGTTGGGTTGCCGAAACTATTTGGCCTCCGGAAAATTCTGAATCACAAACTTGGTATCTGAATCATGACGGTTTGGATCAGCATGAATTGGATCAAACGGTGGAAACAGAATCGCCTCTGCTTTTCCCAATTTCACAGGCGGTAGGATTAAACGCCGGAGTCTGGTTTCCTATGGGTGCGGCAGGTGAATTCCCTGGCGATCAACGTTCCGCGGATACCGAATCGCTGTGTTTTACTTCCGAAGTTATGGAAGAAGGAATGGAAATTTTGGGAAATCCAGAAGTGACAGTCAGCCTGAGTTGCGATAAAGCAAATGCCTTGCTTGCCGCTCGCTTGTGTGATGTCGCGCCGGATGGTTCGTCATTGTTAGTAAGTTGGGGCTTGCTCAACCTGACGCACCGCAACGGTCACGAAAATCCGGAAGCGCTGATTTCCAGAGAAAAATTCAGCGCCACTGTTCAATTCAACGCCTGCGCCCATGCGCTCAGTCCTGGACACCGCTGGCGGATTTCACTTTCTTCCGCATATTTTCCACATGCCTGGCCCAGTCCGGAACTGACTGAAATGAAAATTTTTCCCGGAAATCAAACTTTTCTCAGTCTTCCGTTTAGAACTCCTCGTCCGGAAGATGCACAGCTTGCGGAATTTTTTGAACCGGAATTTTCTCAGCCGTTGGCTACAAAAGAATTAAGAACTTCCAGCCGCAAACGAACAATAGAACATGAAGTGATTGCAGACAGTTTCACTCTTACACACAAAGTGGATAACGGCCGCTACCGATTTTTGGAAGATGGACTGGAAACGGAAGATCTCAGTTGCGATTCTCTATTTCTGAAAGAAGGCGATCCGCTTTCCTTGCAAGTGTGTTGCGAACGCACGGCCGGTATCGGACGAGGCGACTGGCAGACACGCGTTGAAGCCAGCGGAACAATGAGCGCCACATCAGATAATTTTCATGTCACATCCAAACTGGAGGTATTCGAAGGTGAGCAGCGAATCTTTTTCCGGAACTGGGATTTTCAAGTGCCGAGGAATCTAGTCTGAAAGTTCCCTTCGACTCTCTTTCAACTTCGCTCAGGGAACGAATTTACAAATTCTAACGCAATCCGTTCAAGGAATTGTTTCAAGAATACCTTTATTCCAAAACTGGCTTTAGTAAAAAAACAAACCATGTCAAATAAATTTATTTATTTATTACTAAATAGAATAATTATTACAACATCTTGCGGCTTAATTTAGTTAATTTTGCTTACTTGGTCTTCATAAATTGTAGTTTATAGGTTGACAAAACCTTTTGATCTGTGTTATTTTTCTGCCAGCTGATCAACTGTTCAAATAATTTTTTGAGTATCATCAGCATTAAAACGAATTACGGTACAAGCTTTGAAATTTTTCGGGTGTTTTTCATTTCAGGAGATTTCAATCGCAGAGGTGCCGCTTTCGAAATTGTTGAATTTTCAACATAACCGAATTGGAGAAATTTCCGTAATACGGAGTTGAGAGCCAATTCATCCAAATGGAGGAACGTATGGATCGTAAAATAGACCACATCAAAGAGGAACTGAAATCAGGAAAAATAACCAGACGTGAGTTCGCACAGCGCCTAATGGTGCTGGGGATTGCCGGAGCAAGTGCGGGAACATTGCTGACTTGGGCGGATCAAGCTCAGGCTGCTCCCAAGCGCGGAGGACGTTTGCGGGCCGGAATTGCTCACGGCTCCACTACAGATTCGCTGGATCCGGCAACTTATGAAAACGGTTTCATGGGTAAAATCAATTATGCAATTCATAACCATCTTGGAGAAGTGGATCATACCGGTGCTATGGCTCCGGAATTGGCGGAAAGCTGGGAACCTCAGAACGGTGCGAAAACTTGGGTTTTTAACCTGCGCAAAGGAGTGGAGTTCCATAATGGTAAGACGCTGGATGCAGATGACGTGATTGCATCATTTCAGCACCACATGGGCGAAACCAAATCTCCCGCGAAATCTCTGCTGAAGCAAGTCAGCAGCATTAAAAAGGATGGTAAGTACAAGGTTGTTTTTGAATTGTCTGGGGGTAATGCCGATTTCCCTTTTGTAGCTTCAGATTATCATATTGCGATAAAACAAGCTTGGGATGGTGGAAAAATCAGTCCAAATGACGGTATAGGTACAGGTCCCTATGTCCTTAAGGATATGGAGATGGGAGTGCGCTTCTTCGGAACACGCAACCCCAATTATTTCAAGCCGGACCGTGGCTGGTTTAATGAACTGGAGATGCTCTCCATCGTCGATCCCACTGCCCGGAGCAATGCCCTGACCACCGGAGAAGTTGATGTCATCGACCGTGTTGATTTGAAAACCGCTCACCTGCTCGCACGCAAGAGTGGAATCAAGGTTGAAGAAACGACCGGTACCAAGCACTACACCTTCCCGATGCGCACAGACACCGCGCCGTTTGACGACAACAACGTCCGCCTCGCGCTCAAGCACGCGGTCAATCGTGAGGAGATTGTGGAGAAAGTATTGTTTGGACATGGAGTAGTAGGCAACGATCATCCGATTGCGCCATCAAATCCGTTCCACGCGGCTACTTTGCCACAACGTAAATACGATCCGGACAAAGCACGTTTTTATGCCAAAAAAGCAGGAGGTATCAAAGTCAAACTTTCTGCGGCTGACGCGGCTTTTCCAGGTGCAGTCGATGCTGCAGTTCTATACAAAGAACATGCTGCTGCTGCTGGAATCGAAATTGAGGTGGTGCGTGAGCCGAGCGACGGTTACTGGTC
>Ga0208471_1000273_pt1 | contig 21005 bp, 22 predicted proteins | sample DeeseametaMP0441_FD_184210 | JGI IMG/M metagenome (GOLD analysis project Ga0208471, IMG submission 184210) | Marine microbial communities from the Deep Atlantic Ocean - MP0441 (SPAdes) | ecosystem: Environmental > Aquatic > Marine > Oceanic | place: East of Rio de Janeiro, Brazil, South Atlantic...
ACTCCTTAACAGAAATTTTTCTCCCATTCTTGTAAGTTCCTTCATACTCTTTCTTTCCATTTACATACCACCAAGTAAAGAGTCCATCTTTTTTCCCATCTATGTAGGTTCCCTTAAAAGACGTCTGTCCACTTTCATACCAATTTGTGAATAATCCATCCGCTTTCCCATCCTTGAAAGTTCCTTCTTTTTTCTTCTTTCCATTAGGATAATATATTACACGCTTTTTTCTCTGTCCATTAGGCCAATATTCTACACGCTTTTCTCCCTCACTCATTATTTATTTCTTCTCTTTCAGTCAATTTTATCCTCCTTTAGTTAAGCCAGAGGCGTTTCATTTATTACTTTTTACCTGCCTTCCAAGATTTACCACAATTAAGACAAGTAATTTTTACCTTACCTGAACCAAGGAATCCTCCAAGTAATCCAATTCCTCCTGTCAGCAACCCTCCAACAGCCGCTTTTCCAAGTCCAAACCCTTTTTTATTCGCACTTAATTGAGTAGAACCACAATCGGGGCATTTAATTTGTTCTTCTTTTTTTTCTTCCATTGAGGCTGGTTGTGGCGAATCAGAACTTTTTGTTCCACAATTACCGCAGAATGCCCCAGTAAGTTTTTCCCCACACCCTGAACAATATGTTACAGCCATAGCAATCCCTTTATTTGAGCCAGAGGCGTTTCATTCTACAATTTCCCACTTACCTTGACCAATTACAAATTCTTCAAGAATATTAGGGTAAAAAGCACCTTTAATAACACCTTCTAAACCAAGTATAACAGACCCTACACTACCCAAAATTACTCCAAATGCAAATGGAGACATTGGTGGTCCTTCATCATTAATTAAAGCTGAGAAAAAACCAAGAAAAACGCCCCCAACTCCACCATATATAAATCCTCTTTTACCATTCTTTAGCGCCATAGTGCCATCAGTAACCTGAGAGATTGAGTATATGTCGGAAAATGAAATTCTTGTATTATCCGTAATAAAAATACCTTCTTCAAAATTAACAGTTTTATATATTGATGATTTCAGATTTCTATTAGGAAATATTTTGGCATTGAAAATATTTTCTTTATATAAACGAACAACAACTTCATCTCCAGGCTTGACCTCTACAACTTGAGAATCTTTTTTCAATTTAAGAGGCATACCTTCAACTTGAGCACAAATTGGAATTACAAATAATATGAGCCAGAGGCGTTTCATTACATCAATTTACCCCATCCCCACTTTTTTACAAAGAGGTGGAGAAAACAAAAAACCCCGCTACTGCGGGGCTTTTTCAATGGCTCTATCGAATGAAGATTATTGTTTTGTGAATACAATAAAAGTACAATTAGCTTCATTCCAATCATTGCCGGCATCCTGGCATAATGTCGAATCCGTATGGCTTGTTTCTTCAAAATTTGAATCCTTACAATGTGCATCTTCCATAATTGTTATAGAAAATGAATTCCCATCTGCGGACAAAACCCCTTCACCATCTGAGAGGCTTCCTCCTTCGGTGATTAATGTTCCATCACTGCTTTCAGACCATGTCCCGGTTTCTGTAGTATCGCTATCTATTGACGACGTGGACATTTCAAACGTTTCATCCTCGTCTATTGATATAGAAACTTCAAACTCAAATGCCTGAGCAAGAGCCCAAAGTAAGGAATCTAAACTTCCGGTACAGTTAGAATTTTCATATTCACCTAAAAATGTAACAGCCCAAGTGCCTACAAATGGTGATACTTCCTCTTCTTCCTCGCACCCAAGCCAAAACAATAGTGGCAGCATTAGTAATATTTTTTTCATTTCAGACTCCTCAATGAATAATTACACTGAATTTACAAAAAATAACGCTACAATGTGGGTGTCTCTTTTATTTAAAGGGTACTACCCCCCATTTGGTTTTTACAGGTTGGAACTTTGGAGAAAAATTTTAAGAGGCGGTTACCAAACCAAGTTCATGCTTTCCTTGGTGTATGGGGTGTTCACCCAATTTTGTTCACCCAATTACTATACATTAGACATTAATTGAATCTATCTGACACATCCCATAAACTATAAAGCCCTCGTTGTTTAACGAAGGCTTTTATGCTTTATTGAGGGGTGGGCGATGAGGGATTTGAACCCCCGACTTCCTCCTTGTAAGGGAGGCACTCTGACCAGCTGAGTTAATCGCCCTTTAAATATTTAAAGTTTTATCCAGCGTATTTGCCTTTTGGAAAAGTAGATGGATAATCGCCCAAAAACGGTTGCAAAATTAAGATGCTTTCTTTATTTTTGAAGCTTCTTTCTTTTTTTGTTTTTTCTTTCGGCCATTTAAACCAGGAAGAGCCACATCTATTACATCCATCATTTCTTTTGCAAAATGAAATGTTAGGTCTTTCTTGATATGATCCGGTATATCTTCTAAATCTTTTTTATTATGATCTGGGAGTATGATCGTTTTTATTCCTGATCGGTGCGCAGCAGTCACTTTTTCTTTCACACCACCGATGGGTAAAACATTACCGCGGAGTGTAATCTCCCCCGTCATAGCTACCTTGTCCTCCACAGCTTGTCCAGTCAATAATGATAAAATAGACGTGAACATACTCACGCCTGCTGAAGGCCCATCTTTTGGAATTGCACCTGCAGGAACATGAACATGAATATCTGTCTTTTCATGAAAACCATCTTCAATGCCAAGTATATCTGTATGTGAACGAATATAGGTTAGAGCTGCAGTTGCAGATTCTTTCATTACATCACCCAATTGACCTGTCAGGGTTAGAATCCCTTTTCCTTTCATTTTAGATGACTCTATAAACAGTATATCGCCTCCCGCAGCTGTCCATGCTAACCCCGTCACAACTCCTGGTTTAGTTGTGCGTTCAGCTAATTCAGAATAAAAACGAGGCGCTCCTAAATAGTTAAGCACTTTCTTTTTATTTAAATTCACTTTCCGGCTTTTCTTTTCAACATATTTACGGGCTACTTTTCTAAGCACATTGGCAATTTCACGTTCCAGATTACGTACGCCTGCTTCCCGAGTATATGAACTAATCAATTCTTTGATTGCGGAATCGTCAAATCCAACTTCCTTTGGAGTAAGGCCATTCTCTTCAATTTGTTTGGGAATCAAATGTTGTTTGGCAATCTTCAATTTTTCATCTTCAATATAACCGCTAAATTCTAATATTTCCATTCTATCCCTTAGTGCCGGAGGAATGGGGTCCCGATAATTAGCTGTAGCAATAAACATGACTTTGCTTAAATCAAAATTCACTTCCAGGTAATGGTCGCTGAAAGTATAATTTTGTTCCGGATCCAACACTTCCAATAATGCCGATGATGGATCCCCTCGAAAATCCATTCCCAGTTTATCAATCTCATCCAGCATAAATACAGGATTGTTCGTCCCCGCTTTTTTCAGCGATTGAATAATTCTGCCTGGCAAAGCACCAATATATGTTCTGCGATGACCGCGTATTTCAGCTTCATCCCGAACGCCGCCAAGAGAAATACGAATAAACTCTCGCCCCATTGAACGGGCAATTGATTTACCCAATGAAGTCTTACCCACCCCAGGAGGTCCGGCAAAACACAAAATAGGTCCTCGAATGGCTCCATTAGGATCTTTTTTCTGTTTCAAGGATCGTACAGCTAAATATTCCAGAATTCGTTCTTTGACCTTTTCCAAACCATAATGATCTTCATCCAATATATCCTTGGCTTGCTTTATATCAACTGAATCATCTGAAGAATTAGACCAAGGTAAATCAGTCAGCCATTCAATATAGGTTCGGGCAACAGAATATTCTGGAGATTGCGTAGGAATACGTGATAACCGGTCCAGCTCCTTCAATGCAACTTTTTCCGCTTCTTCCGACATTTTAACTTCTTTGACTTTCACTTCCAACTCGTTGAGTTCGACTGATCCTTCATCCTCACCCAATTCTTTCTTGATGGCTTTCATTTGTTCACGGAGATAATATTCCCGTTGTGTTTTAGAAATTTCATCATGTACCTCGCTTTGGATTTCCTCACCTAACTTTATTCGTTGCATCTCTCTGGTTAAAACAGCAATTGCTTTTTCTACACGTGCTTTTACATCAAGTTCTTCCAATATATCTTGTTTTTCAGAATTGGAAACAGTTAAGAGAGAAATTGCACGGTCAGCAAGGCGTGCTGGCTTTTGAATATTGGAAAGCATGCCGGAGTGTTCTTCCGTTAGATTGGGTGCAACTTGAATTAGTTCTGAAAACGCTTTTCGAAGATTTTTGACCAATGCATCCAGTTCAATATCAGTTTCTTCAACATCCTTTATACGAGTTACTTTAGCGATATAGTATGGATCATCATTAACATATTTCAGCATTTTCACTCGTTCAACCCCTTGGACAATGGCAGATTTACTGTTATCTGGCATGTCAAAAACCTTAAGCACGACAGCCAACGTACCATATGAATACAAATCTTCAGGCTTCGGGTCTTCAATAGACCCATCTTCTTGGGCAACAACAACTATATGTTTATCCTGTGGCGATAGGTCATTAATCAGTTTCAGAGATTTTTCCCGACCAACATAAATAGGTATAACTTGTTGTGGAAATAGAACAGTATTGCGTAAAGGCATTACTGGATATTCTTCCGTTTTTTGCTTCAGTTCTTCAGCCATTGATATTCCTTTTAAATTTTCGTATTAAATCACTCAAAAAATATGCCAATGTACTCTTTATGCACATATGGCAGATATAATCAGCCCCATCGTCACATTATCCTCGAAGGTAAAAAATGGCAAGAAACACAATCTGGACGGAATTCATGTGGAATTTTGGGAACTAATCCAACTCCGGGTATCGTTATTTCCAGTTTGTGACATGCCAAACACGATTTTTCATCTATATATTTTTGATGAGGACCTTGCTCTCGATCCGCAAAAAGATCAGAAAGTTGTGGAGGTATTTTTCCATCAACCATGATAGGTTTTTTAACATTTGAATCAACTTGATCATGTGTGTTTTGTTTCAATATCACTGCCCCAGCTAAAATAATTCCAGCTACTGCAACCAAACTATATACAATATTTTTATTCAATTTGACACTTGGATTGAACGAGCTTGCTCATCAGCTCGATATGAACTACGTACCAATGGGCCTGATTCTACAATACTAAAACCCATGTTTGTTCCTATTTCTTTAAATTCTGAAAATTCGTTATCTTCAAGATATCTCTCCACCGGTAAATGATTTTGTGTCGGTTGCAAATATTGACCAATGGTGAAAATTTTCACACCAATTTCAACGACCTCTTGCATAGTAGCAATGACTTCATCCTTTGTTTCCCCCAAGCCAACCATAATACTGGTTTTTGTCAGAAGTCCAAAATCTACAGAATGCCTCAATACAGCCAAACTACGTTGCCAATTGGCTTGTGAACGTATTTGTTTGCTGATACGTTCTACACATTCAACGTTATGGGAAAAAATCTCCGGTTGGGCCGCAAATACTTTTTCTAATGCAGGATAAAATCCCTGGAAATCCGGTGTTAAAACTTCAACTGTGCAGGTAGGAACGTGCTTATGAATTTGCTTGATCGTTTCAGCCCAAATTGCTGCTCCAAAGTCATTTTTCAAATCATCCCTATCTACGGAAGTAATTACAATATGACGCAAATTCATTTTTTTTACAGCTAGTGCAGTTCGTGTTGGTTCTAAAGGATCATTCCAGGTTGGGCGTCCAGTTTTCACAGAACAGAATTTGCATGCACGGGTACATGTATCACCCAATATCATAATAGTTGCCGTTCCGCGATTCCAGCATTCATATATATTCGGACAACGAGCTTCTTCGCAAACTGTATGGAGAGTATTCGCTTGCACAACCTTATCTACAAATTTATATCCCTCTCCAATGTGCATACGGATTTTGGGTTTTTTAATTCTTGGTACTGAAATAGCTTCTATCAAAAGAGGTGCTCCAAATCCATATTCTCAAGGTTTTTCTGTACAGTTTCAACAAACTTTGCTCCTCCAGCACCATCGACCAAACGATGATCAAATCCGATGGATAAAAACATCATACTTCGAATCCCAATCGTATCACCTTGCTTTGTTTCAATTACAACAGGTTTCTTTTTAATTGTACCTACTCCTAAAATACCAACGTTTGGCTGATTAATAATGGGCGTTCCGGTCGTAACATTAAACATTCCAAAATTAGAGATTGAAAAAGTTGAGCCAGAAAGTTCATCTGGTCTAATTTGTTTATTTCGTGTACGAATTGCTAAATCACGAACTTTTCTACATAAACCCAAAAAATTTAATTCTTCACATTGGGGAATAACTGGAACCATTAAACCAGCATCCACAGCAACAGCCAATCCAATATTGACGTTTTTCTTGCGGATGATGGACGTTCCATCTAAAGAACTATTCATATCAGGGAATATTTGCAAAGCTCTAACACATGCAGATACAATAAATGGCGTATAAGTTAATGGGAATCCTTCACGCATTTTAAAACTTGAACTATTTTCGTCTACATAGTTTACAATTCGCGTCATATCCACTTCATTCATCAAATGAACATGGGCAGATGTATCCAGGCTGTGCCGCATATGCTCGGCAATTGATCTACGCATTTTATCCATTTCTATTCGCTCATCTGCAAGTGGCGATATCACTGGGGCTGAAACTGAAACTTCAGGCTGTTCCATAGCTGCAGGAGCCTCTGTTGCCGGAGCAGTAGCTGACGATCGTTGTTCAAGATAAGCAAGGAGATCTTTTTTTGTTACTCGGTTATTATTCCCTGATCCAGATATAGACGCAAGTTCATCTTGACTCACACCTTCTTTACGAGCGATAGATTTGACTATGGGTGTATAATATTTTTTCTCGCCACTAGTTGAAATTACTTTTTCAGATTCAATTTGAGAGGGTTTAATCGATGCAACTTCAGTAGCTGGTGGAGGAGATTCTTTTTCTTCAATCTTCGATTGTATTTTTACTGAAGCACTCCCTTCCGTTTCAATACGAGCAATAACAACACCAATATCTATAACATCATTGGGTTCGGCAAGTAATTCAGTTATAATTCCAGCATTGGGAGATGGGATTTCGGAGTCAACCTTATCAGTGCCGATTTCCAATAGTATTTCATCCACTTCAATGCTATCTCCAACACTTTTGCGCCACTCAATAATTGTGCCTTCCACAATGGATTCACCCATTTTGGGCATGATAATATCTATAACCATTTTAATACTCCAATAAATCTGTTAATGCTGATTCAATATCAGCTGTTTGTGGTAAAATCTGTTCTTCTAATACCCAACTGTAAGGTATATGACAATCCTTTGCTGCAACACGAGCAATAGGCCCATCCAAGTATTCGAATAACTCATTTACAATCCTTGCTGCAATTTCTGCCCCAGGGCCACCAGTCATCGTGTCTTCATGGACGATTAAAACTTTACCCGTTTTTTGAACCGATTTTTGTATAGCTTCCATGTCAATTGGATTCAAGGTACGCAAATCAATAATTTCTACTTCGCCATTATTTAAACCACTGGATTTAACCGCTTCTATTGATTTTTGAACCATAGCTCCCCATGTGATGATCGTTATCTCCTCGCCAAGCCGGACAATTTTTGCTTTTCCGAAGGGAAGGATATAGTTTTCATCTGGTTCAGGAGTTGCGGAATATCCTTGACGATATAAACCTTTATGTTCAAAAAATAATACCGGATCATTCATTTTACATGCAGCTTTTAATAAGCCTTTAGCATCAGCTGCATTCGATGGGTATGCTATCCTGATTCCATGCAATTTTAAAAATAATCCATCTATAGATTGGCTGTGATATGGACCGCCGTGAATATATCCGCCAACGGGTACTCGAATTACAATTGGACAAGACCATTCTCCTGCTGACCTATATCTTATCATGGAAATTTCATCTTTTAAATGCATCATTGCTGTCCAGATATAATCACCAAACTGTATTTCTATAACCGGTTTAAAACCAGCCACAGCCATGCCGACAGCTGCACCAGCAATTGATGATTCTGCAAGTTGGGAATTAAAAACTCTATTTAAACCAAATTTTGTTGATAAACCTTTTGTAGCTGTGAAAACTCCGCCTTTTGGATCTGCAACATCTTGACCAAAAATAACCATTTTAGGATTACGTTCCATTTCTTCATCTAAAGCATGATTGATCGCATCCACCAAAACAATTTTCTCACTTATTGTATTTAATTCCGTTTCTTTCAAGGGCGGGTCATCCGCATACAAGTGATCCAATGCGGTTGATGGGTCTGGATGATCTTCCCCTTCTGCCCATGCCGCATCAACATCTACTTGTTCTTTTATTAATTTGTGGGTGGTTTCAATCGTTTGTTCAGTTAATATTTTAGCTGCAAGACAAGCAGATTCAAATTTTATAATTGGATCTTTTTTCTCAAGTTCATCTAATTCTTTTTCCGATCTATATTTTCGTTGGTCATCAGAGGAAGAATGAGGCAATAAACGTACAACATGACTAACAATAACTGAAGGCCCCTTCCCTTTTCTTGCTCGGTCAGCAGCTTTTTTGAAAGCCAGATTAGTTTCAAAAAAATCAGTACCATCAACATCAAACCTCGCCAAATTTTTGTATCCGGCTACCATAGCATAGGTCGAACCTCCTGCTGTCTGTTCTGATACATGGACGCTGATTGCATATTCATTATCTTGAATATGAAAAATAACAGGTAACTTTTCACGACTGGACCAATTTAACGCTTCATGAAAGTCTCCTTGGCTTGTTGTTCCTTCACCGCTGGAAACATAAACAATTTCTTTTGATTTTTTCCTATGGATGGCTAAACCAGTCCCCACAGCATGTAAAAATTGCATTCCTGTTGCACTTGAAGGTGTAACAATTCGTAAATCTTTCCTGCTAAAATGATATGGAAATTGCCTGCCACCAGAGTCAGGATCATTTTTTCGAGATAAAAACGATAACAAATGATCTCTAGATGTAGTTCCTAAACCAAGGGCGAATGCCGAATCGCGATAATATGTATATGCCCAGTCTTTTCCCGGCTGCATAACGGATGCTGCTGCAAGCTGTGCAGATTCATGCCCCGCACATGCTGTGAGAAAAAATGCTTTTCCCTGTCGAATCATTACCATCATTTTTTCATCTAATTTCCTGGATAAAACCATTTTATGGTAAATATCTAATAATTCCTTTTTTTGAAATCCATGAAGCCTTGGCATTAGTTCACATCATTTATTTTAGTTAAAGAAAAAATATTTTTAAAACAACCCGTTAAAATTTCTTTGACTTTATTCATATTAATTTCATCACCCAGTATTTTTTGTATAGAGGTCACGCCATATTCAAAAATTCCACACGGAATAATTCCATCGTAATAATGAAGTTTAGTGTTCACATTTAATGCAAATCCATGCATAGTCACCCAACGTGAAATCCGTACACCCAGAGCAGCTATTTTTTCATCCTTGACCCACACACCCGTAAGACCTTCCTTTCGGGTTCCTTCAATATTATAGTATTTTAATGAATGGATAATAACATCTTCTAGAGAACGCATATACCAACTAATGCTCATATTATAATTATGGAGATCTATGATTGGATAGCCCACGAGCTGTCCCGGACCGTGAAAAGTAATATCACCTCCACGCTCAATACGAAACACTTTTACATCATCAGGATAATTTTGCAGCAAATGATTTTCATCCGTATTCTTACCAAACGTGTAAACAGGCTCGTGCTCGACCAATAGAACTGTATCTTCAATTTCATTCTTAATTCGTTTGGACTGCATTTTTTTCTGCAATTCCCATGTATCCTGGTAGGACGAGTAACCTAAATCTTGAAATTTTAACATTATTGATGGATTCCCTTTCCCATGGCATCCAACGCTGCTTCCATAACCGCTTCCGATAACGTTGGGTGAGCATGAACAGTTGCGGCTATCTCATGCCAAGTGGATTCCAGTGCTTTGGCCATGCCCAATTCAGCAATCATTTCCGTCGCTTCTGAACCTATGATATGAGCACCGAGTAATTCACCAAATTTATTATCAAATACAAGTTTGACAAATCCGGCTGTCGATCCTGCGGCCATGGCCTTTCCGCTCCCTTTAAAATCAAATTTCCCTACAATAACATCAAACCCATTTTCTTTTGCTGCTGATTCTGTTAAACCAATCGAAGCAATTTGCGGTTGACAATATGTACAACCGGGAATATTTGAATAATCAACAGGTGTGGTATCGTGCCCGGCAGCATGTTCAGCGGCAACATGACCCTGAGCAGAAGCAACGTGAGCCAACCATGGTGGTCCTGTAACATCACCTATAGCATAAATATTGGGTACCGATGTCTGATTATACTCATTAATAGTAATTGCACCGCGATCCGTAGCTACACCGACATCTTTGAGACCTAAATTTTCAATATTTCCTGTAACTCCAACAGCAACCAAAGCAATTTCACCTTCTAAAGTTTCTTCTTTACCTTTACGCTCCAAATGAACTTTGACTTTGGATTTAAGCACATCAATTTTCGAAACTTTTGTTTCGGTATAAATCTTGATTCCCGCTTTTTTGAAATTACGGGCTAATTCCTTGGAAACAGCTTCATCCTCCACAGGAACAATACGGGGCATCATTTCGATAAGATGAACTTCCGTCCCATATTCATTATAAAAATATGCAAATTCTACCCCAATCGCGCCTGATCCAATAATGATCAATATTTTAGGGATTTTTTTAAGAATCATTGCTTCCTTGGATGAAATAATTTGGTCGCCATCTAATTCCATTCCAGGGAAAGAGCGGGATCTGGCTCCCGTAGCCAAAATGATTTTTTCAGCAGTAACCGTTTCCTTATTTTTTCCATTTATTACTTCAATGGTAGTGGCTGAAGTCAACTTTCCTGCTCCTTCATAATGGGTTATATTATTTTTTTTCATCAAAAATGCAATCCCCTTCGAGAGTTGATCTGCCACAGTTCGACTTCTGGAAATGGAGGCAGAGAAGTCCACAGTATATTTAGGAATATGCACACCATACGTATCGGCATTCTTGATATAATGCAGAACTTCAGCATTTTTGAGTAAAACTTTTGTAGGAATACACCCCCAATTCAGGCAGATGCCGCCTAAACGATCTTTATCAATTATGGCAACCTTTTTACCTAATTGCGCAGCTCGAATAGCGCCCACATATCCACCCGGGCCACCACCCAAAACTGCTATATCAAATTTTGCCATAATTATTTTCAACCTTTGCAATTCGTAAAAAATATTTTTCATACCAGATGGCGCGCGCGTGTTTTTTAGCTTTTTTATGTTTTTTATGATTACGCCATGCTTTTATTGACTCTTTATCTTTCCAATAAACGGTTGTGTTACCAAATCCGTTTTCATTTCGAACCGATTCAACGCCCAGAAATCCGGGAATTTTTTGGGCTAACTCAACCATTTTTGCAGATGTTTCTTCATATTTCTTTCCATTCGTTCTTTGTATGCTGGGATATAAAAATAACAGCATAACAGGTCGGCTTTGGTGTTTTTACTATTGGCATTTTAAAATTGCCTCATTCTGATTATACTTAAAAATTCAGCTCGTGTTTCTGCAGATTCACGGAACTGGCCCAACATAGCTGATGTTGTTGCAAAGCTGTTTTGCTTTTCCACGCCACGCATCTGCATGCATAAATGCCGACCTTCCATCACTACCCCAACGCCAATTGGATCCAATATTTCTTTAAGTGTTTCCGCCACTTGACTTGTTAATCGTTCCTGCACTTGGAGTCGTTGTGAAAAAGCATCAATAATTCGAGGTATTTTTGAAAGACCAATAATCTTTTTATTTGGTAAATACCCTACATGACAGCGACCAAAAAAAGGTATCATATGATGTTCGCACATACTAAAAAATTCTATATCCCGTACCACAACCATTTCACTGCAATCTTCGTCAAAAATAGCTTCATTGACTATATTATCAATTTTGGCTGAATATCCCTGTGAAAAGAATTTCCATGCTTTGGCGACACGTTGAGGTGTCTTTATTAAACCTTCTCTGGTTGGATCTTCACCAATTTCACTTATCAATGCCTTTGTTAATTCTTCCAGTTTTTTATTATGCTTCATATGAAATTCCTTCTTGATATGGTGCAATGTCGATCTTGCCTTTCAATAAATGGATTATACCATAAATCACAGGTGTATCTAAAAGAGCCATTATAACTTTAAATAAAAACCCGTTTTCTAATAGGGACATGAAACGACTCCATTCGATAACACCGGCCAAACAAAGTAAAGATAATACAGCCGCAGTGTCTACAAACTGGCTGATAATTGTCGATCCATTATTTCTCAACCAGAGATGCTTTCCCTTTGTAAGACGTTTCCAAAAATGAAATAACCTTATATCAATTAATTGTGCAATTAAATACGCCACCATAGAAGCAAATACTGCAGGGCCAAAAAGTCCAAACACACGACTAAACGTTTCTGAATCAATAGGTGACCAACTAGTTTGTGGTAAGGCATCTGCTAACATAATCATTCCCATTACAAAAAATGAAGCAATCAGTCCTACGACAACTACATGATTAGCCTTTTTTCTTCCATATAATTCTGATATTAAATCTGTAACTAAAAAAGTAACAGGGTACGGTAAAATACCAACAGAAATTTCAAATGTATATATCCCGAAAGGAGACCAAGTAAAAAATTTCTGAAAAATGAGATTTGAACTCACAAGGGAAGCTATAAATATACCCGTTAATATGAGGTATAATCTATTTTTGAAATCCATTATCAGCAATCAGGTCCGTAATAATCTGTTTTTATTGTTGGAGTTTCAATTAAGCGAATACGATGAAGCGTACAATCAATTAGTTTTGAAGCGATCATTTCCCAAATAAAAACAACCATATTTTCAGAGGAAGGCTGTTTGTCTTTAAACCAGGGAATATCTTTTTCAATTTGAGAATGGTCCATTATATCAAGAATATTATTTTTTACTATCTTCTTTAATTCAACCAAATCCACTATAAAACCGGTTTCAGGGTTAATTGATCCCTTCACAGTAACCTCTATTGTATAATTATGCCCATGAATTTTCGCATCATCCCCAAAAACTTCTGTATTCTTTTCAGCTGTCCAATCTTCATGACCATACCGGTGCGCAGCGCAAAAATAAAATAATTTTGTTAAATATTGCATATTTTTTAATTGTATGATACAAACATAATAACTCTTATAAATTAAATACTAATTATGGGCGTGCAAACGAGTATTATTTATTATTTACAGAGGGACACAGCGGGGATAATGTACATTCACTACATTGAGGTCTTCTGGCAATGCACACTGCCCTGCCATGATCAATAATCATATGGGTTAACTTGACCCAATCTTTTTTATCAAAAATATCCATTAATTCTAATTCAATCTTTATAGGATCATTAAATTTAGTAAAATTCAGCAATTTCATTATCCGAATCATATGCGTATCAATCACAACTGATGGCTGGCCATAGAATTCGCCTAAAATACAATTTGCTGTTTTACGGCCAACACCCGGAAGTTTAATTAACTCTGCCATTGTATTAGGGACTAACCCTTTATACTCTTCTACAATACTTAAACTGGACCCCTGAATACTTTTTGCTTTCTGATTATAATATCCACAGGAATGAATATCTCTCGATAATGCGCTTATATTACTATAAGCAAAATCCGCTGGCTTTTTATATTTTAAGAAAAGGTCTTTTGTAACAATATTGACACGATGATCCGTGCATTGTGCAGATAAAATCGTCGCCACCAAAAGTTCATGTGCGGATTTATAATTTAGTGAGCATTTTGAATTTGGATATTCTTTAAAAAGTATTTGAACAATCTTTGCAGCGCGTTCAATTTTTTGAGATTTACTTTCACGCATTATTTTTCAATAAATGTTTTAATATTTTTTACGAGTGAAGAGCGTGGTAAAATTACACTACAACCGGCTGTTTTGAATTTTTCATGATGTTCTTTTAGCACTCTTTTCATATAACCCACAATACGAAGGCCTTTTCGATCTGTTGCTATTTGATGTATGAAAAACTCATTCCCTGTTTCATTGTTATCAAGATCAATAATTACCAATTTTGTATTTTCAGAAATATCTGTATTCTTTTCACAGAATTCAAAAGTGGAATCCAATTCAGTTAATTTAGAAGACACTTTAGTTCCCAACTCAAAATCTTTAATAAATAAACCTACATTCATCTTTATATCAACTCCGGGATTAAGTCCCAATTAAATTCAGTGGTGTTTTCCAACTTACCATATTCAATTTGAATTTTAAGTAAGTGCGTCTTTAACTTAGTTACATCAATGTTTCTTTGGACCCCTGAAAATTCATCAAATTTTTCCAGACATTTTCGCATTAATCCTTTAGCGCCATTGAGATTATCATTTTTTAAATGTACAAAACTCACCGACATTTGTATTAATCCTTGGATAAAACGCCTATCTTTAAAGTGGAAGTCTGACCATAGGTCTTCCCAATATTCATGGGCATCAAAATATTCACCATTGTGATATGCTTCCAAACCACGTAAAAACAAATCCTCCATCTTTGCTTCATTATGCACTGATAATAACCGAATCTTTTAATCTATAATGTTTGCCATCGAATTGAACTGTTGCCGCTTGATGAACGGGATCGTGTTCAAAAAAGATGATCCAGTCTTCATCCACAATTGTTGGCAAAATTTCACCCTTTTCCTGAACAGTCAGTGCCGGATGGATATCATAGGCCATCACCCAGGGTAATGGAATGTGCGCCGCCATGGGGATGAGATCTGCCATATATATAAGTTTATTCGTTGAATCACCAATAATGGGATGCATCAAACCTATAGTGTGACCATAGGTTAAATGATTATCTATTTCAGGAAGAAATGACTCCTTACCATCAACAAAATGTATCATATTATTTTCTAACAAGACTGACCAATCAGCACTCATAAAACTGCCTGCATCCTTTTCACTGGGTGAATTGGCCAAGTCCCAATTTTCTGTCTGGACCCAATACGTCGCATTTGGGAAAACGGGTTCAAGTTTACCATTTACAATTTTAGTATTTCCTCCTACATGATCAAAATGTAGGTGAGTACAATAAACATCAGTGATATCTTCAGGAGTAAATCCATATATACCAAGTGATCTTTCCAGGTTCAAATTTTCCAAATCTATCTTATAAATATCCTTGAATTTTTCCTGCCATTTTGAGCCATTACCAGTATCTATAATAATTTTATTTTCTTCGCTAACTAAGAGAAGCGATCGCGTTACCATTTGTATTCGATTTTTATCATCGGCTGGTACTTCTTTTTCCCATAATGGTTTAGGAATAATCCCAAACATGGCGCCGCCATCAAGAGCAAATTCACTGGTATCAATACTGTAAAGTTTATAGGGGCCGATTTGCATAATCAATCAACTGTTAAATTAATACATTGTGCGATGCGAGAAAAAGATTCAGATGTCGCTTTTTTAACAAGACCACGTAATCCTTCCAGCTCGATAATTTTATTAACTGAAATATTAATGTCATTATTATCGTAAATATTCTCTGCTAATTCAATGAAATAACTGCCGCCGTTTTTGGTATAATTATTTAATTCTTTAATATCCATTTCTGAATTTACAATATGTTCATGTGTCCATTTTTCCAACCAGGATGAAATTAGCGTTTGAAAATGAAGAGTACGTACATAATCATCAGACCATAGTCTGTTCATTGACGAAAATGTGGATACATTTTTTTGACTGCATTTATTCAAAAAAGTGCTTATAAGATTTTGATATTTGGGGAAATTAAATTCTGCATGATTTTGCAAATTTGCCTTAAATATTTCATTAATCATCGACATTGTATAAGCCCATAATAATTCTTTATCATGATGGAATTGATAACTGCGCATCCAGTGGTATGTAAATAAACCCATTACTTCAATATCATGTAGTGCCAACTCAGCCAGACACTCTAGGATAGCTTCAGATTTATCTGAAGCCAGTAGCTGTTTGGCTGCTTCCAACTCAGCTTCTTCTTTAATACCGGACATAATTGCTACTTCCACATCTTCAACAAAGACGGTCAGACCAATTCCTTCTTTTATAATATTATCTAATATTTTATCGTCATCATTTCTACTGGAAAATTGATTTATATATTTGTCAGATAAGTTTAAAAGTTTTATAGAGGGATTTTCCCTATCATCACCTATAATATTCTTAACAGCATTCACAAACAATAGTGGATGTCTACTGGGATTGCCATCAAATTTGGATTTTACAGCTTTGGCTATTAGGGAATTAATTTTACTAATTAAATCCTGACCATCCTGTTGGAAGGATTTAGGAATTTTTGTGGATGGCATACATTATTATATAAAATGCGCTAGTCTTTGCTGGCAGATGGAGTCATATCAAGATTCATATAAACTCGAAACGAAACACCCGTAAGACGGGAATATTCTGTAGGCAATCCAGACGCTGGATCCGTGTGGGGTGTATCACCATAACGCCTGTTAAGAGCCGCATCTTTTTTGACAGTGTCATTCCAATTGAAATCAAACAAATTGGTTATGGGCATAGAACTAAAATCATGATTATAGCCGATTTCATAACCCCATTTGTCATTGGGTTGGCCGCCGAGAAGAAAGCCAATTCGTGTACTCGTACCGCCGGTTATTCCTTTTGAAATATACATCATACGCAGGCCCCACCAAGAAATCGCCCCAGGAGTATCATCTTTATTCATGCGCTGATTGAATTTGTAATACGTAAAATCAGTATTATAATTTGGGTTTAAGCTCCAAGCCAAATTCATCACATCCCACTTATTACCTTTTGCGTATAATATTCGACTGTAATCAATGCCCGTACCATAGAGAGCCGGTCCGAGTCGAAGCCCTATGTCATCCTTGTCGGTTAAGCCATACCGGTACCAAAGGTAAGGAAATACGTTTTCAGCCGACCAACTCCAGCCGTAACGCTTTTCTCCTTTTTCCATGGGAGTTGTACTCACCGTGGGATGTGTAGCACAACCACCCAACATAATTAAAGTAAAAATAATGAGCAGATGATGTTTCATCAACCGCCTTCGGGTCTGGTAAAACCTTTTCGCTGAGGTATCGGCGGTAAATTAAGAATCTCATCCCCCAAGGAAGCCGCCACTTGCTGAACGATATCCACAAGGGAAACAACTCCGACAGATTTTTTATTGTCATCAACAATAGGGACATGTCGATATCCGCTGACCACCATCCTATTCAACGCATATGCAACGGCATCTTCCATTTTTAAATATTCTGGATTAGGTGTCATGAAATCATCCACAACTTCTTTTTTAAAATCCATGCCTTTGCCGGTAATCTTCAACAAAATATCCCGTTCGGTCATGATACCTGCTAATGTGTTGTCACGTTCAATTAGTAAACAACCTAGAGAGCGTTCCTGTAATTTTTGAATAGCATCACTTAAAGGCGTTCTGGCGTTTACTACAATAGGATTTGATAAATCTAAACTGGATATTGGATCATCCAACGATACGCCTTCTTCGATACCAGACGATGTATCATATTCCAACTCATCCATGCGTTTCATTTCATCATCAAATTGATTTTCCTGCATTTTTATACCTCGTATTTACTATTTCAAATAGATCATTTTTCTACTCATAATTACAGGCAAGTGTTCATCTGACTGTGCTTGAAGAGTAATAAAATATATTCCGCTTGACTGATATTCTGCTGACCAGTCAAAAGAGTAAAATCCTTTTTCTAAAAATATTTCTTCCAGAAATACCTGCAGTTTTCTTCCACGAGCATCAGCCACAAATAACGTAACATTTGCTTCTTTCAAAAGATCAAAGGTGATATTAGTACTTGAATTAAATGGATTGGGATAATTTTGGTAAAGAGCAAACATTTCAGGAATAAGCAATTTATTTTGATGCCCCTTGGTAATGTCGTTTGATTCACCAAAGGATGAAAAAGATAAAGTCGTCCATAAACCGAAATCAGGAACCTTGCTTTCGTGAAACGAGGCATTTAAAAATAACGGGCGGCTTTCTATTATATCCCATTCATTATTTTCATTTACTATGCACAGATGGAGCCAACTGTATCCTTTAGCCGTTTGGATAACCCAGTTCGAATCAACAAAATTTACTTCAAATCCCGGTAAGGAATTCCATTCCCATAATAAGGAGTCATTAATAAATAAGCCTAATAGAGTTGTCCAATCTGTATTCCCGGCAACTTCAACTTGGAGTTTTTTATCCATATTATTATAAGCAATTTCATTTAATTGGAAATCCTGTTTAGGGATAGACCGCATAACCTGTAAATCAGTTATTTCATCTGAAAAAATATATTGATCGTTTAAGGTAATAGAAAGCAATCCAGATTCATTAACGATCGGAAGCGATTGAACAACGTCTCCAGCAATCATAAGATCAACATATACCCAATCGTCTGGAATTGTAATCATTTGTGGATCATCATTTTCAAACCATACCGGTAGAAATTTATCATCCATTCGTAATTCGATTGTATTATTGATATTATGTAATTGATGCATTCCTATTTTAATTCCAATAGAATCTTTCAGAAGGTTTGTCATCCTTACCGGCGGAAGTGTTTCCAGAAAGTCCGAATCATTATCATAAATATTTACTGATTCGGACAATTTTATATCAAGCAACTTTATCAAATTTATTTTTTCATTATTCCATTCTTCAGGAGTAAATAAGATACGTTGACGGATCAGTGGTTCAAATGCAGTAAAACCATTTTCAACATATTCTAGCATAGATGATGGATTTTCAGATGTAAATAAAAATGCACTTGCCCTAAAATCTTTAATAGATACCATATTCAAAAATGAGTCCATTCTTATTTTTTCCATCAACAAGTACATTTGGAGCATGTCCATTTGATTTATTACAAATGGTGAATACCTCAATAAATAATCATGGATTAATAAACTTTCAAACTCATGGATATTTGTTATTTCACTAATAGTCAAAATGGTAACGGGATAATTTTCCTTTAATTCTGAAATGATATTATCATGGTAATATAAATCTTTAGATTTCGCAAAAGCAGGCGTTTCATGAGAACTGGAAAATATTCTTCCATCAATCGTTTCCAATTCTACTTTATAAAATAACAAATCATCTGTTAACAAATTCACGTCTAGATAACGATCATTAATTACCCCTCCTAGATCAATTATTTCATACGTTGACATCATGTTTATACTGCGAAATATCCGTATGGAATTAATGATCTCATGCTCTGGCATATCCCACGTTAAAAGAATAGAACCATGTCCACTAAACGCATTGAGCTTTATGGACATATTTTCCCGGTTTTCCGCTCCAAAAAGCAGAAAAGGGAATATGATACCCAGGGCCATTATTTTTAACTTATGTCTATCCATGTGAAAAGATTCTCGGCGAGACCAAATTTCTGATATTATTCAGCCTTACGCAAGAATAATCTTTATTTGAACTGGTTTATTTAAGGTAGGTAATTTTCTGTGTTATACTGCCAAATGGGGTCTTTAACTGCACGAAATAAATTCCGCTGGATAAGCCCGAGGCGTCCCATGTATAGGCATGCTCCCCCGGTAAAAGTTTATCATTTTCAATCGTTTCAACCAACCTCCCTGTTATATCATAAACTTGTAGGAGCGAGGCATGCCTCGCCTCTACGGAAAACCGGATGGTTGTAGTAGGATTAAACGGATTAGGATAAACATTCAAAATTAAAAATTCATCTGGAATATTATTATGATTAATAGATGAAGTTTCATAATCAATTGCTGCCATCACATCAATAACACCATAACCATAATTATTGTCCGGATTGTCGACTCTATCAGCAGTCATCATCATGGCTTCGCGAACTTGCATAGGTGTCCAATCTGAATGGGCGCTCAATATAACAGCTGCTGCTCCGCTGACCAATGGTGCGGATAAAGATGTTCCACTGCCAGTACGATATGAATCACTATTGGCATTCACACCCCATGTAGACACACCCCGAGCACACACTTCCGGCTTTATACGGCCGTCATATGTAGGCCCATGTGAACTGAAAGACGCTATTTCACCATTGCTGTTAACAGCACCGACAGATATTACAGAATCAGCATCTGCCGGAGCAGAAATATAATAATACAGTGTATCGCATGGATTAGGTGGCGGTGATGATGTGCCCCAATTTCCTGCAGATGTAATACAAAGCATTCCAAGTGATGTTGCAATATCCACTGCAATGGTGGTCACCCCGGTATTACCATCCATGTCACAATAGGAATACCAATCCAAATATCCCAAAGATGAAGACATAATATCGGCACCCAATTGTTCGCCCCATTCCAACGCAGCAACATAATTATCTTCTTCTACTTGGCTTTCATTGGTAACGTCTTCTGTTTTTGCCAGCAAAAATTCTGCTCCAAAAGCCGGGCCGATTAAATTGCCGGGATCATAGCCAGCTAATGTAGAAAAAACCATCGTGCCATGATTATGTTGACTACTATAATCATTGGCTTCATTTTCAGTATTACCATCATTATTTATAAAATCCCATTCATCAATTATTGTAAGTGAATCAAATACAGACCGTTCTGTGTTGAAGCCCGTATCCAAAATCAAAACGCGGACTCCCTGACCAGTATATCCTGCTTGATGAGCAGTATGACAGTTTATCTGCTCAATTTGTTCCTGGGCATAACCGTAATCCAATGAATCAATAACTGATAATTTTCTTGAAGATTGTAATTGTGAAAATTCACGTTTATTTTTCTTATAAACAGCAACAGGTACAGTTTTCTTAACAAAAGGCAATAAAGAAATTTCATTTATAATGTTTATATCAGATGTTATAGAAACAGCATTAAGCCATCGGCTTTTATTATGAATGACTG
>Ga0208471_1000306_pt1 | contig 19488 bp, 21 predicted proteins | sample DeeseametaMP0441_FD_184210 | JGI IMG/M metagenome (GOLD analysis project Ga0208471, IMG submission 184210) | Marine microbial communities from the Deep Atlantic Ocean - MP0441 (SPAdes) | ecosystem: Environmental > Aquatic > Marine > Oceanic | place: East of Rio de Janeiro, Brazil, South Atlantic...
TTGTGAAAGACTTGATAGAAAAATAATTAATCCAAATCCAAAAATAAAAATAAAAAAAATATCACAATCTATTTCTCATATTGATGCAAACAACAGTATTGGTTTTGTTGCTGCTGACCTTGGGATTAAAGTTGCAATTAAAAATGCAAAAAAAACTGGTATTGGATTAGTTGCTATAAAGAATAGTGGACATTATGGATTATCTAGTTTTTATGCTGAACAAGCAGTAAAAAAAAACTTAATGGTTTGGTGTTTTACTAATGCACCTCCAGCAATCGCTCCTTATGGGGCTAAAAAAAGTTTGTTTGGCACAAATCCAATTTGTTTTGGGGCACCAACAGGTAACAAAGTTCCTTTTATACTAGATACTTCGGTTTCTATAATTAATAGAGGAAAAATAAGAGTAGCTGCAAAATTAGGACACAAAATTCCTTTAGGTGTAGCATTAGACAAATTTGGCAAACCAACTACAGATGCAAAAAAAGCTTTGAAAGGAGTTCAGTTACCCATTGCTGGTTTTAGAGGTTCTGGGTTAGCTTGGATGGTTGATATAATAAGTGGTGTTTTAACAGGAGCAAGTCATGCAGGAAAAGTAAAAGATCCATTTGATGATTTTAGTGGTCCACAAAATGTCGGCCATTTATTTTTAGTTTTAAAACCAAATTTATTTGTAGGAAAAAATTATATTAAAAGAATTAAAGAAAATATTAGAATTATTAAAAAACTTCCAAAAATTAATGGCGTTAAGGAAATTTTATATCCTGGTCAGGGTATAAACTCTAGATACAAAAGAAATTTAAAAAAAGGCATTGTAATACCTAAAAATATATTGGAAGGCATAAAAAAATTAAATGTTATCAAATAAAGAAATTGTTTGTCCAAATAATCTATTAAATGTTGCTCTTAAAAAGAAAAGTGTGGCTGTAGGCATTGTTAATGCTGGAAAACCATTGCCTATGCATTCAGTAATGGATGCTGTAAATGAAAATTTAGTTATTCCTGTATTTATAGGTGATAAAAATGAAATTAAAAAATGTGCTGATGATCTAAAATGGGATATTTCAAAATATACAATAGTTCATGAGCCAGATGAAAATAAAACAGCAAAAGTCGCAGCTCAACTAGCTTCAAAAAGTAAAATTAAGATAATTGTAAAAGGACATATTCACACAGATGTTTTAATGAAGGAAGTTTTAAAAAGGGAATATAACTTACTTGGCAAAACAAGATTAAGTCACATATGGCATATGACCCTTGATAAGGAAGATAGCCCTCTAATTATTACCGATGGAGCTTTAAATGTTTTGCCTAGCCTAAAAACAAAAATGCATATACTTAAAAATGTAATTAACTTCTCTAATAGAATTGGAATTAATAGACCAAAAGTAGCTGTGTTGTCAGCGACTGAAGAGGTTTTAGATAGTGTACAAAGTTCTTTAGATGCAAAAGAAATTACTGAACAAGCAAAAAAGGGAAATTTAAATGCTGATGTTTTTGGACCACTTGCTTTTGATAATAGTATTTCAAAAAAATCAGCTGCTATAAAAGGAATAAAAAACACAGTAGCCGGTCAAGCAGATGTATTACTGGTACCAAGTGTTGAAGCGGGAAATGCATTGGTCAAAATGATGATTTATTTTATGGGAGCATGCGCTGCAGGTGTTGTTGTTGGAGGAAAAGTTCCAGTTGTAATTACCAGCAGATCTGATGAAGCTCCCGCTAGATTGGCATCAATAGCAGCTGCTGTTATTGCCTTGGATTGATAGTTTTTAAATAAAAGTATAAAAGACTTAGTAAAAAATTATGACCATAACTTACATTAAAAAAGCTATCAAAAGTTCATCAACGGACGATACTAAAACAAGAGAAATTGTCGAAAATCTTTTAAAAGATTTAGAAAAAAAAAAAGAAGAAGGATGTAAAGAATTAACAAAAAAATTTGATAAATATGAAGGTGATATAATTGTTTCAAAAGAAAAAATAGAAGAAATTAAAAATAGTATTGATCAAAAAACAAAAGATGACATTAAATTTTCTTATGATCAAGTAAGAAAATTTGCTGAAGCGCAACTTAAAAATTATGGTAAAAATTTTGAAGTTGAATTGTCAAATGGTTTGTTTGCGGGACAAACATTAGTTCCTATAAATACAGCTGGATGTTATGTGCCAGCTGGAAGATATGCTCACATAGCTTCAGCAGTAATGAGTATAACTACTGCAAAAGTTGCTGGAGTTAAAAACATAATATGTTGCAGCTCTCCTAAACCTGAAATAGGAGCACATCCAAAAATTATTTATACAGCTGATTTATGTGGTGCTGATGTCATTTTAAATCTAGGTGGTGTTCAAGCTATTGCAGCAATGGCTTTTGGTTTTTTTGGTAATGCACCTTCAGATATTTTAATTGGACCAGGAAATCAGTTTGTCGCTGAAGCAAAAAGATTATTATTCGGGAAAGTTGGAATTGATTTATTTGCGGGTCCCACAGAAATAGCTGTAATAGCCGATAAAACTTCCGATCCAGAGATTGTTGCTTATGATTTAGTTGGACAAGCAGAACACGGTTATAACTCTCCTGCCTGGCTTTATACAACGGATAAAAGTCTAGCAGAAAAAGTTATGAAAAGAGTTCCTGAATTAATTGCAGATCTTCCTGAACTTCCAAGAACAAATGCCGAAGCTGCTTGGAAAGATTATGGTGAAGTAATTTTATGTGAAAGCGATGAAGAAATGGCAAAAATAAGTGATGAATATGCTCCTGAACATTTAGAGGTTCAAACAAAAAATTTGGACTGGTGGTTAAAAAGATTAAAGAATTATGGTTCATTATTTTTAGGAGAAGAAACAACTGTAGCTTATGGGGACAAATGCTCTGGTACAAACCATATTCTTCCAACAAAAGGAGCTGCAAAATATACAGGTGGTTTATTTGTTGGGAAATTTATTAAAACATTAAGTTTTCAAAGAATGACAAAAGAATCTACTGAATTAGTTGGTGCTACTGCAGCAAGACTTTCGAGATATGAAGGAATGGAAGCTCATGCAAGAACTGGAGACGTGAGATTAAAAAAGTACGGCTACAGTAAATAAATTTAAACTTTTTTGAGATCTATAATAAAAAATTCTTAATAGTATTGTTGAATTGATTGGGTTTTTCTAAATGTACATTATGAGCGCAGTCTTTAAATATAACTAATTTACTTTTCTCTATATTTTTTTCTAAAGTTTGGATTTGTTCTAAATTGTAAGATTTATCTTTATCCCCCCATACAATTAATGTTTCATTTTTAATGTTTTTTAAAGTTTCAACTCCATTCCAATTTTTAAATGCGATAAGAGCATTATCAACAGTCTCTATTGAAGGTTGCTTACCTGCCTCAATACAAATATCGAAATATTCAGCTTCTTCTCCTTTAACAAACCAAGTTTTTGCAATATTTTTTGCTGTGATTTCTAAACCATTTTTTTTAAGATTTTCCCTAGATTGATCTACTGTTTCAAATCGACCAGGCATTTCACCTCTGGGACCTGTGCTATAACAAATTAATTTTATTATTTTATTACCGGATATCTTAGCCATTTCTTGAACGATCATCCCTCCCATTGAATGTCCTAATAAATAAATCTTATCAATTTTTTTTTCTTCTAGACAGTCTAGAATTAAATTAGCAAAAGATTCTATACGATTATAAGATATAGCTTTATTACTTTTTCCAAACCCAGGTAAATCTGGAGTAATTACTCTGAAATAATTTTTAAAAAAATTAATTTGTAGTTCCCACATTCTTGATGAACATAAAAAACCATGGATTAATACTAATGGAGTTCCTTTGCCTGTATCTCCTATATATATATCTTTCATATTTAATTTCTTTTAATCTATTTCTTTCTATTTTGAACAAGAAATAATTTTCATTGAATTTATTGAATTTAATTACTATATCAATAGTATGTCTTACAAAAAACAAATTTGTTCATGTAAAAACTGCAGCTGTAATGCTGTTACGTGCGAGTGTAAGAACTGCTGCTGCTATTAATTTGCAGTTTAATTTTAAACTTTCAAATAAATTAAATGCTAAAACAATATTTAGATTCAATAATTAAAAGAGACCCTGCTGCAAAATCAAGATTGAGTGTAATTTTGACTTACCCTAGTGTTAAAGCCATCTTTTTTCATAGAATAGCTAACTTTTTTTGTTTAGCTAAGTTTGATTTAATAGCAAGAATGATTTCTCAATTTTCAAGATTCCTTACAGGTATTGAAATTCACCCAAAAGCAAAAATTGGAAAAAATTTATTTATTGATCATGGTATGGGTGTAGTAATTGGAGAAACTTCGGAGATTGGTGACAACGTCACAATATATCATGGAGTTACATTAGGTGGTATCTCTCCAAGTATAGATTCTGATAAACAAAGAAATGTTAAAAGGCACCCTACATTAAAAAATAATGTTGTTGTTGGTTCTGGAGCTCAAATTTTAGGACCAATATCTATTGGAGAAAATGCAAAAGTTGGAGCAAATGCAGTTGTTACAAAAGATGTTCCTGATAATGCGGTAATGGTAGGCATGCCTGCAAAAAATGTTGGCACTGTATCACCAAGTGATAAAACCTTTGCTCCTTATGGAATTGCAAAAGAAGATAGTAATAAAACTGATAAATGAGAAATTCTCAAAAAACTTTTATTGAAGGGATTGGTAATACACCTCTTATAAAACTAAAAGCTGCTTCTGAAATAACAGGATGCAATATTTATGGTAAAGCTGAATATTTAAATCCAGGAGGATCGGTAAAAGATCGTGCTGCTTTAGCTTTGATAAAAGATGCAGAAGAAAAAAAACTTATTTCAAAAGGTGGAACTATTGTTGAAGGAACAGCGGGTAATACGGGAATAGGACTTTGCCTTTTAGGAAATTCTCTAGGATATAAAACAATAATTGTCATGAATGACAATCAAACCCAAGAAAAAAAAGATACTTTAAGAAACATTGGTGCAGATTTAAGATTAGTTCCCTCTAAACCTTATAAAGATGATGGTAATTACGTTAAAGTTGCAGGTAGACTTGCTGAAGAAATAAAAGCTAGTAACAATAAAGGAGTCGTCTGGGCAAATCAATTTGACAATGTTGCAAATTCTAAAGGACATTATGAAACAACTGGACCTGAAATATTTGAGCAAACGGATGGTAATGTTGATGGTTTTGTTTGTTCTTCTGGTACAGGAGGAACTATTGGTGGTGTGAGTAGATATTTAAAAGAAAAAAACAAAGATATCAAAGTTTATTTATCTGATCCAACAGGTTCTGCTCTTTATAATTATATTAAAAACGGTGAACTTAAAAGTGAAGGTGGATCCATAACGGAAGGAATTGGTTCGAGTAGAGTTACAAAAAATTTTGCAACAGCTAAAATTGATGGGGCTTTTTCTATTAGTGATAAAGAGTCTTTACCAATTATTTTTGATTTGATCCAAAACGAAGGTTTAAGTTTAGGAATTAGCAGTGGAGTTAATATTGCTGGAGCTATAAAATTAGGACAAGAACTTGGACCTGGTAAAACTATTATAACAATTCTTTGTGACAAATCGGATAGATACAATAGTAAGTTGTTTAATAAATCTTTTCTTCAAGAAAAAGACTTGCCGTATCCAAACTGGCTCTAGTAAACTCAATTCATACTTAAAAGTTTTTAATAAATAAAAAGGAGAAAAATATGAAAGAGATGCTTGTATTAGGTAAATTTAAAGAAGGAAAATTTGAAAAATTTATGGGATTTATGCAATCAGATGAGGGAATGGCTGAAAGAAAAAAAATTGCTGATGTTACAAAAACTGTTGCAGCAGTTACTCCAGATAAAGGTGCTGTTATGTTTAAAATCACAGTTCATAATGAGCAAGCTTTGAGAGATTTTCTTTCAGGTAAAAATCCAGTATCAAAACCAATTTTTGATGAGTGTGTAGCAAGTACACAGGTGTGGGAATTAACTTCAGCTTAAATTATGTCAGGATATGCAATAACTCAAATTGAAGTAACAAAACCAGAAGACTATAAAGAATATTTAGCAAAAGTTACAGACATTGTTACAAAATTTGGTGGAGAGTATTTAGTAAGAGGTGGAGAATTTCAATGTTTTGAAGGTGAGTGGAAATATCCTAGAACTGTAGTGATTAAATTTCCCTCTTATGAAAAAGCTTTGGAATGGTATAACTCTGAAGAATATAAACCGGTAAGACAGATACGGTTAGATAATTCTGTTGGAAATTTTATAATAGTTAAAGGCGCTTAAAAAAAAATAAAAAGTTTTGAAATAAATCAAAATTTGATAATGAGACTCGATAAAAGCCAACTTAAAAAAATCGACGAACTCGGATATGTCATTATACCAGGTTGCTTTTCAAATGAAGAAGTAAATAATCTTCGCAAAGCCATGACAACAGTCTTTAATGAGAAGAATGAGGCTAACATAATTGAAAAATCTTCGGGCGTAGTTCGTACTGCAATGGGTCTACATCTTCGGAGCAAGATTTTTGATGATCTCACGCGGCACCCTAATTTTTTTGAACCTGCGTGCCAGATACGTGGTCATAATCTTTATATTCAGCAGACAAAAATTAACGTCAAAGCTGCCTTTACTGGTGAAGTTTGGCAATGGCATTACGATTTTGCAACCCATTTCGGAGAAGATGGAGTGCCCAAACCACTGGCTTTGAATTTACATGTCTTTCTTGATGATGTTACTGAATTCAATGGTCCACTTTTCTTCATTCCCAAATCTCATAAATATGGTTCTGCACCATCAAAACTGGATACTGTCACTACGAATTATCCATTATGGGTTGTTGATCAGCAGACTGTCAAAGCTATTGTAAAAGAAAATGGAATTATATCGGCTCGTGGGAAAGCTGGTACAGTTGTGATTTTTGTAGATAACTTGGTACATGGTTCAGCACATAATATGTCACCCTTGGACAGAGCAATTTTTTCAGCTATTCTTAATCCGTGCGATAATGCTCAAACCAAATTTGCTCGACCAGAATACAAACATGGGCGAGATTTCAAACCTATTAAGACTTCATCTTATAAAAGTCTGTTGATTTGATTATTTATTTAAAATAGGTATACCTTAAAAGCCTTGGGATTCACATTTAACAAGCATTTCGAAACTAGAGGCGGGATAAATAAAAAAATTATAAAATTTTCAAATCAAAAAGAAAATTTACAGATCCACCAATTAAGAAAGTCCAGAGAAAAAATATAAAAATATAATAATAAGTTCGCATTGAACCTAATATAGGAAGACTAAATGTTTTTATTTAGACCGGATCTTGTTCAAAGTTTGATATAAACAAAATAAAGAAAGGAAAAATATTTGAAAAATCAATCAACAAGGAAGTTAGAAAAAGATCTTTTAAAGCTACATACTAAAGATTTTACTGATAAGGATAAACTCACAGTTCTACATCTTATATTGGACGGTAAAATAGCTGATGCAAAAGATATGTTGAAACCTCAAGGTGTACCCGAAAAAGAGGTAGACAATATTATTCAAGAATACAAAAAAAATAAGAAAAAATTTACTAAAACATGGAGAAGATAAATTAATTGAATGTGGCGCAAAAAAAGAAAAGAACATAGAATTTTTGATAGAATAATGCTTGCAGTTTTTCTATTAGTTGCGTTCGTTTACATAGTGAAATTTCTTATGGGTTTTTTTTAATAAGAATAGTTAAAAATTTTATATTAAATTAAGAGGACCGCTAATCATCACAGTCCAGTAGAGGAAAATAAAAGCGTAAAAAAAAATAATTCTCATTTTTTACGCCAGCCCTACCACTACTGATAAGAATACAAGAATAAGTGCCCAGGATATATAAGATTTCGGTGACTTTCGTAGAGGATATTTAGTTGCAGTTCTCATTGAGCGTCTATGTAGTGAGAGATTGTGTTTAAAAATTGTCGGAGGAAATAAAAGAGAAAGAATTTTTTGTCGCAGTTAAGAACCTGGTGGTCGGCGAATTGTAAACCGATTGAGCACCTGAATATGATTGCCAACACCTCACCTCGAAACTTGAGGCGGGATAAATAAAAAAACTATCTCTAAGCGTGTTTCTGTTTTAAAGAATTATTGTCCTATAAAATATAGGACACTTATACTAGACTTGTACCTAGGCTCCGTTTAGACATTTTGAGAACAAAGAGAAGGCTAACCGATAACCAGATCTAGTTTCTTTTTTCCCAGTCTTTCATTTCCGGAAGGTGTAATAAGGTACGTTTCTCCTAGGTTCATAGCCAATTCGTTCTCGCTATCCATTAAGATCATGTGCATGAAGAATACCATACCTGGTTGCAAAACGACTGGATTACCGGTGTAAAGCATAGGCCAGTCCATCCAGTTTGGAGAAAAAGTTGTTCCAAGAGAATAGCCGCAGGCATTCATTCTAGATTTTTTATATCCCAAACGGTCAAAAACATCGGCATGTACATCAAATACTTCACCAACTTTATTTCCAGGTTTTAATTTATTTTCACAGCTTTTTAAAGCTTCCACGCAAGCCGCATACATTTTTTTTTGCTTGTCGTTTACTTTTCCAATCGGTATCGTTCTGAACAAGGCAGAGTGGTAGTGTTTATAAGTTCCTGCCCATTCTAAAGAAAGTTGATCAATCTCATCTAATTTTCGTTTTTCACTTTGATAGCGACAAAGTAGAGCGTTCTTTCCCGATCCAATGATAAACTCGTTAGCAGGGTAATCTCCTCCACCCTTAAAAATAACACCTTGCATTTCAGCCAATATTTTTGCCTCATCTTGCCCAGCGTGTGCATATTTCCATACTGCTTCCATAGCATTGTCTGCAAGTTCCGCTGCCTTTTTTACATAAACTATTTCAGTGGGAGATTTAGTAATTCTTAAATAAGAAATTAATTCAGATTTATCATGAAGGGATGCAAAGTTTTCTAATGAATTATTTAATCGAATGGCATTCCTTCCAGTTAAACCATATGCTTCATACTCAACCCCCAGACTAGATTTTTCTAATCCTAATTCTGATAAAATATTCTTTAATTCATCAGCAGGATTAGCATTATCTTTATCCATCCAAATCCGAATATCCTTAATAATGGAAGTATTTTGAGCCTGTCTTAAATCTGGTGCTCTAGTTAATAAGATTAAATCTCCTTTAGAAGTTAAAATTAAAGATTGAAAATATACATAACCAAATGTGTCGTATCCCGTTAGCCAATACATAGACTCTTGTCTGAACATTAATAAACCATCCAGATTTTCTTTCTTTAGTTTAGCAATAACTTTAGATTTTCTTTCTAAGAATTCTTCTTTTGTAAAATGAATAGCCATTAATTTTATTTAATTGGTTTATTTTTACCCCTCATGAAAACTAAAACTAAGCATCCATTTTTGGTATAAGAAGAATGGGCTGAACCAGGTTCAAAAGTTACAAAATCTCCTTTTTTAAGAACTTTATTATCAGGATCAATTAACTCTCCATCTAGCATTAGAAACTCTTCATAATTTGTATGTTCATGAGATAAGCTCTTAGCTCCAGGGTCCATTTTTAATACGTAAGTACCTTGTCCGGTTTCTTTATTGTAAGTAATCTTGTGCCAACTCATTCCAGGAACTACCGAACCATAATTATCAAATGGTTCAAATTTTACATTAAAAGGGTTTGTTATTTTTCTTTTATTCACTCGACAAACTGTTTTAGGTTGGGTTCTAAATAATTAGGTCCTTTCATAACTTTACCTTTTTCATTATGAATAGGTTTTCCATCCTTACCTAATTTACTCATGTTTGCTCTTTGAACTTCTTTAAAACATTTATCTAAATTAATCCCGTAGGCATAACCAGCGCCATAAGTTACATATAAAATATCAGTTAAGGCATCCGCAATTTCTTTTAAATTTTTTGTTTTCATTGCATGTTCTAACTCATTTAATTCCTCTTTTATCAGATCAAATCGAAGTAGCATGGTTTTGTCGTTTGGAAATTGAGGTTTAGTTCTAACTATTTGACCGAAAGCTTCCATAAATGTTTTTACGTCTTCAAAATTGCTCATATTTAAATCCTCCTTTATTTAGCAGTCCAACCACCATCCACTAATATGGATGTTCCAGTGATCATAGAAGAGGCATCTGAAGCAAGAAAAGCAACAGCGGTTGCAACATCACTGACTTTAGCGATACGACCGAGTGGAATATTATTAATTATTTCTCTTTTAAATTTTTTGTTATTGAAAAACTTTTTAGTCATTGGTGTATCAACAAAAGTTGGACAAACCGTGTTTACACGAATATTGTTTTTTGCTAAATCAACAGCCATTCCTTTTGTTAAACCTTCTAAGCCAAATTTTGTCATATTGTAAACACTTCTGATGGCTGCACCAACATGACCTAATTGAGAAGATACATTGATAATTGAACCGCCAATTTTTTTTCTATTTTTTGTTTCTAGCATTTTTAAAGTGCATAATTGGGCTAAATGAAACGTTGCTATTGTATTCAGATTTACCATGTATTCCATATTTTTTTTCTGAACCTTTGTAAAATGTTCAGGAATATTAGTTCCTGCGTTATTAACCAAAATATCGATTTTTTTTTGTTTACGTATAATATTTTTTACTTGAATGTAATTTGTTACATCACAAGCAAAAGTGCTACATTTTGATTTCAATTTTTTTATTAGTTTGGAAACGTTATCCAAATCTTTCTGTGTTCTGCTGATAATTATTAAATCAGCACCCGCTTCCGCTAATGCAATTGCGCAGGCTTTGCCAATACCTTTTCCCGCTCCGGTCACTAGAGCAATTTTATTTTTTAAATTAATATTTTTAAGATACATGTTTATAAAAATATTCTTATATCACTATAAATTAAATCTACGCAATTTATTCAAATTTAAAATTCAAAATGGATTTTTTTAATACTCAAGAATAATTTTCTCTTTTTCGAATTTGTGAATAATTAGATTTTCACCATCACCTTTTCTATCAATAACAAGAAAGTTTGTATTTTCCGTTGAAATTAAAGGAAAATGCCATATACCCGGCTTATAATTTATTCCTGTTCTTGGAGGAATAATAAATGATTCAATTTTATTAATATCTGGTTTTTCGCCTGGAGGAGTTACAAAACTTAAAAAAGTAGTTTCTTTCATAGGAATAAATGCTTGACTACCCAAAGGATGCTTTTCCATCATATCAATTTTCATCGGGAACGATCTTTTTAAGGCTGAAAAAATACTCACTATAGTTCCCCCTTTCTCTTTTGTAGTATTGATATTTGCTAAATTATCAAAACGTTTTGCGTATCCAGCATTTATATCAGTTGGCTTTATATCATTAGATGAAATTACGTCTCCAAATGTAGAAAAATTTGTTTTAGTTATTTTTATTGGTTTAATAACTAATTCCATTATTCAACTCTACCGAAAACTCTAATTCTTGAAATTCCACCGTCAGGGAAAATATTAATTTTTATATAATTTACTTTTTTATTTTTCATTAGTTTATTTTGAAAATTATGCTTTTTGTGTGCATGAAGCTTTACTTTATTTAACAGCAATTTCCATTTTTTCGATTTATTAACAATAGATTTAGCAGAAATTTTTCCATTTAAATATGCTGCTTGCAGAGAACACATATCTGGGTAATTTCCTTTAAAATGATGAGTGTCAATTTGAATTTTTTTAATTTTACCTGCAGCAGCGCATTTAAGAATAAGCCAGTCGAAATTTTTTCCTCTACTTCTTCTTGTCTCCCATCCATCTCCCATATTTTTACCTGATCCTGGTGCTAAAATATTTTCAGCTTTTCCAAAATGTTCATTGTTATATGCAATAACCGAAGCTCCATTTAATACAGAAGCAAGATTAATTATTTTTTTTTTATTTATTTTTTTAATTTCCATAGATCCATAAATTCTCAGTCTCGCAACACCACCATCAGGATAAATATTTAATTTAATGTGAGTAAAAACCGATTTATTTTTTATATTAAAAAAGTGATGGCTGTTTGCTTTAGTAGATTTTTTTTTTAATATTTTAGTCCATTTTGAATTTTTACTTGGAAGATTCTTTTTACTAAAACAAGCTTCTATGGAAACTTTTGTTGGTTGGTTGCCGGAAAAATAAGATGTATCTATATCAACCTTAGAAATTCTTCCAGCCTTTCCTAATTTTAAAATAAGATAATCATGACCTTTACTTCTTTTTCTTCTAGTTTCCCAACCATCCATCCATTTGCCGTGTTTATCAAAAACTCCTTCTTTGAATATAGGCGGCATTGGATTAATGATTCTACTTGCCGAAGCAAAGAATTCATCCGTCTTAAATACGACTTTAGAACCCAATCTAGATTGAGCTAAATCAATTAATCCATTTGAAAAAATACATTTATTTTTACTCATAAAAAAATTATATGTTTGAATAATTTTTTATCCAGTGCTTAGCAATATCAATTCTTTTACAAATCCATACCTCTTTATGTTTTAAAACATAATCTAGAAATCTTTTTATAGATTGAATTCTTCCTGGTCTTCCAATTAATCTACAATGTAATCCTACTGACATCATTTTGGGAAACGAATTTCCTTCATTATACAAAGCATCAAAACTATCCTTAAGATACGTATAAAATTGATCTCCACTATTAAAACCTTGATTAGTAGCAAATCTCATATCGTTATTATCGAGTGTGTAAGGAATGATTAATTGTTTTTTTTTACCTCGGGTTTCCCAATAAGGAAAATCATCACTATACGAATCGCTATCATAAAGAAATCCCCCTTCTTCTATTACCAAGTCACGAGTATTGGGGCTACAGCGCCCGGTATACCAACCCAAAGGCCTTTGTCCAAAAATCTTTTTGATCGATTGTATAGCTAATTGCATGTGTTTTTTTTCTGTAGCTCGAGGAATATTTTGGTAATCAATCCATCTCCAACCATGAGAAGCAACTTCATAGTTTGATTGTTTAATTGCATCACACACATCATTATTTTTTTTCAAAGCCATACCTACTCCAAAAATAGTTAATGGAATTTTCTTTTCTTGAAATAATTCGTGAATTCTCCAAAAACCTCTTCTGGAACCATATTCATAAAAAGACTCCATGTTGATATGTCTTCCCTTAATAGGTCGAGCTCCTATGATTTCTGATAAAAATACTTCTGAGAATTTATCTCCATGTAATACACAATTTTCAGATCCTTCTTCATAGTTTAAAACTATTTGAAGAGCTAATTTTGCGTTATTTGGCCATTTTATCTTAGGAATTTTTACTCCATAACCTATCATATTTCTTGGATAATTCTTTTTCATAAAATAAAATATTTATATACTAAATAAAAAATACAAACTTTAAAATTAATTTTTATTTTTCTAGAGCAACAACAGCAGCTGCAATAGAAGCAAGCCTTGCTTCAGCTTCGTCTGATCGGCTTGTGATTACGACAGGTGTTTTACCACCTAGAACAACTCCAGCGGCGCACGCTCCCATAAAATATATCATCATTTTAACGAGAGCATTTCCAGCCTCAACATTAGGAACAAGTAAAATATCCGTATTTCCAGCAACCTCATTTTTAATTTTTTTTATGGATGCAGATTTTTTTGAAACCGAATTATCAAAGGCTAGTGGACCAAAAACATCTGCATTGATGTTTTCTTCTTTTGCTTTTTTAGTAATTAAATCAGCTTCAATTGAACTAGGTACACTTTCTAATACTTCTTCAGTCGCAGATAATACAGAAACTTTTGGTCTAGAAATTCCAATTTTATTTGCAAAATCTACTGCATTTCTAAGAATATGCATTTTAACTTCTAATTTGGGTAATACATTTACAACACCATCAGTAATAATAAAGGGTTTATCATCAACACCTAAAGTCATATGCCATACATGACTCAATCTTTTTTTTCCAATTAAATTTAAATCTCTTTTTAAAACAGCTTTTATCAAAACATCAGTATGGATATGCCCCTTAACTATAATTTTAACTTTTCTTTCGCTTGCTAGTTTTGCAGCAATGGGTGCGGTACTATTTTCATCTTTTTCATCAATAATTTTATATTTTGATATATTCCAACTTAGTTTTTCTGCATGTTTTCTTATTACGCCTTCATTTCCAATAAATATTGGATTGATCAAATTATGTTGAACTGCTTTATGAACAGATTCCATTGGAAATATTTCACCAGCATTAACAATAGCCGCATCAACAATGCCTGTTTTTTTTGCAACATTGATTAAATTATTAGGACAGACAATTTTTTTATTTGATAGCATTAAGTTTATTTATTAAATGCCCATTCGTAAGCAGAAAGGGAAACAGCACCACCAGTGTGTATAAAAAGCACATTATCATTTTTTGTGAATTTTTTATTTTTGATTAATCCAATTAAACCTGCAAAACCTTTACCTGAATAAACTGGGTCTAATAGTATTGCTTCTTTTTTTGCTAAAAGCTTTGTGGCTTCTATCATGTCATCAGAAGGTTCTCCGTAACCCGGTCCAATATATTCATCGTATACAACAACTTCTGATTTATCTAAAATACTGCACTGAAGTTTTTCGCAAACTTGTTTTGCTTCCGTATAAACTTTATTTTCTTGGGTTGCTTTGTCATATCTAATACAGATTCCAGATACAGGAATACTGCAATTAAAATATTTTCTACCAGCTAATAAACCTGCTTGTGTTCCTGAACTTCCTGTTGCATGCACAATTTGTGAAAAATTATATTTATGATTTTCTTTTATTATTTCATTTAAACACTCTACATATCCTAAAGAACCAATTGAATTTGCTCCACCTCCCGGTATAAAATAAACATTCGTACCTTGTGATTTTAAATCTTCTATTACTTTTTCGGAGTATTCTAAAAAATTTTCATTTTTAGGACATATCTTTATATCTGCTCCAAATAGTTTATCTAAAAAAACATTTCCGGAATTCATATAAGCTTCTGGCGGATCTTTAACTCTTTGTTCTAGAATAATAAGGCATTTTAAACCCATTAATGTGCAAGCGGCTGCTGTTTGTCTTGCATGATTAGATTGTACAGCACCAACAGTCACAACTAATTCAGCTTTATTTTTTATGGCGTCTGGTATTAAAAATTCTAATTTTCTAGTTTTATTTCCGCCAGTTGCTAAACCTGTACAGTCATCTCTTTTTATAAAAATATTTGGGCCTCCTAAATATTTAGTTATATTTTTAAGATGTTCTATAGGTGTTGGAAAATGTCCTAATTTAATTCTCTCAAATTTTTCTAACATGCCTATTTATTTATGTTATTAAGTAAAATATGCAAGACATATATATTGGTGATGAAGGCAAAGGATTTCCTCTAGTTTTAGTTCATGGTTTTTTAGGTTCATCAAGAATGTGGGAATCACAAATTGATTTTTTTAAAGATTATTTTAGAGTAATAACACCAGATCTCCCAGGCTATGGTAAAAGTAATCAAGTAAAATCACACAATAGCATTCAATCAATAGCTAATTTATTATTAAACTGTCTCGAAGAGAAAAAAATTGATAAATTTTATTTATTAGGTCATTCAATGGGCGGTATGATTGTTCAAGAAATGGCAAAAAAAGGTGGAGATAAAATTTCAAAGCTAGTTTGTTATAGCACCGGTCCCAGAGGAGAAATGCCTGGACGATTTGAAACAGTAGATCAATCTAGAGAAAATTTTAAAAAAAAGGGTTTAGAAATAACAGCAAAAAACATTGCAAAGACTTGGTTTATAAAAGGAGAAGATGCAAAATATTTTGATATTTGTATTAATGCAGGAAAACAAACTTCTATGGAGACAGCTGATAATTCACTAGTTGCTATTAAAAATTGGAATGGTGTTGATACTTTAAAAAATATTAAAAATGAAACATTAATTGTATGGGGTGATCAGGACAAATCTTACAATTTAGAACAAATCCAAACTTTAGAAACTAATATTGAAAATAGTAAATTAATAATATTTAAAAATTGTGCTCATAATGTTCATTTGGAACAACCTGATCAATTTAATCATGCTATTAAGAATTTTTTATTATAAATTTATTTGTATCTATTTTTTTTGTTAGTTTTAAGAACTTATTTTTAGTATAAAAAGCTAATGAGTAAAATTATATCAGAAATTTCTAAAACCGGTTGGAGATTTAATAATAGTTATGCTCGCCTGCCGGAAATGATGTTTTCACGACTTAATCCAGTGCCATCAAAAGCTCCAAAATTAATTATTCTTAACGAGACTTTATCCGAGGAACTTGGTTTAAATTTTTGCGATGTTAAAGATGATCATTTGGCTTTAATGTTTGCAGGAAATTTATTACCACAAGGATCAGAATGTATTGCCCAGGCTTATGCAGGACATCAATTTGGCCATTTTACAATACTTGGTGACGGAAGAGCTATTATGATTGGAGAACATGTTGCCAAAAATAATAAAAAATTTGATATTCAATTTAAAGGCTCTGGTCAAACTCCTTATTCAAGAGATGCGGACGGAAGAGCAGCACTAGGACCAATGTTACGTGAATACATTGTTAGCGAAGCTATTCATTCATTAGGTATTCCAACAACACGTAGTTTAGCTGTAGTTACGACAGGAGAAAGTATAATTCGTGAAACCTTTTTGCCAGGAGCAATACTTACCCGTGTTGCATCAAGTCATATACGTGTAGGTACATTTCAGTATGCAGCTATTAAAGGCGATATAAATAGTTTAAAAACTTTAGTTAATTATGCAATTGACCGTCATTATCCTAATTTAAAAAATCTAAATAATCCAACGCTTGGATTATTAAATACTGTTATGGAAAAACAAATTGAACTGGTAACACATTGGATGAGAGTTGGTTTTATACATGGAGTGATGAACACGGATAATATGGCAATCTCAGGAGAAACAATTGACTATGGACCTTGTGCTTTTATGGATACTTACAATCCAGAAACAGTATTTAGTTCAATTGATCATAATGGTCGCTATGCTTATTTTAATCAACCTGGTATTACAAAATGGAATTTAACAAGATTTGCAGAGTCATTGATATTATTAATTGATGAAAACAAAGATAGGGCAATTGATATTTTAAAAGAAAATATCAATAAGTTTGGTGAAATTTATAAAAAGCATTGGCTGAACATGATGCGCAAAAAATTAGGATTAATTGGAGAAAAAACTGAAGATGAAAATTTAATTAACGAACTACTATCATGGATGAATTCCAACAATGCGGACTACACAAATACTTTTTGTTCATTAGCTAAAAAAAACATTTTATCGTTTAAAATGTTTCAAAATAATAAATTTACTGATTGGTATCAGAGATGGAAAAATCGTTTAAAAATGAATAACAAAACTATGGAGTTTTCTTTAAGTTTGATGCACGAAAATAACCCCTATGTTATTCCTCGAAATCATAAAGTTGAAGAAGCTCTAGATGCAGCTTCAAATCATAATAATTTAGAACCATTTAAAAAATTATTAAAGAATTTGAAAAAACCTTACGACAATCATTCAGAAATGAAAGATTATCAATCCCCACCTTTGCCATGTAACAAAATATATAAAACGTATTGTGGCACTTAAATAAATGGTTACTGATTAGTTTAACGTAATGTTCGAGCGAATGCTCTAATATCATCAATTAATAGCTTCGGTTGTTCTAATGCAGCAAAGTGACCACCTTTTGGCATCTTAGTCCAACGCTTAATATTGTACATTCGTTCAGCATATGATCGAGGTGGCCATGATAACATTTCAGCCGGAAATAGTGCTGCTGCAGTAGGTATCTTAATGCGATGAAAATCTTTTGGAAGAAAACGGCCTCCTTCTTCACGTCTACCGTAATAAATCCATGAGGCAGAATTAAAAGTTTTCGTTATTATATAAACCATAATATTCGCTAACAAAGTATCCTTTGAATAAACACTTTCGATATCATTGTTTTTAATATCTGACCAAAAATAAAATTTTTCTATTATCCAAGCAGCAATTCCTACTGGACTATCCATCATTCCATAGCTCAAAGTTTGAGGTTTAGTTGCTTGTTGTGTTCTATAACCATCTTGCATCAATTGATCTTTTTCAAAATTAGTTTCCCAATCTTTTTCTTCTTTAGTTTGCGGGCCATCAGGATGACGCATAGTAAAAATATTTAAATGAATTGCGTTACATGTCTTTGGATGATCATAACCAAGCCAAGTAGTAATAGCTCCACCCCAATCACCGCCTTGTGCTAAATAATTTTTATAACCAAGTTTTTTAGTCATTAAATTATTAAAGATATCTGCCATTTTTCTTGGACCAATAGGACGTGATGGACGACCTGAAAATCCAAATCCTGGTAAGGAAGGGGCAATTACATCAAAAGCATCTTCCTCTTTACCATCAAAACGTTCAGGGTGAGCAAGTTTTTCGATTATATGAAGAAATTCAACTATAGTTCCAGGCCATCCATGAATGATAATCAAAGGCATAGGCTTAGATCCACTTCCTTTTTCGTGAATAAAATGAATATCAATATCATCAACTTCAGTAGTAAAATTGGAATATTTATTTATCTCTGCTTCGTGTTTTCGCCAGTTAAATTCATTTACCCAATACTTGGAAATTTCTTTCATGTAATCAAGATTAGTTCCGTATTCCCAACCACCATCATTAGGCATTTCATGCCAAGGATATTTTTTTACCTTGTCATAGGTGTCTTTAATAATTTGATCTGAGATATTTACTTTAAATGGTTTAACCATTATTTTTAAGAATGACTGATCCAGATTGTTTTAGTTTGAAGGTATTGATTTAACGCCTCCGTTCCTTGATCTCTACTCAATGACCCAGATTGCTTATAACCGCCAAAAGGAGTTTTGATATCACCTTCTGAAAATGTATTAATAGAAATAGTTCCACATGGCAGGTTTTTAGCTATGTGAAACGCTTTATTAATATCTTGAGTAAATACGCTTGCATGTAAACCATATTTAGAATTTTTAGCTATTTTTAGAGCTTCTTCTGTATTGTTTACTGTAAGAACTCCAAGAACAGGACCAAAAATTTCATCTTGAGCAATTGTCATATTTTCTTTTACGTTATCAAAAAGAGTTGGTTTAGCAAAAAAACCTTTTTGACTACTATCTGAAACTCCCCCATGTAACATTGAGGCCCCTTCATCAATACCTTTTTGAATATAGCCATCAACCTTAGCTAAATGTGTTCTAGATATCATAGATCCCATATTAGTTTCCGTATTCAATGGATCACCAACTTTAATTTTTTTTATTTTTTTTAAAACTTTATCTAAAAACTCATCTTTCACTTTACTATGAATAATCTGACGCATATTCGCAGAACAGTTTTGGCCGCCATTCCAAAAAGCTGAGTTGATAGCATTATCTATTAAAGTATCATTTATTTTTGCATCTTCTAAAACTAGAAAAGGACTTTTTCCTCCCATTTCAAGA
>Ga0208471_1000314_pt1 | contig 18873 bp, 15 predicted proteins | sample DeeseametaMP0441_FD_184210 | JGI IMG/M metagenome (GOLD analysis project Ga0208471, IMG submission 184210) | Marine microbial communities from the Deep Atlantic Ocean - MP0441 (SPAdes) | ecosystem: Environmental > Aquatic > Marine > Oceanic | place: East of Rio de Janeiro, Brazil, South Atlantic...
GAGCGTATAATTACCGCTTAGGATTTTGCCGGGCAGTGCGCGGATGTCGGCTTTGCTGTATCCTATACCTTTCAAGTGAGGAATCCAGGCAAAGAATGGACGGGATTCCGCATCTTGAGGTACGCCGTAAATTGTGCCCTCGTAAGATGCAATTTCGACCAGATTTTCAAACAGGTCATTCAACGGCCAAGTGTCAAAATCAACATAATTTTCAATGGGCCGAATCAATCCGGACTGTGACCATGGGGCAATATCTTCATGTCCGGTTACCACAATGTGCGGGGCTTTGTTGGCTTCTGCCGCCAAAGTTACCGCTTGCTTGAAGCCTCCCCAACCGTCGAAATCATACTTAGTTTCGACTGTAATATTCAGGCTTTCTCCCCGAATCGCGGCTTCTCTTTCCAATATATCGGCCGCCATCACAATGGCATCAACACGATATGAATCAACAACATTTGAGCCTCCGGCCCAAACTTGTATCGTGATGTCTTTCGCCATCACTGGAGTTAAGGATAACCCAAGGGATACCCCAACACCGATAATTCCCAAAGCAAAACGCTTTGCAAACATTTGAAATGCTAACATAATAATCTCCTTTTAATTAGCAATAGGATTATGATTGACCGTCGAGCCATTCTCAGGTCATATTAAATGAAAAATTTGTTTCATTCAATTTAGATAATAGAGTACGCTAAATAGAAAATTTGTAAAGTTTTTTCACTTTTTTCACTTTTTTCCAATTCAAGCGATTTGAAAAAGGGAAACAAGTGGAACATTAAAGAGAATCAACTTTTACCGGCTTACCGGTTTTGAGTGATTCCTTTGCGGCTATTGCAATCAGCACCGGAGCAAGTCCGTCGTTTCCGGAAACCTTAGTCGGTTTGTCATCACGGATTGCGTCAATGAATGACTGCATTTCGGCGACAAACGCTTTTTCGTAGCGTTCCAGAAAAAAGTAAAGCGGTTTGTCACGGATTGTTCCGGATTCGTTTAAAACGACCATTGAAGTCGGTGTGTTGTTGTCTGCTAGCGCGGTGCCTTTTGAACCGAAAACTTCGACACGCTGGTCATAACCGTAAACCGCTTTGCGGCTGTTTTCGATAATTCCGAGTGCTCCGTTTGCAAATTTCAGCGAAATAACTGCGGTATCAATGTCGCCTGCTTTGCCGATTTCCGGATCAATCAAGACCGCGCCGTAAGCATGAACTTCGGTTACTTCACTTCCGCTGAGAAAGCGGGCCATGTCGAAGTCGTGAATCGTCATGTCCAGAAACATTCCTCCGGAACCGGCTACATACTCGGCGGGCGGTGGAGCGGGATCACGGGAAGTAATCCGGATGATATGCGGCTCGCCCAATGCTCCGGAAGCGACCTGCTGCTGCACTGCTGCAAAATTTGGATCAAAACGGCGATTGAAACCTACCTGAAGTTTGACTCCGGATTTGTCAACTTCTGCCAGGGCATTCCGGATTATTTCCGGATCAAGCGCAATCGGTTTTTCGCAAAAAATATGCTTTCCGGCCTGTGCGCATTCGATCATTTGCGGTGCATGTTCGGCCGATGGTGAGCCGATCAGGATTGCGTCAATTTCCGGATCGTCGAGCATCATCCGGTGATCTTTTCCGGTTAACGGAATATCCCGGGAAGCAGCCCATTCCTCATCCAGAAACGGATCTGTGATTGCTTTTAAGCGTGCGCCTTCGACACGGTTGAGCAGATTGTCCGCATGAAGTTTACCGATACGTCCCGCACCGATTATTCCAAATGTTACTGTGTAAGGTTCGCTTTTCATTTTGTCCTTTTGATGTTTTTTTATTTCAGGCAAGTTTACGTTTTGTTGCTTCGTTTAGGCAATCGCAAAAACGATCGGCTGTCCACTCTTCATTCAAGGCCAGTTCCATCAATGCCTGTACAGTTTCCGGTGCGGAACCTGCAAGCGGAGAATCGGAATCTAAATTTGTCGGAAAAGGATAACCTTCAACAACTGCTGTAGCAACGGTTTTCATTTCGTCCTGACTTAACAGTTTGGACTGCTTTCCTGCAAGCAGTACCGGATAGATCAGTTTCGTCATTTTGGTGCGGTCTACCGATTCCATCGCTTTCCCAAAAGCACTTGAGATTTGCAGCAAGTTGGCAATACGGTCGCTGGATTCGGTGTTATTCCCGCCAGCATGAAACAAGGCTGGACTGAAGAACACTGCATCCCCTTTATTCAGTGGCAACTGCACAGCATTATGCTGAAAATAATCTATGAATTCCGGATTCCGCCATGCCAGATAACCGTGTTGATATTGTTGAGAAAATGGCAACAGCAAGGTCGGTCCAGATGAAGTGTTCATGTCGGTATGTGCAACAGCTCCTTGTAAAGTCAGCAACTGCGAGAAAATTTGCGTCGCAATTGGAAATTCCGCAACAAGTGAATCATCCTGAAAACCCAGGTGAAAATCACGGTGCGGCTGTTGCGCTTGTCCACCGGGTTTAATAATGTTGACCTGCGAAGTTACCTGAAAAAACGGGCCGAGCCATGCTTCCGAGACAAATCGCAGGACGGGATTTTTGTAATAAGCAACGAAGGCATCCGTATCCCGTTCACAAAATTTCTGTAAGGCATTCCAAATTCTTTCGTTTTCTCCGGGTTTCGCAAAATGATCTCCTCGACTTTCCGTAATATTTTTTTCGTCTGTAATTATTTCCTTGAAAACTTCGGTTGCCCTGTCAATGACATGAAAATCAGGAAATGCATTTCTAATCACCAGCACCCCCGGACCATCCTTGAGGCAATGATGCAACTCCGTTTTTAAATCTTGAGCTTGCTTTGAGCCAATCAAAGAACGGAAATAATCGCCTTCATAGATGACAACTTTCTGTTGGACATTCGAAGAAAAAGGATAGTCTTTCGCGTTCACGCTTTGTGAACACAGTGACGCAAATTCAGCTAGATCGATGTCATTAATGTTCAAGAAGTGGCGTTGCATCAAAAGTTATTTTATAAATTAGTGTTTTCATGTTTCCGTTACCACACTCCCAGCAGACGGTTTCTGCCATTTGCCGTCCCAATAAAGTCCGAATGAGTCATACATAATTGAGCTGCATCATAATGGTTAGGAAATCTCCTCAATCGCCACTTTTCGCCCCTCTGAGGAACTCCGTAATGCCGCATCCAGAATCCGTTGAATGCAAGCACCGTCTTCAAAATTCGGTCTGCACTCTTTTCCGGAAGCAACGGCTTCAACAAAATCGCCGACCATTTGGCCACGTTTTCGAAACGTTTCTTTGTACATTTGCTGGATGTCATCACGTTGCTGACCATCCTTTATCATTTCGGGAATTTCAATTTCCTGAAACTTCGTCTCTTCCGCTTTCGCGCCAAGAAGTTGGTAAGTCTTTTCCCAATCGGTCCAGCCGCGTAACGTTCCACCGGAACCGTGCAGGTCCAGAAAGTGCGTTTGCCCCCAAGGAGTCGGTTCATGGGCAACCGTGCTGGCCTGCACCACTCCCTTCGCTCCATTGGCGAAAGTCAAAACTACGATACTAAAATCATCTGCCTGCACATAAGGCTGTCCTGCGGGGTCAAGTTTCGGACGCTCAATCACTGTATCTAATTCTGCATAAACGTGAGTAACTTCTCCAAAGAACCATACGGCTAAATAGAGGAAATGAGAACCGATATCACCTAAGGAACCTGAACCTGCCATTTTTTGATTGAACCGCCAATGGTATTCCGGAGACCTGCCAAAATTGGCGTAATAGCGGAAATTCAGATGGTGTGGTTTTCCCAAATAACCTTCACTCAACAAACGTTTGATGGTTTGAGTCATGGGAACAAAGGAATACGTGAATGGCACCATGGTCACAACTTGATGAGTTTGTGCCGATTCCAGCATACGCTTGGCCTCTGCATAATTCAAAGCGAGCGGTTTTTCACAAAGCACATGTAGCCCTTTTTCCAGTGCTGCAAGAGTGATGGGGCAGTGAGTAGAATTCGAGGTGCTGATAATCAAAGCATCCAGCGGTTCTTCATCCAACATCGTTTGCCAATCTGTATAGACCTGCGGAATTTGCCAAATTTCTGCCAACTTGCGGGCACGTTCTTCATTGCGTCCACAGCAAGCTACAACAACAGCTTTTTCGTTGCCGGCCAGCGACGGCAAATACATTGTGTCTGCCCACCAACTGGTTCCAATTATTCCAATACGAACTTGTTCCATAACAATCTCTCAAAAAATATCCGGTTCCGGAGTTTCTCCGGGAGTTCCTTGTAAAAAGTCAAAATCGCATCCTTCGTGTGCCTGAGTTACATGTTGGATGTAGAGTTTGGCATAACCTCGGCTGGCTTTCGCTTCAGGAGGATGCCATTGTTGACGCCGTGTTTTCAATTCAGCTTCCGGAACCAACAAGTCCAAGCGTCTATTTTCAATATCAAGTTCAATCAAGTCTCCGTCCCTAACCAGTGCCAGCGGCCCGCCCAACGCGGATTCCGGAGAAACATGAAGCACGCACGCACCATAACTGGTGCCGCTCATGCGAGCGTCCGAGATGCGGACTATATCCCGAAATCCCTGATCCAGCAATTTTTTCGGAACAGGCAACTGTCCCCATTCCGGCATTCCGGGAGCGCCAATCGGCCCTGCGTTTTGCAGAACCAACACTGAATCCGGCGTGACTTCCAAGTCGTCAGAATCCACACGGGCTTTCAAATCCCTAATGTCTTTGAACACCAGGGCCGGTCCGCGATGCTTCCACAAGCGTTCTTCGGCAGCCGTCGGTTTAATTACCGCCCCATTCGGCGCAAGGCTCCCACGTAAAATAGCGGTGCCGCCGGCTTGCATTACAGGTTGATCAAAAGTGCGGATGACGTCCGGGTTGAAGACTTCTGCACCAGCCAAATTTTCCCGTACTGTTTTGCCGTTGATGGTTGGGATTTCCAGATGTAGCCGCGCTTCGAGTTGTTTCATCAAGGCCAGTAATCCACCGGCGTAATAAAAATCTTCCATCACATATTTCCCGGAAGGCTTTAGATTGGCCAGCAGCGGGATGCCCTGAGAAATTTTGTCAAAACGTTCTAAATCCAAAGGAATACCAGCACGCCGCGCTATAGCGGTGAGATGAATGATGCCATTGGTGGAACCGCCAATCGCCATTTGCACCACGATCGCATTTTCAATCGCCTTTTCGGTGAGAATATCGGTCGGCTTGATGTCCTCCCATACCAACTCGACCGCACGCCGTCCACTGTGCGAAGCCATGCGGTTGTGATTCGAGTCCACTGCCGGAATGGACGAGGCTCCCGGAAGCGACATGCCCAGTGCATCGGCCATCGACATCATGGTGGCGGCCGTTCCCATCGTCATGCAAGTTCCCGGAGAACGGGCGATACCATCCTCAATTTCAAACCAACTTTTTTCATCCAGCTTACCGGAACGCCGATCATCCCAATATTTCCAAACATCGGTGCCGCTGCCCAAAATTTCCCCTCGCCAATGCCCGCGCAGCATCGCTCCTCCGGGAAGGTAAATGCAGGGCAAATTCATGCTGATGGCCCCCATTAAAACTCCGGGCGTGGTTTTGTCGCAACCTCCCATAAGCACTGCGCCGTCAATGGGGTAGCTACGCAAAAGTTCTTCTACCTCCATTGCCAGAAAATTGCGGTACATCATTGCGGTCGGCTTCATCAACTGCTCCCCTAACGACATTGCTGGCAACTCCACCGGAAACCCACCGGCCGCTAAAACGCCGCGTTTCACATCCTGCACACGTTGCGGAAAATGTGTGTGGCAGGTGTTCATCTCGTTCCAAGTGTTGATGATGCCGATTACGGGTTTACCCACAAATTCATCGCGATGTAGCCCCATCTGTTTGGTACGGGAGCGGTGTCCAAATGAACGAAGATCGTCCGGGCCGTACCAGCGTTGGCTGCGAAGAGTTTCCGGTTTTTTCGGGGAGGGCATGAGAGTTTTTAGTTCAAACTGTTTTTCCTGAATCACGAAGTTCAGAGTTGGTCCAACGACCGTTATTGTTTGCAGATTCAACACACGCTTCCAAAAATTTGACTCCGTGAGCGCCATCTTCCAATGTCGGAAAATCCAAACTGAGCGGTTCAGGTGTTGTCCCGGAAAGTTTTGCCAGAAGCACTTCCGCAAAATCTGAATAGATATTGCTGAACGCTTCAAAATAGCCTTCAGGTTGACCCGCTCCCACACGCAACAAACGTTTTGCGGAAGGATGCAGTTCCGGAGAATCGAGTTCCAAAATTCGGGGAGTTTGTCCTAATGGGGAGTAACTCAATTGATTGGGACGTTCTTGATGCCATTCAATTCCGGCTTGAGTTCCATATATTCGGATGGCCAAACCGTGCCGATGTCCGACCGCAATTCCGCTGGCCCACAAATATCCCGCCGCGCCTTTTTCAAAACGCAGCAAAACGTGGGCATTGTCTTCCAACACACGGCCCGTCACAAAACTTTGGCGGTCTGCTGCGACTTCCCGAACTTGCTGTCCGGTGATAAACGTGGCAAGGTGCAACGCATGAGTACCGACATCTCCGAGGATAAACGTCGCGCCGGAGGTGTTCGGATCGTTGCGCCACGCCGCACCTTCGCTATGTTGCTCGACTGCGGTCGCGCAGTTTCCATGAGCAAATTCTGTTTGTACCACCGTGATTTCACCAAGTTCTCCCGCAGCCACCATCGCCCGTGCTTGCCGGATCATTGGATAACCACTGTAGCCGTACATCGAAGCGCACAACAGGTCTTTCTCTTGAGCCAGCCGCATCAAACTCAAGGCGTCGTCTGTCGTCGTGGTAACGGGCTTTTCTAAAATGACGTGAATTCCGGCTTCCAGAAACCTTTTCGCAATCGCGTAGTGCGTGTTGTTGGGAGTCATGATTCCTACAACGTTGATTCCGTCTTCACGGGCAGATTCAGTTTGCGCCATTTGCTGATAGTCCGCGTAAATCCGATCTTTTGCTAAACCCAAGGATTCACCATATTGCCGCCCTCGCTCCACATCAATGTCGAATGCTCCGGCGACAAGCTCATAATAACTGTCTCGACGCAACGCCACCCGATGGCTGTCTCCAATCTGACTCGTTGCTCCTCCTCCTACCATGCCGTAACGCAGTGAAGGATGGATGTGAAATCGGTTGTTCATTTAGATACCAGTATGTTCTTGAATGAAAGTTCGTGCCTTTTTGGCATATTCCAGCGGATTTGCTTTTTCCGGGTCTTGCTCTGCTTCGACCACAAACCAGCCTTGATAATGTGCATCAGCTAATGCTTGGAAAATCGGATCAAAAGGGATGACCCCGTCACCCGGAATGGTGAAAACTCCGGCTTTGACTGAATCCAGAAAGCTCATTTTTTTCGCATGGACTTCATCCAGTATCGGTTGGCGAATGTCTTTGAGATGCACGTTGCGGATACGCGAACCGTATTTCTGAATGATCGTCAACGGATCGTCTCCTGCGTAGTGAGCATGTCCGGTGTCCACGAGTAGATGCACCAAATCCGGATCGGTCATTTGCATGAGCCGGTCCGTTTCGTCTGCATTTTGAACCATTGTTCCCATGTGGTAGTGATAGGCGATCACCATTCCATTTTCACGTGCCATTTCCCCAATTCGGTTTAAGCCTTCAGCAACTTGCAACCACTGTTGGTCCGTGTAGGATGGGCGATCAAAAACGTGTTTCGGAGTTCCCTGGACACAATGTCCACATTCGCAGACATTGAGCACCTTCGCGCCCATTGCCTTGAGAAAGTTCAACTGCTCTACAAAAAGGGTGACTGTTTCTTCGGTTCGTCCTGTTTCACTAAAAAACGTACTGAACCACGCGGAGGAGATTTGCAGTCCGCGCAGTTCCAGTGCGGGTTTGAGCACGGCGGGGTTTTTGGGGTACTTGTTGCCGATCTCACTTCCGGAGAATCCGGCGGCGGCCATTTCGTCAATGCATTGTTCAAAGTAAATGTTTCCACCAAGTTCCGGTATGTCGTCATTGGTCCATGCGATGGGGGCAATGGACAAGCGAATTGAGTTAGCTGAAAACATGAAAAATCCTGAAAATTATATTAAATTTGATGCACTCGTAAATAGTTGTCATTCCCGCGAAAGCGGGAATCCAGGAACTTGTAAGTATCTGAAATAATGGATTCCAGCTTTCGCGGGAATGACAAACAAGTGAGTCATTTAGACTTTTTACTTGGCTATCAAATTTGTTCGAATGAAATCTTAATATGCCCTGGCTTTGCGAATTTCTTCAGTCATTTTCTGATGAGAATCTGTAGTAGTTTTAGAATTGGAGACTTCCGGAACACCCACACGCCACCAAGAATGATAGCCGTCCGTCATGGTTCCGGGTAGGACTTTGACTTCAATCAAGGTGGAGATTTTCTCTTGTTTTGCGGCTTGCAGAGCTTCACGGAATTCGTCCACATTTTCCGCATGAAAGGCTTTAACACCGAGTGCTTCCGCGTATTTTTTGAAATCGACCGGAGTTATTTCTCCGGTGAGCCGTCCGGTGCTCTCTTCTCTGTGGCGGAACTCATTGCCAAAGCCCACGCTGCCATGAGCCATTTGTAAATTTTTAATGCACTGATAACCGGAATTATCCAAGAGCACCACATTGATTTTGACGTGCTCTTTCAGTGTCGTCAAAAATTCTGAATGCAACATCAAATAACTACCGTCCCCGACAATCACATACACTTCGCCTTGATCCAGTGCGAGTTTCGCTCCCAGTCCGCCCGAGACTTCGTAGCCCATACACGAATAACCATATTCCAGATGATAGGTTTTCGGCAATTCCGAGCGCCATAACCGATGCAAATCTCCGGGTAAACTTCCGGCGGCACATAGAATAACATCTTCCGGAGCCATGAATTCGTTCAGCGCTCCGACAATCAAGGTTTGTACATTGCCTTCCGCAGAGGTTAATTGATAGAGGCGGTCCACTTCCGCATTCCATTCCGCTTGCAATTGCGCAATCCGTTCGCGGTATTCCGGACTGGTTTGATAACCCGCTGTTTGGAGTGCGTTATGCAGCGATTCCAATCCGGATTTCGCATCGGCTTGTAAGGCGACACTGTCCATTTTGAGGCCGTCGTATTGGCTGACGTTAAGATGCAGTATTTTCGCGTTTTCGGCAAAACCTTGTTTGGAAGCCGTTGTAAAATCCTGTAACCTCGACCCGACTACCAGCACCACATCGGCGTCTTTCACCAACAAATTTGCCGCCGAAGTTCCGGTAACGCCCACTCCGCCAACACTCATTTCGTCTTTCCAACTCATCGCGCTTTTTCCCGCCTGTGTTTCACAAACCGGAATCCGAAAAGTTTTTGCAAATTCCCGCAGCGTTTCCGTCGCCAAAGAATAATGCACACCGCCTCCGGCAATAATGAGCGGTTTTTCCGCTTGGCTCAAGAGAGCAACAGCTTCCTTAAGTTGCCGGGAATGCAGAGGTCGCCGATCCAAATGCCAAATCCGTTTGGCAAAAAACGATTCCGGGTAATCATACGCTTCAGCTTGAGTGTCTTGCGGTAAACAAAGCGTCACCGCACCGGTTTCCACAGGATCGGTCAACACGCGCATGGCGTTCAATCCGGCAACCATCAATTGCTCCGGACGTTCGATGCGATCCCAATAACGACTGACGGGCTTGAACGCGCTGTTTGCGTTGATTGTGTAATCCCACGGAGTTTCAATTTGTTGCAAAACCGGATCGGGTTGACGGTCTGCAAACGTATCTCCAGGCAGCAAAAGCACCGGAATCCGGTTGACCGTTGCTGCGGCGGCTCCGGTAATCATGTTGGTGGCACCGGGTCCAATCGAACTTGTACAGGCATAAATTCCCAGCCGGTTCTTCTGTTTGGCAAACGCAGTGGCGGCATGAACCAAGCCTTGTTCGTTGTGGCCTTGAATATAACGTAAACCGGTACCTCCATATTCCAACGCTTCACCAATTCCGGTAACATTTCCATGTCCAAAAATCCCCATCACGCCGTGCACGAATTTGTGCTCCGTCCCATCCAATTCTACATATTGAGCGTCCAAAAAACGTAACAAGGCTTGAGCCATTGTGAGGCGAATTTTTTTCATGATTCAAATCTGTTTTTGTTAATTTGTTCTTAAGGTGCTTAAAATGAAAATAGGAAAACAATAATGAAAAAAATATTTCATATTTATTAAGAAATAGAATATGGTGTTTAAAACGAATTTGTAAAGTCTTTTTTTAACAAATTATTTTATTGATTGCAGAATGGATTATGAACAATTGAGAAATGAATTTGCCGCAAAATATGGTTTGCTTAGCCGTCGGTTACAGCAGTTGACACGTTATGCGATTAGTCACCCCAATGACATGGCACTGGAAACGATTGCAGTAATTGCTGAACGTGCGGAAGTCCCGCCATCGAGTTTGATCCGTTTTGCGAAAAGTTTCGGCTTCAGTGGTTTCAGCAAAATGCAGAAAGTTTTTCAACAGGGACTGGTGGACAGCACAAGCGATTACCGGCAGCGCGTTCAAACCATGAATCTGCAGATCGGCCAGCAAGCGGAAGTTGCACAATCCAACCTGGATCATTTTATAAACGGCGGGATCGATGCGCTACATAAACTACGTGAATCTGTGACAAACGAACAGATTGAAAACACAGCTTCGTTTTTGTCAAAAGCCAATGTTGTACATGTCGCGGCTCAGCGACGTTCATTCCCAATTGCCGCTTATTTGACTTATGCCTTGAGCCATCTTGGTGTGCCGAACGTGCTTTTAGACAGTTTGGGAGGGATGTTTGCCGAGCAGGGAAAAACTGTACGTGGGGGCGATGTTTTGTTAGCAGTCAGTTTTTCTCCCTACGCCAACGAAGTTCTAAAACTGGTTGAAGTTGTCCATGAACGGGATGTACCGGTGATTGTGATAACGGACAGTATTCTCAGTCCACTGGCAGCCTTTGCGGATGTTTGCCTGGAAGTAAAGGAAACAGAAGTATTTGGATTTCGCGGACTGGTTTTGAGTGCATTGATGTGTTTATCACTTTCGCTGATTGTGGAATTAGGAAAGCAGATGGACCAATTTAAAAAGGAGATTGTATGAGAGTAAATAAGGTTCAAGAATTATGGAAGAACCGTCAAACCGTTGTCGGTGGATGGCTTACCATTCCAAGCGGTTTTTCTGCGGAAATAATGGCACATCAGAATTGGGATGTGTTGACCGTTGATATGCAACACGGTTTGGTTGATGCTTCGGCGCTAGTCCCAATGCTAACTGCGATTTCTACAACCGATGTAATTCCATTCGTGCGAGTTCCATGGCTGGAAGCGGGAATCATAATGAAGGTTTTGGACGCTGGTAGTTATGGTGTGATTTGCCCCATGATCAATACGCGTGAAGATGCAGAGCGCTTCGTCTCTTATTGCCGATACGCTCCACAAGGAACCCGGAGTTTCGGTCCGAGTCGTGCCGTACTGTATGCCGGAGAGGATTATGCCCAACACGCGAACTCAACTGTGCTGACCTTTGCCATGATCGAAACTAGACAAGCACTGGACAATCTGGAGGATATTGTTTCGGTGAAAGGTCTGGATGCGGTCTTTGTGGGTCCAAGCGATTTGGGGTTATCACTGGGATATGTCCCCGGAAATTTTGAAGAACCGGTTTTAAATGAAGCAATCGAAACCATTTTGAAAACCGCTCAATCACAAGGCATACGGGCAGGCATTTATACTTTGACTCCGGAGTTTGCACGAAGGATGATTGAGCTGGGTTTTGATTTTGTAGTTATCAGTTCCGATGCGCGTTTGATGGTTACGCAAGCCCAAAAAATATTATCGGAATTACGTTTGTAACCAATAAATGGAGTCGATCCATTTGGTATTTTCTAACAGTGGTGGAGACGCTAAACACACTTCCCAAATACAAAGAAGGAGCCGTTTGGCTGAGATGAATACAGTAAATAATGAACTGATAGACGGTATGCTTCGTGACAAGAAGGGATTCTGGCAGCCCGATCGTGGGACTGCTCCTCCCAGTCCCCTGTTCACCTGGCCGTTGAAGGCTAGCGAGGTCTTCAAATGGCTATTCGGTTTTAATGGTTACCTGTTTCCATGGAACATCATCTACATGGCTATCGCGACTTTGACGTGGCTCTATTTCCAACCAGCCTTGTCCCGTTGTGTTGAGTTCCGGGCAGACTGGATACTTGAAATGTTTGTGCGAAATCAGGTGATGCTTGTGATCGTGGCCGGTGGGTGGCACCTCAGGCTCTGGTCACTCAAGTCTCAAGGTCTCAAGTTCAAATACACGCCGGACTGGATGGCGGAAGGCAAACGCAAATTTCTCTGGAGTAATCAGCTTCACGACAACATTTTCTGGAGCTGCGTTAGCGGAGGCACGATCTGGACTGCATACGAGGTGCTGATGATGTGGGCCTATGCCAACGGGTTGATTCCGTATCTCGATCCTATACAGCATCCCGTCTACTTCGTTCTACTGCTCTGCAGCATACAGCTGTGGCGGTTATTTCACTTTTACTGGACCCATCGGTTACTGCATTGGCCACCGCTCTACAAAGCTGCGCACTTCCTCCATCACAAAAACATCAACATCGGTCCGTGGTCCGGATTGGCGATGCACCCGATTGAGCATATTATTTATTTCAGCTGCATCCTGATTCACTGGGTCGTACCATCGCATCCAATCCATATGATTATGAATGCACAGCATGCCGCGTTCACACCGGCTCAGGGGCACGTTGGATTTGAGTCGCTCATCGTAATGGGAAAAGTAAGAATTCCGGCCGCCTCGTATTTCCATCAGCTGCATCACCGCTACTTCGAGTGCAATTACGGGGAACCGGACTTTCCCTTCGACTTGTGGTTCGGCACAAGCCACGACGGCTCATCTGAGGCTCACTCGGTTATGCGAGATAAGAGTAAAGTCAGACTCAATAACAGTAAAAAACAGTGAGTTAAAACGATATCGTATCTAAATTCTTCTTGTCGGACCTATTCCTCAAGAATAGATTTCACGTTAATTTTCTTGGCTATATAAATCCTCTTTATGGAAATGAAAACTTAAACATCAGAGGAGGAACCAAAAAATCGTGACAGGTTGCTTTTTTAACTGGAAGGTAAATTTTTTTAAAAGACGCTCAAAAAAAAAGCTTTACATTATAATATTTTAGAATATAGTTACCTATTCTTAAAAAGAGATGAAATATATTTTTCATTCTTTTGAGGGGAGGTTTCGGGTGTTCCGGAACTGATTTTTTCAATCATTCATCTTGGAGAATAAGAATGAATAAACAAGTAATAATGGCTCTGATTGGAGTCGTGGTATTGGCGGGCTCAGCATTTGCTGAACGCTTTGTGATGATTACCCATACGCAGGGTACAGACCCCTTTTGGCCGGTAGTGCAAAAAGGTGGTGAAGATGCCGCCAGAGCTGTAGGTGCAAGATTCGATTATCTTTATGCACCTTCAGGTGACATGTCAGATATGGCTAAGTTGATTGCAGATTCAGCAGCGACTCAACCTGATGGAATGGTAATATCTTTGCCTGACGCAGCTGCCTTGGGGCCTGCGATCAAAGCCGCAGTGGACAGTGGAATTCCGGTGATTACCATGAATTCCGGACTTGAATCTTCGGCCAGTTTGGGTGCCTTAATGCATGTTGGCCAACCGGAAAAATTGGCAGGTCAAAAAGCAGGTGAACGTGCCAAAAAGGAAGGTGCAACCAATGCATTGTGTTTGAATCAGGAAGCATTCAACTCGGCTCTTGTTGACCGTTGTGATGGTTATGCATCCTCAGTTAAAACAAAAATGATTGATGTGTCAAATGATGTGGCACAAATTCAGTCCCGTACCGCTGCTGCGTTGCAGGCTGATTCATCAATCGACGCACTGCTTGCAGTAGGACCTCACGTTTGTGCGGCTGCAGCGAAAGCTGTAGATGAAGTTGGATCCAGTATCCATCTTTCCTGCTTTGATTTATCTCCAGAAGTTATGGATTTGATCAACAGCGGCAAAGTACAATACACGATTGACCAGCAACAACGATTGCAGGGTTACATGCCGATTATTGTACTTCACCTTTACAATCAGAATGCAGGCTTGTTACCGGGTGATAATATCCCTTCCGGTCCAGGTTTTGTTGACAAATCAAATGCTTCATCTGTTGCATCACAAGCTGGCATAAACCGTTAAATTTTCCTACCATACTGGAGGAGTAAAACGGTTTGCTCCTCCACTCCATTCAAACAATTATCCAGCGCTAAAGGAACAGGATGTCCGATCAAACAGATCCATTGCCGGCAGAAACACCTGAAGAAAATCAAAGTTCATCTCCGGCATCCGTATCCTCCGAAAAAAGAACTGAGACGGACAGGCTGGTCAAAAAAAACTGGTTCTTCGCCTTGTTTCAGAATCCGGAAGTAGGACCTTTTGGAGTCATGATTTTGTTATTGCTGGCACTGGGATTTTTTTCAATACCTGAAAGCGTGGATTCGTATAATCCATTTGCAGGCGCAGGTTTTAACGCACTTGGAATTCGGAACAATACCAGACTCATTGCACAGTTGGGAATAATCGCGCTTGGAGCGGGACTGCTGATCATTGCAGGAGAATTTGATCTCTCAATTGGTTCAATGGTAGGTTTTTCCGGAATGTGCATGGCCATTATTATGAAATGGGGTTTTCATATTTCTGTACCAATAATAAGTAATACTGCAGAAGGTTACGGTCTGGATTGGGTCAGAATAATCAGCATCACTCAGGTTGATCCCTGGATGGCGTTAGGAATAACTCTCTGTTTCACTCTATTCTTTGGCTGGTTGATCGGTTATATAGTAGTCAAAACAGGAATGGCCTCATTTATTGTTTCGCTTTCGTTTTTGTTTTTTTTGAGGGGATTAACGGAAGTTTGTTTCCGAGCTTTCAATAAACCGCCGGATCAGACATCCGGATCGACTCAGGTTTCTGGACTTCCGGACGCAAAAAATATGGTGGAACTTCCGGGATATGGAGAAATAGAACGAGCCAAAGTTGCCGTTTTACCTCAGGATGTAATCCATAAAATTTACAACTCACTCTCTCCTGAAGAGGTTGAAGGTTTCAGCCAAAGAGTCAGTTTTTCAAATGCCTCGGTTGCTGAATTTAAATCAGTCATGCTGCATCAAAAGACTTTGGAAACTTTGAATCGTGATATAGGGTTTGCTCAAGAAAGCGGAAATACAAAACTTTTGGAAACACTGCATGAAAGAGTGGCAGAAAATGCTGAGATTGTCTTGATTTCGCCGAACCCAGTCCGGGAAGTGGATGTTGTCAAAGAATATGTAGAAACACTTTCCTCTCTAAATCCAACTGCAGATTTATTGGGTGGGAATATTCTGGAAGGACTATTTAACTGGTTTTATGAAATTGGCTGGAATGTCAACAATTACGGAAAACAGTTTGCGCCAGGACTTTACTCATCCGTGCTGGTTTGGGGCGTGCTTGCTTTTCTGGCTTATATTGTCTTGAGCAAGACTCAGGCAGGGAACTGGATTTATTCAACAGGCGGTGACTTGAATGCGGCAAAAGCCAACGGAGTACCGACAAACAAAGTTAAAATATCGCTTTTTATCTTCTCCGCGTTTTGCGCGACCATTTTTGCTGCAACACAGGTTTTCGAAACAAACACTTCGGATGCAGCCAAAGGAAATTTGAAAGAGCTGGAAGCCATTGCGGCGGCAGTGATTGGAGGAATAGTCTTAACTGGTGGATTTGGTACCGTTTTAGGAATAGTCCTTGGTGCGGTAATTTTTGGAATTGCCCGAGAAGCCTTCTTTTATATTCCTTATGTTGACGGTTCATTCTATCGTGTTTTTCTGGGTTTCATTCTCCTGACTGCGGCATTGACAAATGAAAATATCCGCAAACGTCTAACCGGAGGTTTGTGATGATTCAGGCAAAACCTGTGATGCGGGTCAAAAACATTTCCAAGAAATTCGGCAACTTCACCGCGCTCTACGGCGTTTCCATGGAAGTCCATTCCGGAGAGGTTCATGCTCTTCTGGGTGATAACGGAGCCGGAAAATCTACTCTCATCAAAATTATTTCTGGTGTTTATCAAGCGACTAGCGGAGAAATTCAGATTGATGGAAATCCTGTCCATTTCAACTCTCCCAGAGATGCAAGCGTAGTTGGTATCGGCACGGTTTATCAGGATTTGGCTCTCAATCACTTGACATCTGTAACCAGGAATTTTTTTCTGGGACGCGAAATGTCGGTGGGTTGGGAACCGTTTGGCTTGCTAAAAATGAAGGAAATGGATGCTATTACCGTTCAAGAAATGGCAAAGATCGGTATTGACATTGCCGATCCGGGACAAAATGTCGGCACAATGTCCGGTGGTCAAAAACAAACATTAGCCATTGCGAGAGCCATCTATTTTGGCGCAAAGGTGTTGATCCTGGATGAACCGACTTCTGCCTTGGGTCAAAAACAGCAAATGGAGGTTTTGAAAACCATCAAGCGGGTCAAAAATCTTGGCAATATTGCCATCATCCTGATTACGCACAATGAGATTCATGCACGCCTCACCGCTGATCGGTACACTTTTCTAAGTCTTGGAGAAGTTATTGGTCGTGGAACTTCAAAGGATTTGGAGGGTGACGAAATCAAACGGCTCATGGCAGGAGGAGCTGAAATTGGCGATTTGGCCGCCGAACTCGCCTTTTAAATAAAACTACCCGTGACTGACACATCACTTTGCTTTTTGACTGCTGTCGAATTGGCCCAGAAAACTCGTTCTGGTGAGATTTCTGCGGTTGAAACAATTGAAGCGCATTTGGCTCAAATCGAAAAGGTAAATCCGCAGGTCAATGCCATCGTTACTCTGGTTCCGGAACTTGCACTGGAACAAGCCCGTAAGGCGGATGAAAAACTGGCCCAAGGTGGAGAAGTCGGTCCCCTACATGGAGTGCCGATAGCACACAAGGACCTGGTTCCAACGAAGGGAATTCGCACCACTTTCGGTTCGCCAATATTTCAGGATTTCGTTCCGGAGCAGGACGCTTTACTTGTAGAACGCATTCGGAATGCCGGAGGGATTGCACTGGGAAAAACCAATACACCAGAATTTGGCGCGGGTTCACAGACCTTTAATCAGGTATTTGGAGTAACAAAAAACCCCTACGATTTGAGTAAAACCTGTGGCGGAAGCAGCGGCGGGGCGGCGGTTTCGGTTGCCTGCCGAATGCTGCCTTTTGCGGATGGAAGCGATTTGGGAGGATCACTGAGAAATCCGACAAATTTCTGCAATGTTGTAGGTTTCCGGCCTTCAGTGGGAAGAGTTCCGAGTTGGCCGAATGAATCCGGATGGAACAGCTTTGCGGTGGATGGCCCGATTGCACGCACAGTTGAAGATACCGCGCTGATGCTGAGTGTTTTAGCCGGACCGGATGCGCGCTCACCGATTTGTCTTCCGGAAAGCGGTGCCGTTTTTCAGCAGTCCCTGGAACGTAATCTAAAAGGAATTCGAATTGCCTGGAGTCCAGATCTTGGGGGGTTGCCCGTTGATTCAAGAGTTACAGAAACTCTGGAAAAACAGCGTGAGGTTTTTGAAAATTTAGGTTGTATCGTCGAGGAAGGTTTCCCGGATTTCACTGATGCAGACGAAATTTTTAAAACTTTTCGTGCCTGGTATTTTGAATTAAAACTGGCATCACTTTTACCTGAGCACAGGGAGAAAATGAAGGAAACGGTGATTTGGAATATTGAATCCGGTATTAAATTAAGCGGTCCGGAACTGGGGCGTGCGGAAGTGAAACGAACAGCGCTGTTTCACAGGGTGAGGGAATTTATGCAGAATTATGATTTTCTGGCGCTGCCTGTGAGTCAGGTTCCACCATTTCCATTGGAACAGGAATATGTTTCGGAAATAAACGGAATTAAGATGGAGACCTATCTGGACTGGATGCGCTCCTGTTATTACATTACTGTAACCGGACAACCTGCGATTTCGGTCCCCAGCGGATTTACTAACGACGGCTTGCCGGTAGGTCTGCAGTTGGTAGGTCGACCGCAGGATGATTTGGGTGTATTACAGCTGGCTTATGCTTTTGAAAAGGCAACTGGATTTTATAATAAAGTTCCGGATTTGGCATTGACTGATTGATGTAGTATAAAGAAACATATTAATATTTTATGATGAATTTAGATACACCTTCAGAGCAATTCCACAATATATCTAAAATGATAAAGCTCCAACTTCTTTTTTTACATCAAATATAATTATATTTGAAATACCTAAAATATTTTAAGTACTAGTCTGAGTTAATCCAGCAGAATATCTCAATAATAATTTGACGTTTAAAATGTGTTGAAAAACTCAGAACTATTACTTGCAGCCAGTGTCCCTCTGCTTTGGGGAATCGGGTTTACCTTTGCAAAGGCCGGATTGAATGAATTCCCGCCATTGTTTTTAATGGGTCTGCGCTTCACCCTGGCAGCACTGACACTTGTCTGGTTTGTGCCAATTCCCCGTGGTCAGCTGAAACAGATATTCTGGATTTCCTTAGTCGGTTCCACCCTGCAGTACGGTATGACGTTCACGGGGCTTTCTATGCTTGATGCATCATTGGCAATCATAATTATTCACCTTGAAGTTCCATTTTCGGTCCTCTTGGCAGCAATCGTTCTCAAGGACAAACCGGGAAGTCAGCGCATTTTGGGAATGCTGATTTCTTTTGGGGGAATCGTTTTGATTGCAGGGCAACCAAGTTTAAGTGGACAACTGCCGGCAATTTTGCTAACTGCTTCAGGAGCAATGATGTGGGCCGTCGGACAGGTTATGGTTAAACGACTTGAAAATCCGCCGTCCGGATTTGCTTTGACTGCATGGAT
>Ga0208471_1000320_pt1 | contig 18726 bp, 20 predicted proteins | sample DeeseametaMP0441_FD_184210 | JGI IMG/M metagenome (GOLD analysis project Ga0208471, IMG submission 184210) | Marine microbial communities from the Deep Atlantic Ocean - MP0441 (SPAdes) | ecosystem: Environmental > Aquatic > Marine > Oceanic | place: East of Rio de Janeiro, Brazil, South Atlantic...
CCGGTACTAGTATTCGATGACGACAACTTCTACCTTGGCGCGGTCATCGCCGAAAAATTGAAAGGCGACGGCTATGTTGTCACGCTGGCGACGACGGCGTCAAAGGTGTCACCTTGGACAGAGAACACTCTGGAGCAGCACCGTATCCAGGCACGGGTACTGGAGCTGGGTATTGAGGTCGTGACGGCACACAATATTGGAGAAATCCGCGCTGGCGAAGTGGAATGCACCTGTATTTTCACGAAACGTCCACGGACGGTACCGGCGAGGTCGGTGGTCATGGTGACGTCACGGCTGCCGAACAACCAGGTCTACTTGGCGCTGATGGCGGACCCAGAAAAACTCGACTTGGCCGGCATCACATCAGTTTCCTCGATAGGTGACTGCAACAATCCATCGACCATCGCCACAGCGATATACGATGGTCATCGCGCGGCTCGCGAACTAGATGCCGTGCCAACAGACCCGGATATGCCGTTTCGTCGTGAACGAATCGCCCTGGCGTCATCGGTATAGCAACAGACTAACCGCATGCGGATGCTGAGAGAGTGCTGCATTACGAACAACAGGGCTTGAACTGCAGACAACCCTGTAATTCCCCCACTGATCACCACAGCATCCATGTATTTATTCATATACCAGTTTTAGAAATTTCGCTTAATACATGCCAAAACTTTGTTTGCTGAACATTATTTAAATGAGTTTTTTGAATGAAAACTGAGAAAAGAATTATCCGCCTCGAACCTTTCGGCCCTGCCAAAACAGGAATGCAGAAAATGCATCTTGAACCGGAAGAATTTCAGTCAAAAATCCCGGTGCAACATATTCATGTTTACTATGAGGACGAAACTCTTGGGCTGAGTGTAGGGGTGTGGGATACAACCTCCATGCAGGAGGTATTCGGGCCTTATCCCGGCAATGAATTCATGTGGGTTCTGGAAGGTCAGGTCAGTATGATTGATGGTGATGACAACGCGACCGTGATAAAAAAGGGGCAGACTTTCTGTGTCAGAAATGCCACTCCTGTCAGCTGGAAACAAGAAGGATTCCTTCGAAAATTCTACATGACTTATGCCGATCACAAAGCAGCCATGCCGGAAATTACCTCGGCCGAAGGCGGCATCGTGATACTCGATGCCGCCAAAAAAATGGGAAAATTGGATTCAACTGAACCGCTTGTCGTGAATGGCGAAATACCACTGCAACATGAACATATTTTTTTTACGAATGATGCCAAAAACATGTTGGCCGGCATGTGGGACAGCGGAGCCTTGGATAGCGAAATGCGTCCATTCCCTTGGTATGAATTTGTCCAGATGCTGGAAGGCGCAGTAACAATCACTGAAGAAGACGGCACACCGCACATATTCAAAGCAGGCGACGCCTTTTTTGTGCCCAAAGGAACAGTTTGTAGTTGGAAAATCGACAGGTATGTGAAGAAATTTTATGCCATTTTGGACCTGTCTTCAGAGTGACTAGGCAAAGAATAACTACCGTTGAACATTCTCAAGACTTCCAAACTCCTGCAATTGAGTCGGTTTTTCTTTGGAGATGTCATATGAAACAGAAGATTTCTACTGTCATCTACACGACCCTGGTCGTTTGTGTCTTTTGCGCCTTTGGCACAATCAGTAAAGCCGAACAACTTGTGTACACCTTTGATGTCTGTGGAGCACCCAATAGCTATGAGCCCGGTTGGGTGCCGAACGGGGACCCTATGGTTAACGGCAAGATGACCCTTATCATCGATTCAGCTAAAGGTCTGCTAACTCTGTAGCCCTCACAGGAACTACTGAACAGCACCCGTAACGTGTCACTCCATGCTCATCTTTACGACCTGCAGCACCGCTACGACAACTCCGGTCTTGGTCAGTCAACCATTTGCTGGGCCTATTACAATCACAGTGGACGCGGTGGCCACTGCGCGAAGGACGACTATGACTGTCAAACCCTGTCAGGTGTGGAGAACTGGCCCTGGACCAAATATGGCTATTCCGTAGACTGGTACAGAAAATATCTTCGAACAGTAGCAAAAGAGAATGCTGAAGGCTGGTGGTTTAAGTATCACTCTGCCGGGGGGCATTTTGCAACTGATAAAAACGGACATCTTATCGAGTGGGATGGATCTCCATTCATGGAATCATCTTTTCTGGGCGAAAACAAGATCAGGCCTGATTGAAACGCCAGGCTGGGTCGAACTCTGGCCAACAGGGACTTCGGACTGGGAGACAAGTGCAACCGCATGCTTCATGGTGTTACGGCTGATGATTTCTTCCTTGACGCGACCGGGGTTGCGTGGCTCGACGAAAATAGCAATCTGACCGAGAACGCCATCGCGCACGGCTACGACCTCGAAACAGAGTACTTATTTTACAACTATCGTGACAATGGTCAGTCGGACCGTTGGGGGGGACCGGATGGTGGCACTGGTGGCTTCATCACTGGAGATGCTGAAGGTCGCTGCACCCAGTGACCGCGCCCAAAGACTATGGCTTGCCCCATACGCATAAGGAGGATCAATAAAGACATGCGGGTATGGCCAAGATTGAAGTATATGTTTTCCCCGGCATTCTTCAACATCAAGATTCTGGGAATAATTACAATGGTCGGCGTCACGATGACGAGTTACAAAACATTAGGTGAAACACTGGCAAAAGATGCCAGGCCATTCACCCGGGCCTTTTTTATTCACCTGACTTTACTCTCATGAAAATCTGGAATGGGGTACGTGCAACCGGCAAATGGAGTGTTTCGGATCAAGGCGCCGTTTGCTGGCATGTTCCGGGTTGGGGTAAAACACCGTGCGAGTCCTATTATTACAAGGGTGAGGAATTGATGGCGATTTTCGAAGGTGTACACAGCAAAGCCAGCAAGCATAGAGGGCAACACGATCGGTTATTTCTGACTCGCGGCGTTTTGCAAAGTTGAACTAACGACAACATGAGATGCTTACAGTTGGTCGGCCGCCAACTTTCAATTTGCTATTGTGAAATTCGAGAGTGCCAGGAATCGTTCGGGTGGCTTTCTCTAAGCGCAGATTAACTGATCGAACTTTTCTCTACTGACATTGATGACTCAGCGACTTCTAGTGTGGCCCTACTTCTCCTTGGCCCTGTCTAGCGGGGTGATCGGTACCGCGTTACTCTTTTACAACCTCGGGTCAAATGTTCCACCCAAAGAAGCGCTACACAAATTTAGCGGCACTGTTGACAAGTTGTCGATTATTGATGACTTGTCGGGTGTACAGACCGGATTCATGAAACCGATGAACTCGATCCACTTCACCCTTGAAGAGGGCGAAGAAATATTTCGATATCCGAGTAGTTGGCCCGGCTACACCAAAATCTATGAACAACTGTCATTTCATCTGGATGTATGGGTGCAACGATCCGAAATCGGAAATGGTGATCCTATGGTGGTCTTCCGGTTGGAACAGCAGGTCCCGGAGAACTGGATAGTGCCTCCGCTTTCCATCAGCTACGAGCGGATCGCCGAACCCCAGAGCCGCACCAGGCGTTCATACGTCCAGTTAGGCACAATCCTATTGGCGTGTTCGGCAGGTTTCTTGTTGGTCGCAGTTCTGTTGGGTGTCTGGAATCGCCGAAAAAACAGGGCCACGCTTCAGTAGTGCCAGCCCTGTTATTTTACCGGGATTTCGGTATACGGTGCACCTGCGGTACAGCAAAGGGCAAACAGCAATCGGGTGCTGAGGGAGCATTGCATAACCAACAACAAGGCTAGTTCTTAAGACAAACCCGCAGCTCCCGCACCAATCACAACGACATCAGGGCCCAAAGTACTCTTCCTCAAAGAAATCAAGCATATGTTGCACCGGGATTTCGGACTGGAAGTTTTCCTGTTCAAGTTATATATAATGCACTCCTGCTCCGCAGTACCGAATGGTTCAGGACGAATTTCGATTCTCCAGCCTGGCACGTTCTAGATGATACTCATTGATGGAGATAATCGTACAGGTGCGACAGGCTATCCGGGTCTCCCCCCAGCTCTTTTTTTGCGAATTCGATCGCCGCCACTTCATGATCCGTCAAAATATTCAGGGCATACAGGTCTTCTTCAGGCGCTATTCTCTCCAGCGCCGTGAAATCATCAAGATAGCCAGGGTACCGGTTCACGATGTACGTCATAAGCTCAAACCAGTCGAACGATTCATGACGCCCCACATAACTCTCTCCCTGTGTTTTTAGTTCCGATTCATCCCTTGGAACCAAATCATATTTATTAAGTAGTGGTACAACCGACTCTGCGGCACGGCGCTCTACCCTGGCGAGTAATGTTAGCTTTTCCTTCTCTTCAAAATGATCAACCAGCCCGTAGAAATAAGCTTCCCCCATAATTTCATCTTCGTAATAGGATAGTAACGTCTTCAGGTATTTATCTGTTGTTCTCATCATTCAGGTCAACCATTTTCAAAAAACACCCTGTCATGCTTGTCACAAATAAGATTACGCACAAGGGCTTTGATCGTTACCTTTATCGGGGAGACAGAAGACTGTTTAATCTGGAATAAGCTAAGTGTCCTGCGCCTGCTCATGAAACATTTTTGATTTGCGGCAGGCGGTAAAACCTGGGAATAAGGCTGATTACAAAAAAAAGACCTGCGACGATCACCAGTGTCAGAGGCAGGCCGTAAGGGTTCCACAGGTCCATACTGGCTCCCCCCAACAGTGGACCGACAAATGCCCCCGCACCCCAGAACACTCCAAATGCGGCCATGGCGGTAGCCAGTTCCACACCCTTGAACCACTTCCCGGCGAGAATCATGGTAACCGTATATACACCGGCAAAAAGCCCCCACCACAGAAACAGCGTTGTCCATAAAAGAAATGGCATATCCACAGAGAACGGCCAAGCCACAGCACCGGCCAAGCCGGCCAGAGCACACGCTACTAACACCTTGCGTGGATCAAAGTGATCAGCTGCCCAGCCGATGGGAATCTGCAGTAAGGCGCCACCAGCGGCACCAACGAACAGCATCAAAGTTGCAGAAGACTCCGTCATCCCAACCCGTAATCCGTAGACTGGTATCAGGCTGGTAGTGGTAATTTCCATGAAAGCCACCACAAAGCAGGCCAGCGCCAGCAGCGGTGCCACAAAGACAAAACTAACCACCCCAAAACTCGACTTGTCGCTAGAAGCGGGGGCATAGCGTCCAGCCCATAACACCGGAAATCCAGCCAGGACCATCAAGCCAATGCCGACAAGAAACGGTAGTGTGCCTTGTCTGCCCGTCACTGACAGAATCAAAGGCCCAAGCGCAAAACTCAACGCCAGCGTGGTGTTGTAAAAACCCATGACGCGTCCGTGGTGCACACGGGGTGTTATCTCGATTATCCATGTCTCGGTCACAACAAACAGCACTGAACCCACGAGCCCGCCCAAGAACCGGATTACAAACCACGCTACGATCGACTGGGTACTCATGAGAGCGAAAATGAGGACGATCTCAAAAAACACCCCGCCAAGCAGAAGGCTGCGTCCTTCCAGGTGTCTCATAAACCGCGGAACAGCAAAAGAGCCGATTATGATGCCCGCGGAAGCCACCATGGCCAACGCACCGATCAGTGTACTGCTGGCATTACGTGCTTCCAGGATCAGCGATAGTAACGGTGTAAATAGACTGATCGTGATGCCGTATATGGAAAGGCACCCAATTAATGCAGCCAGGGTCAGTGCACGTTCGCGGGTCCAAACTGGTTCACTGGTCGATTGGGTCAGCATCGGACAACAGCACTCATATTATTAGTACCTCCATGATTTGAGTCCCCAAAACTGAGTAGATCAGCTCCGCGAACAATCACTGAGTGGATCCAGCCAAAGGACAATGCCCGACCGAGCCGCCTGATGCCATGATAGTGCGGAGTCACCGTCTCAATCACTCTATCAGGTAAACCACCCTCAATACAAATCCCGCTATCCTCAACATACACGCACGTGGCCTGAATAGCGCTCTCTTTGTCCATTCCATAACCTATCACGTTGATCAATAGTTGCAAGATAGCCTTTCGAATCTGCCGGGACCCATTGGAGACGGTTGCCAGCAGTGCACCGTTCACCTGCCGGGTTATGGTCGGCGCCATCATTGAACTCATGCTACTCCGCTTGTGGGTAGTGGACGACACCACGGGGATTAAGGTCAACCTCGCCGAGCATGTTGTTAGGCATCACTCCATAGCCCGGGACGATCGCGCCACAGCCCTCCCCATTTTCGTTTAATGTATCTCGCAGCTTGATTTGCCGATTCTCGACCACTATAGAGACCACCATTAACCGAACCCCACTGAACTCTGTGAGTTGCCTCGCCGGAGAAAAATAGTTTATCTGCCAGTGTTTCTCGCAACACTGCGCGCATCGGCTGCTTACCCGGTTTAGCCGCAGAATAAGCACCTTCATAAAAAGGAATTTGACCACAGGCTGTCGCATAACCTTTAATAAACTTCTTCTCTATGTCATTGCCCAACATGCTTTTCATGCCATCTAAACCATAAGCTATGGCTGTATCAATCGTTTCTTTTTCTAAAGCTTTAGCCTGGTCCCCACCGACATAGCCATAAACCAAATTTGTGTTATTTAAATTAGCAAGATACCCCACACCATCTTCATCATGCTGCTGTTTATAAACATAAGTATCTGCACCAAAATTAAACACGTCATCGGTAAAATGTAGGCCAATATAATTCATTACCGCCATATCAATGCCATCAATGGCTTCTTGTTTTTCAACCGGTAACTCTGGCGTAAATTTAATATGATTAGCCGCCAATACGCCTACTGACACCGTTAGAATTGCCGCCTTAGCTTTGATGGTGCCGGCTTGCCAGGTAACTACCTTAACGCCATCCCCTTGCCAGTTGATTTCTTTAACCGCAGTGGCTAATGCCACAGGCACATCTTGGCCGTAGTGTGCCACCACTGAGCCATAACCTTCTGCACAAAACCAATCGTCACCACCTATGCTATTCCACCAATCTTTTGGCGACCAATCTTTGGAGTTTTCCGCCATATTCCAAACACCATAATCGGATGCGACGGTATAACCCCAAGGACTTTGAAAAAAATCCTCACCTAAAGCAGTGCGTGCATTATCGTCATCACCGGCTACACCATTTAAAACAGAGTCTCTAATTTTATTTTTAAATGCCTTGTCGGTTCTTCTTAGGTCAGCAAGTTCATCTTCAGTTGCTTCGCGCTTACCTACAAAATATTTCTGTTTATCAAGATCTTCATAAATATTAAAACCATTGTCTTTTGCATAATTGATCAATGGATTTTTTCGCGAAATCATCATCCAATGTGCATGAGTATCAAACGGCACACCGAATATAGAGTTATCTGTATGAACACGACCACCAATACGGTAATTAGCTTCTACCACCACAAAGCTAATACCTTTATCATGCAACGTTTTAGCTGCCTCTAAGCCAGCAACACCCGCACCAATAATCACCACATCAGGGTTGGTGACCGTATTACCCAACACAATACGAGGAACCAACATTGATGCTGCTATTGCCTTTAATAGAAAACGGCGTTGCAGTTGAAATTTCTCACTCATAACAAAGGCCCTCTTTTTTATTCATTACTATAAAGTGACCTGGCCCCTTCAAGTGGTCCAGGTTGAATGTTAGTTCATCATCGAAATTGGTTCCACTTTTAATACCGATTCAGGAGCACCTACGGAACAGATATCGACTTCGTTACTGGGCACCTGTTAAAGGAAAAAGTCCGTCGGGATCTGATCGTCACCGATGGTTGGGCCGGCGATATACTTACTGCCCACGCTCGCGAACTTAACAAGCTCAGGGTCCATGTCAACAGCCTTTCGCACTGAGAGTAAAAGAATTATAAATACCCTGCTTTCCCTGTCGATCGAGGAGACCGGGTACTAGTTTACAGCAGCCGTATTGCCGGTTCCTCGTAGACCCGGACTTCCACTTCATCACCTGCCTTGATGACACCGGGCACATCGACAATGCCGACCACCCCTCGGCGGCCTACTGCTGGCCGCAACCATGCAGTAGTGGTCAGTGGCTCACCTGAACGTGTGACATGCTTTGCCACAATTTGAGCCCCCATCTCGGCGCATGGCGGGTTGTATCCTTCCACCAGCAACACCGCCCCGGAAGGAAACAACAGTTTGGTACCTTTCGGCAACAGGGAAAATTCAGGGATGCCCTCGACGCACAGGTTGGCGCCCAACGTGTCGGGCGACAGCGGCTCGGTTAGTGTTAGGCGTTCAGTAATGTGAGCCAGTTCTTCGACTGAAACACCTGACCACTGGCGTTCGTTGCGGCGTACCGTACCAGCAGATTCCCAATCCCCTTTCCAGGCTTTCCGGGTGAGGCCCTGATGCTTGTCACCGGCAAAACCTCCGATTTCGGCAGTCAGTGATCCCCGGGTGTCCTTGCTAAGGTCTTCGTTGTTGCCCATGTGCACCGAGACCACTTTTCCTGCCATGGTCTTGCCAATAAATTTCTTCATCTATTTTCCTTGAACGTGAATGCCCGCAGGTGCCGTCATTCGAACCTGAGTGGCACATCCGGATCTGGTTCCGTATCGAATTCTCGCGCGTAGCGATGACCCGCGTAGACTGCAGAGGCAATAATGGCCGGCGCATCACAGTCACCGATTCTCCGCAATGAACTGAACGGGGTTTGCGCCCCACTCTCTATGCGTTGCTTCAAGGCTTGGTACAGTTCGTCTCTGGGGCTGCGTGCGGTCACCATGATGAGTGCATCGGCTTCAATTGACTGTTGTCGTCCAGTATGGATACAGCAAATCGTCACCTCCCGGCCGTCGTAGGCGAGCAGGCGATGGGTTGTTTTGATCTCGATCCCTAGCTCCAGCAAATGTTTCTGTACCTGATACCGCTCAGAGGTGTATTCACACCAGGCAGAGACAACATCTTCTGGCGTAACCACAGTAACCGGTACGTTCTCGAGGCGCACCCGCTCGGCAATGACGCCACCCATATAAAAACTGTCGTCATCGAAAATCACCGTAGGCCCATCGGGCAGGCGGCCTGCCATGACATCGTCAGGGGTTAAGATCGTGGCGCTTTGGCTCAGGGTTGTGAGCGGCTGCGGGTGATTGCGTCCGAAGCCATCGGCTCTCCAGGTTGCACCGGTCGCGATAACCACATGATCCGCTTCTACCGGGTGATTGCGATGCTCCGGCCATTCAAGCACGTCATCGACGCTGAGATCGCTTTCCAGGAAAACTTCCACGTTGGGCATGGTGTCGAACTGCTGTAGCCGGTAGTCTCGTACCCGCAGCCATTCGCTGAGACCAGGCAACGTGGATTCGCGAGCCACGCGGCCGCCGAGCTGGCGTGTCGCCTCCGCTAATGTCACCAGGTATCCGCGCTGGCCCAGCGCTCGGGCCGCTTCCAGTCCTGCCGGTCCGGCGCCAACCACCAATACACTAGATTCGGAGCCCTTCTTGGCAATGAATTCCGGATGCCAACCGCGGCGCCATTCTTCACCTATGGCTGGATTCTGCGTGCAGCGGATCGGTACGCCCAAGCCATCACCAGTGTAACAGATATTGCAGCCGATGCATTCGCGAATTTCGTCAAGGCGTCCTTCCTCGATCTTTCTCGGCAGAAATGGATCTGCAATAGAAGGCCGTGCGGCCCCTATGAAATCCACAACCCCGCGTTTAACCTGTGAGGCCATCGTGTCTGGTGAGGTAAAGCGTCCCACGGTGACCACGGGTTTGGTGGTAACGGATTTGACGAAGGACATGTGCTCTTCCAGGGAGCCTTCCTTGACGAATCGCGAGACACCCATCTCGTGGTTGTAGTCATTGATGTTGATGTCCCATAGGTCCGGCAACTCCGCCAGCATCTCCAGCCTGTCTCTTCTCTCGTCCGTAAGAGACGGATCTTCGCCGTCGTCGCCACCAACCGAATAGCGTACTGCAACGGCACACCTGTCCCCCACAGCCTCTTTTGTATCCTCAATCAATTCTCGCAGCAGGCGTGCCCGATTTTCCATCGACCCGCCGTACTCGTCGCTGCGGGTGTTGGTACAGGCTGAGAGAAAATTTGACAGCAAATACCCATGGGTAGCATACACATACACCACATCAAAGCCCGCCTCCTTGGCTCGCAATGCGGCATTTCTATGCCATCTCCGGAGCTCGCGAATATCGGACTTGTCCATGGTTCGACTCTGATAGGGATGCCCCTGGAGGTTTGGCATACTCACCACATCCATGGAGACCTCACGGGTGTAGAGGTTTGCCGTGCTGGCCCCACCTACCCAAAGCTCGACACCGGCAAGCGCGCCGTGACGGTGCACCGCCTCGGTCATCAAGGCGTGGTCCTTTATGTCGTCGTTGTTCCACAAGGATGCATTCGGATGGGGGAGGTCGTCGGATGTAGGGTGGATGGAACAGTACTCGGTACACACCACACCCCATCCACCTTCGGCCTTAATTCCCCGCAATGCCGCCAACATGTGTGGGCGAAGCCTACCAAGGCCGGTGCAATGGGGTACTTGATAGAAGCGGTTTTTGGCTGTTACGGGACCGATTTCAACAGGCTCAAACAGCAGGTCATAGCGTTTGTCGCGCATAGTTCTGTGTCTCTTGTTATCTACGTCGAACATGGTAATTGCTGGCACTCACCGTTGCTCGCTCAATCACGCGGGAGCAGGATCAGTGATTCGTCGGCCCACGAGAGCCAAACGATGCTTTGGCGGTCAAGAGACTGGTCACTATTCGCTCCGGTCTCTGCTATCGCGACGGCGAATGGCTTCTCACAGCCGTCTACCGACACATAAAAGTGGTCTCGATCGCCCAGGTAGGCCGAGGTCTTTATGGTGCCCTGTACAGCTCTGAGACCGTCCGACCTTCGTTCTGCGGACAGAATCAACTTTTCGGGACGGATCGCGACAATGATATTTGCGCCCTTTTGCACAAAGTCTGAGCTCGCCGGGGCCGTGATTTTGCCTAATCCGGTGGAATCGAGTACCGCTTCGCCGTTGCGTACATCCATCACCTGGGCCTCGACAAAGTTCATCTGTCCGATGAAGTCTGCGACCTCGACGCTTACCGGATGGTTGTAAAGATCTTTGGGCGACGCGACTTGCAGCGCTTTCCCGCGTGTCATTACGGCAATACGGGTCGACAAGGACAGCGCCTCTTCCTGGTCGTGGGTCACAAAGATGAAGGTAATGCCCACCGACTCCTGCAACGCCCGCAGTTCCAGCTGCATTTCTTCTCGAAGCTTTTTGTCGAGCGCCCCCAGTGGTTCGTCAAGCAACAGCACTTTTGGCCTTTTGATCAGGGCCCGTGCGAGTGCCACGCGTTGGCGTTCGCCTCCAGACAGTTCGTTGGAGCGACGGTTACCGAAGCCCGGCAGTTTGACCATTTCCAGAGCCTCTTCGACGCGCCGCCCCATCTCGGCCTTTTCGATCTTGTCGTACCGTAGTCCGTAGGCAAGGTTCGCGCGGACGTTGAGGTGCGGGAAGATGGCGTAGTTTTGAAACACCATGTTGGTCGGGCGGTGGTGTGGCGGCACCTCGGACATAGGTGCGCCGTCTATATAGATCTCACCGGTGGTCGGCGACTCAAAGCCGGCCAGCATTCTGAGCAAGGTGGTCTTGCCACAACCAGAGGGACCGAGCAGCGAGAAGAATTCGCCGCTGCTGATAGTGAAACTGAGGTGATCGACTGCCACCACCGAGCCGAAGTGCTTGGACACGTCAGTTAAACTGACAAAATCGTTGTTGCTGGTCATGGATCAGATACCTGGCTGAGTTTTTTCGACCCTGTAGCGCCGCAACCACTGAGAGATGAATACCACCACAAAGGAAACCACGAGGATAAGCGAGCCGAGCGCCAGCACCCCCGGCAACCTGAAGGGGAACCGCAGTTGGCTCCAGATAAAGATCGGCAGCGTGGGATCAGTTCCAGCGAGGAAGTACGCCATGATGAACTCGTCGAAGGAAATGGTGAAACACAGTAAAAAGCTCGCCAGCACCCCTGGGAATACCAAAGGCAAGGTCACACGCCAGAAGGTCGACAATGGGCTGGCGCCAAGATCCGCGGACGCCTCCTCCAAGGCTTGGTCGAATCCTTCAAAACGGGCAATTAAGGTCGCCATGGCGAACGGCACAGAGATCAGCACATGGGCCATGGTGACGGTGTACAAGGACAGATCAAATCCCAGCCGAGTAACAAGAATCAGCAGTGCGACGCCCATAATTATGTACGGAACAACCATCGGCAACATGATCACGAATATAATTAGCTTCTCACCTGGAATCCGGTAACGGGTCACCGCCTTGGCACCGAAGAGCCCCAGCAGTGTAGCGATTGCTGCACTCACGCAGGCGACGTTGAGCGAATTGTTCAGTGCGGCCCACATCGGCTGGTTGTTGAACATCTCCACATACCATTTAGTGGTGAACCCCTTGAGTGGAAAAGCGATGTAGATATTGTCGTTGAACGAGAACATCGGCAGGAACAGCACTGGAATGTAAAGGAATCCGAGGTAGAGGATCGCGTAAAAGTACAACGCTCGGCTGGGGCGGTCGATGTAAGCAACTTCGGTCATGCGATTTTCTCCGTAATCTTGCGGGTCAACCAAATGTAGAGCAGTGAAATGGCTGCGACGACCACCATCATATCGATTGCTAAGGCTGCGCCCATTGGCCAGTTGTTTACCAGCCCGAACTGGGCCTGGATAAGGTTTGCGATCATGAGCCCGTCAGGGCCGCCGACCAGGGTCGGTGTCACGTAGTCACCAACAGTGGGGATAAATATCATCAGCGTGGCGGCGATAACACCTGGCATCGACAACGGCAGGGTGACTCCTAGAAAACGTTTCACTGGGCCATCTCCTAGATCGGTGGCCGCTTCGAGCAGGGATCGATCTATCTTCTCCAGCGAGATATAGATCGGCAAGATTGCGAATGCGGCCCAGGCGTGCGCCAGGGTGATCACCACGGCTGTGGGGCTGTAAAGCAAAAATGCCAAAGGCTCCTCGATGAGACCGAGTCCTTTAAGGCCCGAGTTGATGACGCCATTGTAGCCCAAGATGACTTTCCACGCAAAGACCCGTAACAAATAGCTGGTAAAAAACGGCACTGTCATCAGGATAATCCAGGTCATCTTGTGCTTGTGAACGTGAAAGGCCACATAGTACGCCATCGGGTAAGACAGCAACACTGTAACGACGGCGCACGTCCCAGAGATGGCGAGCGATCGAAGCAGCAAGCCTTGATAAAGCGGCTGCTCGACGGCCTCCACGTAGTTGGCGAGCGTAAACGTGGTATCGAATTCAAAGCCGATTTGTGCCCAGAAACTAATAGTCACCATGATTCCGAACGGGATGAGCATAGTGAGGCCCATCACCAGTAGCGTGGGTGAGAGCAGTGCGAACCCCTTCAACGCGTCGCTGCGCAGATACCAGGCATACAACCGTCTACCCCAGCTCGTTGGACTTGGCGCGAGTGCCGAGACTTCTATCGTAGTTTCATTCACAGGCGCTCCTGTGGCTCGATGAGATTCCGGGCTGTTTTCATACTTCCTTCAGGCTTCATTGCATTTGCAGATCAATATAACAAACAAATAATGAAAAAACAACAAGAATTTGATTTGCCTTTGCTACTCGGGACTTCCAGAAAATATTTTCTTGCCAGCGTCTCCAAGGTGAGCATCTTAAATTTTACGGAACGCGACATTACGGGTGCGTCCGTTTCCAGTAAGCACTCTGGCAAGGCGTTTCATTTCTTCGTTTTCATGAAGTCGAGTAGGGATGTCTCCTGATTGAATCAATAGAGTCTATGAAAAGAAACGCAGGCAATTAGTTAAGAAGATTGAACTCGAAGAGAACGGTTTGCGGTTAGTCTGACAAGACGAATTTCTCTTGACAACTGAGAGTAACATTATAAAATTATGCAGAATGGATCGAGAGCTATTTGAAACTGATCTCAGGCAGACCCTTTCTCCTTCAAAATCCACTCCAAGAGAAATTGCTCAAAGGGAAGTCCATTTTAAGAGACTGCAATCTTGATGAAGCGAAATTAATCATGAATATACACATTCCAAGCTCCGAACTCAAACCACCCCCAAATTGGGATCGTTCTGGGTTACCATCCTGGACATATTTCAACGAGGAGTTATTTGAACTGGAAGCTGAAGAACTTTTCCGGAAACACTGGCAAATCGCTTGTCACACGAGCGACATTCCTAAACAGGGTAGCTACATAACCTTTGATCTGGTGGGAGAGCGGGCTTTAATTATTCGGGATGAAGAGAATGAGATCCGGGCCTTTCACAACTTCTGTAGACATCGTGGTTCACGTGTGCTCGACTCAGCAGAGGGCAGGTGCAAGAGTGTAATCAGCTGTCCGTTTCACGGCTGGTCCTATAACTTAGATGGTAGTCTGCGTGGTGTAGCCAAAGCGAGTACTTTCCCGGTACTTGATCCCGAGAAATGGGGGCTTAAGCCGCTCGAAATGGAGATTTGGCACGGCTTCGTGTTTGTGCGCTTCAAGCCAGGGCTCCAGCCTTCTGTAGCAAATTTGCTTGATAGGTTTGATGAGGAAGTCTCTAGATACCACCATGTAGACCTTTTGCAAACGTCTCCAATAGGGTGTACTTCTCCGGAAAACATCAACTGGAAGTCTATCAGGGATGTGGACAATGAGGGCTACCATGTACCCCGGGCTCATCCCAGCCTGAATGATTTATATGGGAAAAACTACTATGATGAACCATTCGTAAACGGAGTTTCCCGTTCTTATGCCCCTTTTAATGAAGGGTCTGGAAAGCTCTGGAGCGTGCTTCATTACAAAAAAATGATTGACCAGTTTACTTCTCCATACAATGAACTTCCAAGGGCGTGGCTGTACATAGGTATATTCCCTAATTTCGTTTTGGGATTCTATCCCGACTCGGTGAGTTTTTATCAGGAAATTCCCTTTTCGGTCAAAGAGACTGCAATCAGGGGTTCCACATATAAGCGTACAGACGAGAACAGAACAATGCGACTGGCTCGCTATTTATCAGAGCGTATTGATGCGACAGCTATAGTCGAGGACAGGCAGTTGAGCATCATATGGTATGAAGCCATGAAGTCTTGTACATATGAAGGTATCATGCTTTCTGATCTAGAGTATGGAGTGCGAACCCACCACGATGCCCTTCGTGAAATCCTCCCTGTGATGTCTCAGGAAATAGAGCCACCCAGAGGCACGGTAGCAGAAAGTAACAATTCGGTCCGAAAATTGTCCCCAAATGAGGCATGATGGATCGAGGAAAAAATTGGTTTAGCAGTGATTCCAGCCGTGGACTTACTCTGATTGGGCTACCGTTTGGCTTTTCTTTGCTGTTGCTTGCAGCACCAATGCTCCTGATTTTTTTCTGGGTTTCTGGACACAGGATTATCTCGTTCTTGACCGCAGTTTTAGTCCGGATAATTACATTGAAGCATGGACAGAGCCTATATATAGAGATCTAATGCTATAGATTTTCTAATCAAATTAAATAAAATACTTTCATTCAGAGCATTACCCTTTCACGTAGAAACGGTACCTCTCCAGGAGCATCAGCTTCAAATTCACGTGCGACGAGATGTCCGGAATGTACAGCGGCGGCTATGATTCCGGGAGCCAGGCAATCTCCGATGCACTGGATCGTTTTGAGACCCGACTTTGCAATTCCTGCAGGATCTGCCCGCATGGCTCGGTAAAGGTCGTCGTTGGGCAGACGTTCCGTGACCAGCACCAGGGTATCGCAGGCGTGACGGACCAGCCGATTCGTGAACACGCAGGCGAGTTCAACAGCACCCGGATGAACCGATGCAAGGTTGTGATGCGGAATTAGTTCCACGCCGAGTTCCAGTAATTTTTTCTGAATGTGGCCCTGTTCCATCGTGTTGTGTGTCCAAGTTGAAATGTCCGGAGCAGGTGTGACGAGCCGCACGTCATGGCCTTCTAGCCTCAATTTTTCAGCTAGCACCCCACCCATGTAGTAGTGTTCATCATCAAAAATTACTACTTTTCCGTGTGCGGAAACACCAAGCATGAGGTCGTCTGCTGTCAGCACAGACACGTGTTCCAATCCGGGAATTGGTTCGCGGTTTTCCCGTGCGATGCCATCTCGTCTCCAGGTAGCTCCGGTTGCCAGAAAGACATGGGAAAATCCAAATTTGTCATCGGCACTGAATTCAAGAATGTCTTCCTTGCTGAGCGAGCTGCCTAGGTAAAGGGTCACGTTTTTCAATTTCTCTAGCATGACCACCCGATGATCCCTCACACGTCCCCACTCGGCCAATCCGGGAAGTTTGCTTTCCCGGCTGACCCGTCCGCCAAGTTCTTCTGACTCTTCTGCGAGAATCACCTGGTAGCCACGTTTGCCCAGTGCTAGAGCGCATTCTAATCCGGCAGGACCTCCTCCCACCACCAGTACACCATCGTCGCTTTCGCGAGGCTCGATCCTTTCCGGATGCCAGCCTCGACGCCATTCTTCTCCCATCGTTGGATTTTGAGTACATCGCATTGGTACTGACAGCCAGTCTCCAGCTACGCAGATGTTGCAGCCGATACACTCACGGATTTCATCAACACGTCCTTCCTCAATTTTCTTCGGGAGGAACGGGTCGGCAATTGATGGCCGCGCCGCACCGATCATGTCCATCACTCCGCGTTTAATCAATGAGACCATAGTGTCCGGAGAAGTGTAGCGTCCCACACCCACCACGGGTTTGGTTGTGAGTGATTTTACAAAATCGATGTATGGTTCCTGATATCCCTCTTTCTCAAAGCGGGAAGTCGCTGAATCGTTTTCCCATTCACTGATATTAACGTCCCAAAGGTCAGGGATTTCCGCGAGCATTTCCACAACTTCCCGACCTTCATTTTCTGAGGTAATGCCCTTGGGTCCTAGAAGTTCATCGACTGCAAAACGCACAGCTACGGCACAACGGTGGCCTACCGCATCCTTTGTGTCTTCAAGTACCTCCCGGAAGAGCCGCACCCGATTTTCCAAGCTGCCACCATATTCATCTGTACGATGATTGAAGCGACGCGAAAGGAAGTGCATAAGCAGGGTAAGGCTGTGCCCAGCGTACACATAAACGAGGTCAAAATCCGCCTGCTTGGCACGCAACGCAGCCTGACGGTGCCACTTCCTAAAGTCACGAATATCGGCTTTATTCATCGCCCGTGCTTGTACCGGATCATAGGAGTTGACGGAGATTGCACTGGGCGCAAGCGGTGGAATCCGGCTATAATTGTTGGCGCTGGAATAGCCGCCATGCACCAACTCGATTCCGGCCAACGCCCCATGCTCATGTACGGCCTCTGTCATTTTAGCCAGTGCCGGAATGTCTCCATCGTCCCACAACCGTCCCTCTGCTGCCGAGCCGTTGTCAGAGTTGGCATGGATTTCCACCTCTTCCGTGCAGACCACAGCCCATCCACCTTCGGCCTTGATTCCGCGCATCGCCGCCAACGTGTTGGGGCGCATATAGCCCATGCCGTTGCAGTGTGGAACCTGATAAAAGCGATTCCTCGCGGTTAGCGGCCCAATCTGTACAGGTTCAAAAAGAATGTCGTAACGAGGATCACGTTGGTTCATCTTGTGTTATCCCTTCCACAGTCCTTCCTTACTCAACTCATCTGTAGTAAGGATGATACCTTTTTCCAGGATGTTGAACATTTCATCGATTTGTTCCATAGTTATAACCAATGGGGGTGAGAACACACACATGTTCCAGAGCGGACGTACAATCAGGCCCAGTGCCTGACAGTGTTTGTCTATTCGGGACCCCATTGCAATGTCCATTTCAAGTGCGTCATGACTCTCCGAATCAACAATTTGGCACTCTACACAGCCGACCAATCCTACTCCGCGTGTGTTGCCAACAAGAGGCAGTTTTCTTAACTCCTTTATGCGTTGCTGGAAATATGGAGAGATTTCACGAACATGCTCCAGCAAACCCTCGTTTTCGATTATCTCTATGTTTTTGAGGGCAGCGGCCGAACTTACTGGATGTCCAGAATAAGTATAGCCATTGGAAAACGTAGCGTATTGAGAACCATCTCCTGAGATTTGGCTGAAAATTCGATCGGAAATGATACAGGCTCCCATCGGTATGTAGCCAGAGGTTAACCCCTTTGCACAAGTAATAATGTCGGGCTCAATCCCGAACACCTCTTTAGAGGCGAACCAGTGTCCCAAACGTCCAAAAGCAGTCACAACCTCATCAGAAATGTATAGTACATCATACTTGCGGCAGACCTCCAGGCAACGCTTGTGATAGCCTTTTGGAGGCACTATTACACCTCCAGACGCCAGTACAGGCTCAGCAATGAATGCCCCGACATTTTCAGCTCCGAGGGTCAGGATAGCATTTTCTAAGTCAGAAATTTTTTCCTCCAGGAACTCATCAACACTAATTTTTTCCGGACGGCGACTTGGGTTGACATCCGGAAGGAAGTGAACTAATTCTTTTGCGGTATCCATCCAATCCTTGTCGCGATCTTTTCCACACATAGTCGCACTGAGGTAGGTGCTTCCATGGTAGGATTTTTCTCTAGAAATAATCTTTTTCTTTTTATTTCTTCCTAAAACATTGTTATAAAAATGCACAAAGCGAATCGCACTGTCTACCGCTGTTGAACCACAAGTGGTGAAGAAGACATGGTTCAAGTCCCCTGGAGTGCGCTCTGCGATCTTATGCGCCAGCAT
>Ga0208471_1000340_pt1 | contig 18041 bp, 17 predicted proteins | sample DeeseametaMP0441_FD_184210 | JGI IMG/M metagenome (GOLD analysis project Ga0208471, IMG submission 184210) | Marine microbial communities from the Deep Atlantic Ocean - MP0441 (SPAdes) | ecosystem: Environmental > Aquatic > Marine > Oceanic | place: East of Rio de Janeiro, Brazil, South Atlantic...
AATGGACTAACTGTAATCGGAAAGGTGAATAAAATGGCTATGATGCAAGGAAGCAATAGACCAAGAAAGGTAGAAGAACAAACTGGGTCTCCAGTTACAAATGAGGCAATGAAACCAGAAAATCTTGCCCCACCAACTGGAATGGAGGGCAGAGAAGAAGATTTAGCAAAAGCCATGCAGATGCTGGTGAAAACTATAAAAATTCAACAACCTTATCCACACGACACCAATGATGCATTGCTAAAAGCTCATCTAAATGCCATTCAATTTGCCAAAAACCAGGGCTTGCTTGAGGAACTGGTTACTCATGACCGTGAAATGATGCAACCCATCTTGAAACGGTGCAAAGCAATGATTGAAAAAACTGGAAACAAAGAATTGGCATTGGTAATGAATTTCGAGCGCACTGGTTGTCATTTCCAGCTGGTTCTAGAAACCCAAAATGAACCCGGCAAACGAACATTCATTTTTCCCTTCAAAAAAGTATTAAATGCAGCTAAAAGATTGGGCCAAGTTGATCTAACTGAAGAGGAAATACTCGAGAAATGGTGGAAACCCCGCTACATGAATTATGCCAAAGCCTTGGGTGTGGAATTCAAAATATCAGATCTGGATGAAAACAGTCGTATTACCGTAGAGTTGGTGGGTTGAAGCTGCTGCTATCAATCATCACATAAGAACCAACGTGGGCTCTATGAACACAAAGCAAAAATCTAGTAACGTGCCCACAAGAAAAGAAATAATCCAGGCGGCTGCCGATCTAGTGCCCGTATTGAGAGAAAGAGCAGAATCAGCAGAAGATTTGAGAAAAATACCCGACGAGACTATTCAGGATCTAAAGGCTGCTGGAATCCATAAAATTTTTACCCCAAAACGCTACGGTGGGTACGAAATGGAATGGGGAACTCATGTCGATGTTGCCAGAGAGTTGGGCAAGGGCTGTGCTTCCACTGCATGGACTTCTTCGGTTGTGATGTCGCACACCTGGATTTTGGGTCGATTCCCTGCTGAAGCTCAAGAAGAATTTTGGCCCAGTTGTCCAGATGCGATTGTTGGGACTGCCTTTGCTGGTGGGGGTGGAATGGAAGAAACTGAAGGGGGCTTCATTTTAAATGGCCTGTGGCGTTTTTCGAGTGGGATTGATCACGCAGACTGTGCTCTTGTTGCCGGACAATTTGCCAATAAAGATACTATTGCATCTGGTGGGACTGCCTTGGAATATCGCATGGCCCTGATCATGCCAGATCAATATGACATCGTTGATACTTGGCATGCCGAAGGGCTTAAAGCCACAGGCAGCAAAGATGTTAAAGTGGTTGATCAATTCATTCCTTTCCACAGAACAGCCAAATCGATTGAAATCAGTGGGAATCAACCACCTGGTGCGCAGTTGCATGACAGCTACATCTACCGAGTGGAGTTGAACATGTTTTTTAGCACATTACTGTCGGGTCCAATGTTAGGGGCTACTCATGGGATTATGCAAGAGTATCTGGATCAAACACGATCGCGATTTGGAGCATTATTTGGAGAAAAGGTTGCTGAGCAATCACCGGTTCAACAAAAAATTGGTGAATCTTATGAAGAGCTAAGAATGGCTGATTTAATTATTGACTCACTTTGTGATTTTCTCCATCAAGAAGGGCAGGCAGGGCGAACAATCAAAGGTATTGATCGTTTGCGAACAAAAAGAGAAACCTCAATGGCTGCCCAGTTGTGTATGAAATCTGGCACTCGTTTGTCTACCATGATGGGTGTTACAGCACAAACAGGTAGAAACCCAGTCCAAAGACACTTTAGGGATTTGAGAACAATGTCCACACACGGGGCTCTTCATTGGGACAATGCCACAACCCCAACAGGACAGTATCTGCTGGGTATCGAGACAGGCGACGTTTTGATTGATCAAGAGAATGAATATCTCAAAAAACAAGAGAACAATTACTGAGGATTGGTTTATTAGTGTTAAGGCTTTTTAAATCGCAGTAAGAATCGGCTGGTTCGGTCACGAATGTGTTTTTCAAATACCATATCCGTCAGATTATCGTCTGGATTTTCCAGAAGATCGGATTCGTCTTCTAAATCAAAACCAGCTTTGAGAACCTCGTCTACAACAAAATCTTTTTCAATCCGATGAATCGAATGGCAATCATCAATTCCCCGCCCTGTTTGGGCGTGATGATCCAATATTCCATAGATACCGCCGCTTGATAATGCGTCAAAAACACTTTGATTCATCTGATCACGATTTACTTTTGTCCAGACTGAATCGTGGTAAGTCATGATGATGAGTATTTTATCCAGTTTAATCGGGAAATTGGGCGATTCCATTTCACCTACAACAGAATGCATGTTGTTTTGGGGAAATTTTTTTAATCGTTTTTGAATTGGGTCCCCTTTCCACCGTTCCACGCTCAAAGGTGAAATGTGAGCATAAACCAAACCATCAGTGCCAACTGCTGCGGCAGCAATACCAGATACATAACCCCGTCCTGCATTCAGTTCCCCTACTTTGTCGCCTGCTTTAATCTGAAAAAAAGTCAGCACTTCGGCGGGTTTTCTAAAACGGTCTCTTTCTCGATCCCCCGTTGGTCTATTGTTGCTTTGGACTGCTTGTTGAATATGCGTTGGTATATCCATAAACATTTAATCTTATTGATTCTTTAATAATACCCTACCTGGCAGCACGCCTGTTGACTTGCCTTGATCCAATACTCTTTTGCCATTGATCCAAACAGAATGGATGCCTCTAGACCTTTGCTGAGGATTCTCATACGTAGCCTTATCAATAATATTGACAGGATCAAATAAAACTAAATCCGCAAATGCACCTGGTTTGATAATACCTCTGTTTTTAATTCCTATTTGCGCTGCAGACAAGCCTGTCATTTTATAAACCGCTCTTTCAAGTGAACCAATGCCGTCTTTACCTAAATATCGACCCAAAACCCGAGGAAATGATCCACACCCCCTTGGGTGTGAACACTCCAATCCTCCGTCGCTGGTGACATTAGCATAGGGCCAATTCATTAATATTCTCACGTCTGAATCGATCATTCCCTTGGCGACTACGTATTCACTCAACGCCTCGTTTAGGTAACTATCAGATGCCAGTCGGCTTAGCATAACCTCGTTTTCAACCCCTGCGTCCTTGGCAATCTCCTCCACGGTTTTACCCACATACTCAGGATGCAGTGAATGATGAACAAATCTAATGTCTTCAGCAGAAGCAAGGTTCTCGAGAATAAATTCTGCTTCGTTCAAATCGTCAAAATTACGATCAGGAAACAAAGTCGTAATGCTACTGGACCAAGCTACGTAAGGATACACATCTGCCGTAATTTCTATACCTTGGGCTCTAGCAGCGTCAAGGATTTCAATTACCTGAGCTGCCTTACCCCAAAGAAATTTCGCGCCCATTTTCCAGTGATCAATATTTACTGGTATCTGTGCTTGCTTTCCAATTTCTATTATCTCATTCACAGCCTGCCAATAGTATCGATCCTCACTTCTTATATGACTCTTATACTTGCCCCCATAATTTGCCGCCACTTTTGCCAAGGCTATTACCTCTTTTGTTGAAGAATAAATACCGGGGTCGTATTCAAGCCCAGTACTTAAACCATAAGCACCAGCTTGCATATCCAATGCCACCAGATCCTGCATTCTTGTTATTTCGTCCTCTGACGCTTCTCTCTTGTAATCTTTTCCCATGACTTCCGAACGGATGCTGTTGTGGGCTGAGAAACTAGCAACGTTAATCGCGATTGGATGGGAATCAAAAAAATTGGAGTATCTGGCTAGAGATGTAAATCCTGTCTCGTCCAATCCGCTGGCACTTCCATCCATCCCCCTAACAATGGTTGTAATCCCTTGGCTGATAGCAGCAGAAGCACCGGTTTCAATAACAAGACCTTCATCATGGTGGCTGTGAGTATCAATAAAACCAGGAGCTAGAATCAATCCATTGCCATCAATAACGATGTCTCCGGAAGTTTCCTCTAAATTCCCTACACTTTTGATTGTTTCTCCTGAAATTCTAACGGATCCCTCTTTTCGTAAGTCTCCTAAACCATTGATGATAAAAACATTTTTAATCAGAATATCCTTGGAATTAAGTTCGCTTACAGGAGATGTTTTGGCACCAATGGAAAAACTAACAACACTAAAAAAGACCAAGAAAAAGAAATTGTAAAAATATTTTTTTATCATAAAACCCTATCCATTTGCATTTTTTACTATAATCCTTTTTTATTAAAAACGGAAAAGTTGTCCCTATCAGCAATGAATCATCATAAACCAGTTTTAGTTAAGTCATTTCGAGCGTTGCGCCCGATACCTGAAAAGGCATCCGAGGTGATTGCTCCACCGTATGATGTTCTGAATTCAGATGAAGCCAGAGAACGGGCAACAGATAAGCCACTTAGTTTCCTCCACGTTTCAAAACCTGAAATTGATTTGCCTGTAGACACGCCATTTGATGCTCCCGAGGTCTATAACCAAGGCTCAAAAAATCTATCTAGACTTATCAGTGAAAAAATTTTGATCGAGGAGGATGAATATTCTCTCTACATTTATGAAATATCAACAAATGGCTGTAAACAAACCGGTGTAGCGTTTGCGGCATCACTGGAAGCATACGACTTAAACTTAATCAAAAAACACGAGCACACCTCGCCAAGAAAAGAGGCTGATCGAGTTCAGAATATTTCCACACTGAATGCTCAAACTGGTCCAGTATTGCTAACTTACAAAAGCAACATGCATCTCAAAGAAATTCTTTCAAAGATTATCGTACAAGACCCAATATACGATGTTTATGCCGATGAAGGACCAAGGCACAAGATATGGAAACTAAGCAATGTCGACGAGATTGACTCCATTCTACAGATCATCAATAACATGGATGCTCTGTTTATTGCAGATGGCCATCATCGCTCTGCTGCTGCTGCACGGGTTAGAGATCAAAGAAAACAAGGTAATGCAAATCACAACGGTAGAGAAAATTACAATTACTTTCTTGCCGTTGCATTTCCTCACAGTGAAATGAACATCCTTGGCTACAACCGAGTTGTTAAAGGCATCAACAATCATACACAAGAATCCCTACTCCAAGCGATCAACTTATCGTTTGATGTTGAATTATCACCAGTGCCATTTAAACCATCTAAACCTAAACAATTTGGCATGTATATTGAGGGAATGTGGTACAAATTAGAGCTCAAACAAACCCTTCATAATATTGCAGACCCGGTAAAATCATTGGATGTATCCCTCTTGCACGATTACCTTTTGGAACCGATATTAGGGATCAAAGATGAAAGAACAGATCAACGCATTGATTTTGTCGGAGGGGCCAAAGGATTGCAGGCATTGGCAGCAAAGGTGGACTCCAAGGAAATGGTAGCTGCTTTCTCATTGTACCCCACTAGTATTGATGACCTTATCTCGGTTGCAAAGGCGGGCAAAGTCATGCCACCTAAATCCACTTGGTTTGAACCCAAACTACTGGATGGTTTGCTCTCACATCGAATTGACTAAAACTGTTTGTTTTCACAAATTCTGCTTCATGTTATTGCAAAAATTTGACACAATTTGGTTTCAATATTTATTTTTAATTTGATAAGGGAAATATTATGGATGTAGAGAGCATAAAAGAAAAAGCAAACAGCGCAGATGAGAATATTACATTCACAGACGATGCTTGTGAAGCATTAACACCAGTCCCAGATTTTGCAATGGATATGGCCATTAATCATATGGTCAAGGCTGCAAAAGACCAAGGCGTTGACACAATTGATCCTGCCTTTTTGGAAGCAAACAACCCGATGGGCTAGTCCCGTTTTTGGTTTGTTGTAAATTTTCTGGTGGTGATGGGTGGACTTGAACCACCGACCTTCGCGTTATGAGTGCGATGCTCTAACCAACTGAGCTACATCACCGTGTACATTGAAAGGGGATTTTCAATCCCAATTTCTCTCCTGTCAAGCCTGAGTAAAACATTAGCCGAGGTAAACTAACTAAACATTAAAACGAAAATGGATCACATCGCCCTCGGACAAGATGTAATTTTTTCCTTCCAATCGAAGTTTACCGGCAATTTTGCAAGCTTGCTCTCCCCTTAATGTTACATAATCTTTGTAAGCCATTACTTCAGCACAAATAAAACCTCGCTCAAAATCTGTGTGAATAACACCAGCTGCATGTGGTGCCTTGGAATCAACCTTAAGTGGCCATGATCTGATTTCTTTAGAGCTCGCAGTAAAAAATGTTTGCAACCCAAGTAAGCTATAACACGATTGAACTAATTTATTTAATGCTGGTTCCTTTAATTTAAGATCTTTAAGGAATTCATTTTTTTCTTCGCCGTCAATTTGAGACAGTTCAGACTCTAATGCTCCGCAAATTGTAACCAAATGCAAATCTTGATATTGACTTAAATATTCTTCAACTTGAATAGAATAATCATTCCCAGTATGGATATCTTCTTCACTAATATTAACAACGTATAGCATTGGTTTTGCAGACAGCAAATGCAATTCTTTCATCCAAATATCAGTTTTTTCATCATCTAGAATAAACTGTCGTGCTGGTAAGAATTGATTTAGATGCTGTAATAATTTTTTTAAAAACTCTTTCTTCTTAATATCTTCTTGTTGAGCTGCTTTCGATTTTTTCTCTGCACGAATATAATTCCTTTCTACCGTTTGTATGTCTGCCAGAAGCAATTCGGTGTTAATAATTTCAATATCATGTACGGGATCAATTTGATTGGAAATGTGAGCAATATCTGGATTCACAAAACATCGAACTACATGAACTATTGCGTCTGTTTCTCTTATATTACCTAAAAATTTATTACCCAAGCCTTCGCCTTTAGAAGCTCCGGCAACTAAGCCAGCAATGTCTACAAATTCAACGAATGCAGGAACGATTTTTTCTGTAGGTACAATGTCAGCTAAAACACTTAATCTTTCATCTGGAACGGTGACGTTACCAATATTTGGATCAATGGTGCAAAAAGGGTAATTGGATGCATCAACCTCACTATTGGTTAAAGCATTAAATAGAGTAGATTTACCGACGTTTGGTAGTCCAACAATTCCGCATCTAATACCCATGTAGTTTTTTTAAATATATAAATATTTTATAATCTCTAGCTTCTAAATTTCATTTTAACGTAATAAGTGAGAAGCGAGTTTAACAATTAATTTAGGAAATTATGACAAAAAAACTTTTAGCAACAACAGCGGGCAGTCTGCCAAAACCACAATGGCTGGCAGAGCCTGAAAAACTTTGGCCTAAGTGGAATCTCCATGAAGATGCATTATGGGAAGGACAAAAAAAAGCAGCCAAAACTTGGATAAAAAGGCAAGAGCAAGCAGGTCTTGATATTATTTCTGACGGGGAGCAATTTCGCATTCATTTTGTTCACGGTTTTCTGCAAAAAATTCTCGGCATCAATTGGGATAAAAAAACTCCAATGGGTATCAGAAACAACCGGTACACAGTTGAAGTACCAACGGTGGTTGAATCGGTTCAAAGACCGGGTTCGATTCATGCCAGGGAAGCAGAATTTTTAAGAAATAACACAAAGAAAAAAATAAAATTTACCCTACCTGGCCCTATGACAATTTGCGATACAATCGCGAATGACTGTTATAGAACTCGTTCGCAAATGGCATACGCATTTGCATCAATCCTCAATGAAGAAGCTAAAGAATTAGAAAAAATTGGCGTTGATGTTATTCAATTCGATGAACCTGCGTTTAATTCCTTTACTAAAGAGACACTTGAATGGGGCATCGATGCTTTGGAAAAAGCAGTTGAAGGTCTTAAGTGCACAACTGCAGTTCACATTTGCTATGGTTATGGCATCCGAGAAAACATAAATTGGAAAAAATCACTTGGTGAGAATTGGAATCAATACCAAAACATTTTCCCTGCGCTCAATAAAAGCAGCCTGAACCAGGTTTCACTTGAATTTGCAGGATCGAAAGTTCCCCCTGAATTAATGCGATTGTTGCCAGACAAGGAACTGATGGTTGGAGTCATCACGGTCGTTGCTAATAAACTAGAAACGCCAGAAGAAGTAAAAAAAAATATACTTTTATCATTAAAATATGTCGATTACGAACGTTTAATTCCTTGCAGTAATTGTGGCATGGCTCCTTTGCCAGAAAAAATAGTCCTAGATAAAATTAAAGCTCTGGGTAAAGGAACTGCATTGGCCAGCAAATAAACAACCTATACCGGGTTGCTGTGCAAAATATCCATGGCTTTAGCAACACCCAGATTCATCATATCTTCCACAGCTTCGACAGAAGCATCCAAGGCCAATTTGATACCAATCAATTCTTCTACAGTGGGTTTGGATAAAACATAATCAATCACATCTTTTTTTTGTGGGTGGCCGATTCCTATTCTGATTCTTAAAAATGAAGAGCCACAAAGATGGATAATATTTCTCAACCCATTATGACCCCCATGCCCACCGTCGAATTTAATTTTTGCAATCCCGCAATCAAGATCAAGATCGTCGTGGATGATACAGATCTGTGTGAGACTTAACTTGTAATAGTCTATAAACCGTCTGATTGACTCCCCGCTTTCATTCATATACTTCGATGATTTAAAGAGCAATAATTTTTTGCCCTCAAATGATGCTGTGGAGAGATCTCCAAAGAGTTTTGATTCTGGTTTAAAAGCAGAAGCCTTATACTTTTCCGCAAGCAAATCCAGAAAATGATAGCCCACATTGTGTCTAGACCTGTTGTATTTCTCTCCAGGATTGCCCAGGCCGATAAAAATTGTGGGAGAAGAAAGTTGAGCCGATGTCATTAGCAACCCTTATTTCTAGGAATTGTCGTGTTTGTTGTCCTTAGAATCAGTATCGGTATTATCGCCCTCCGATTCAGTGGTTTCGTCAGTGGCCTCTGCTCCTTCAACTTCTTCACCTTCTTCGCCTTCTACAACCACTTCTTCTGGCTCTTCTTCCTGAATTCTCAATAATCTAATAGCCACGATAGGTTCGTTCTTGGGTTCTTCTTGAGTAAGTAGAGGTATTTCAATTCCTTCTGCAAGAGGTATATCTGATAAGTAGAGCAGTTCATCCAACTCCATTGCTGCAACATCAACTTCAAGTCTTTCGGGAAGGTCTTTTGGTAGACAGCTAACTTCAACCTCATTCATCAGAGCGCTTACCGTTCCGCCTGCAAGCTTGACTCCTGGTGCTGAATCTCCATTGAGGAAGTGAATTGGAACATTGACGCGTAGAATCTGATCCGCTATTACTCGTTGCATGTCCAAATGCATAACTTGTCTTTTGGATGGATGAATTTGAATATCTTTAATCAAAACTGATTCTTCCTTGCCCTGAATTTTGATGCTTAAAATACTCGTCAGGAAGTTTTCCGAAGCCAGTTTTTGTAGCAAGTGATTGTGGTCTATAATCAAACTTAAATTCTCCCGACCTGCACCATAAATAACGGCCGGAACCATCCCAGATCGTCGTAAACGCCTAGAATTTGAAGTGCCTGCTCCATCCCTCAGTTCAGCAATTAAATCAAAGTCTTTAGTCATATCTAAGCCGGTTCAGTTGTCCTGTTTGGTTAGTATTCAAAATTCAAATAAAACGGGGGTGAATAATAACCGATGTTGGTTTTTGAAACTAGATTATATATTTATTTTATTGAATTAAATTAGTGGCTAATCGGCATAAAGTGAACTGACTGACTCGTCGGCTATGATTCTTCGGATAGTTTCTGCGACCAATTCGGCAATTGAAAGTTGCCTAATTTTTCCTATATCTAACGCATCTTGGGACAAAGGTATTGTGTCGGTCACCACCAATTCATCCAACTCTGACTCCTGAATCCTCTCAATGGCAGGTCCTGATAAAACGGGGTGCGCAGCGTAGGCAACGATTTTATTAGCCCCTTTTTCTTTTAGGGCAGCAGCTGCATTACACAAGGTACCTGCTGTATCAACCATATCGTCAAAAATTACAGCTGTTTTATCCTGAACATCACCGATAATATTTACCACTTCCGATTTATTAGCTTTTTCACGTCGTTTATCGATAATTGCCAAACCCGCATTATCCAAACGCCTAGCAATCGCACGTGCCCTTAAAACGCCTCCAACATCAGGCGAAACTAAGACAAGGCTGTCATATTTCTGCTTCCATATATCGCCCAAGAGCACTGGGGAAGAATAAACATTATCGACTGGTATTGAAAAAAATCCTTCAATCTGATCTGCGTGCAGATCTATTGTTATTAGCCTTGAAATTCCAGAGGTCTCCATCAGGTCTGCCACCAATTTCGCTGAAATGGGTCCTCGGGTATTTCTTGGTCTTCTATCTTGCCGAGAATAACCAAAGTAAGGAACCACCGCAGAAATAGTTTTAGCCGATGCTCTGCGGCAGGCATCTGCCATTAAAAGCAATTCCATCAGATGGTCATTGCCAGGGGGGCAGGTTGACTGAATCAAGAAAACATCCATGCCTCTTATATTTTCTAAAATTTCAACCCTCGTCTCACCGTCACTAAATTTTTCAACCAGGATAAAACCAAGAGGCTGCATCAATTGCTGAGCGACACGTCCAGCAACTGTTTGGGAGGCATTGCCAGCAAATAAAACAATATTATCCCGATTCATAAAGACCCATAAATTATTGTTAAGTTACCAATAATACTTTGGTTTGGCTGGGGTGGCAGGATTCGAACCTGCGAATCACGGGATCAAAACCCGTTGCCTTACCCCTTGGCTACACCCCAAAGACCCTCTTATAAGATTTAATTCAGCTATTCTGAGGTCGGTTCTATGGGCTGTCAAGCAGACAACTCTAGAATTACAAAACAATCTCCAACCGATTGGTAACTAAAGTTAAACGAAACGACTGCCCAAAAATAAGAATCTTTCTCGGGAGGACGATGCCATTGAGTTCTTGAAAAGAATCGTAGCGAATTGTCCAATCTGGGTATTTGATTTCAACCAACCAACCCTTGTCATCAAAAGTAAGCTGTTCTTGGTTTACACCCGATGGCATGGCTAACAACCAGTTCAAGAAATTAATTTTACTATCCTCAATAAAGCCGAGATCAGTTTCTGATGCATTAAAAACTGAATACATATCTCGCAGTTTAGTATTCTTGGGATCGTCATGAAATATCAAATTGCCAAAGTAATCTCGCACAATAAATTCCGAAGATACACTACTGTTTTTGCAATCAAAGTTACCAATAAACGAGCCACTCTCGAGCACCAGTGACAAAGAACCCTGTATTCTAAAGTCTGAGAGTTTTTCAACAGTTTGCAATCGATCTGCCCAAACTATTGTCTTCCCTACCCATTGATCTTTAACGCAACTTGCAATAAATAGGTGAGAAAATACAATTAAGATAAACAACGACAATCGGTTGTTGATAATCAAACCCCGTTCAGTTTGGTTTTTTTTGATTTTTAGAAACATTATGAAAGAGTCGGTCATTAAACAATTGAAACAAATAGTAGAACAATACCATTCTATTGGAAATCAATTGTTAGATGAAGAAACTCAAAAAAACAATACATTAATGATTGAACTTTCCAAAGAGCTTTCACGTTTAGAGCCCGTTGTGAAGCTTTTTGAAAAACAACAACAGCTCGTTGAAGAAAGAAACAAAACCGCTGAAATAACTGATGAGAAAGACGAAGAATTAAAACAATTGGTCCAAAAAGAACTGCAAACAATAGATCAACAGCTTTTGGATATAGGAGAACAAATTGTACCCCTACTATTACCAAAAGACCCAAGAGATCAAAGCAATATTTTTTTAGAAATTAGGGCAGGCACAGGAGGCCAGGAAGCTGCTATTTTTGCCGGTGATATATTCCGAATGTATGCAAGATTTTGTGAGCAAAAAAATTGGGAACTTGAAATTCTAAACCAGAATGAGAGTGGCCAAGGTGGTTTTAAAGAAATTATTGCCAAAATAACCGGTGACGGTGCTTTTTCTCAACTCAAGTATGAATCGGGAACACATAGGGTCCAGCGTGTGCCTAAAACAGAGTCTCAAGGAAGAATTCATACCTCCGCCTGTACCGTAGCCGTAATCGCTGAGGTAGAGGATCTTGGAGAAGTTGAATTGAATTCCAGCGATATTAGGCTGGATACTTTCAGGGCATCTGGAGCTGGGGGGCAACATGTTAACAAAACGGATTCTGCCGTTCGTTTAACTCACATGCCAACTGGAATTGTGGTTGAGTGCCAAGACAGTAGATCACAGCATAAAAATAAAGCCACAGCCGAAACTCTTCTGAAAGCCAAAATATATGATCAAGAACAAGAAAAACTAACCAAACAACGTGCAGAAGAAAGGAAAATTATGATTGGAAGTGGTGACCGTTCAGAAAGAATTAGAACCTATAATTTTCCCCAAGGCAGGGTAACGGATCACAGGATTGGCCTTACTCTTTACAATCTCTCAGAGATCATGGAAGGTGAAATAACCGAATTAATTGAGACCTTAATTCAAGAGAATGCAGCTAAACAAATGGCAAGCCAAGCAAATTGACTTGCAATAGCCATGAACAATATTTCCAGTTATTCGTTGATTCTAGGAGGTGCAAAAGCTCTCGATAAAATCAGCCAAACTCCACGCTTAGATTCAGAATTGCTATTGGCAAAGATACTAAAAATAGGCAGAGACCAATTTTATTGCAAGGATATTTTCCCAGAAAGAAAACAAATTCAAGCGTACGATGCACTATTAAAAAAACGAATACAGGGTACGCCCGTTGCCTATTTAACTGGATGTAAAGAGTTTTGGTCATTGCCACTTAAGGTAAATCAAGACACTTTAATACCCAGACCAGAAACAGAACATTTAGTCCAGCAATCATTAGTTAGATTGGATAATTTGGAAAAAAATTACCAAGTACTTGAACTGGGTACTGGCTGTGGTGCGGTGGCAATAGCACTTGCAAAGGAAAGACCTAAGGCAAGCATTTTTGCCACAGATGTATCCCCAAAAGCGTTAAAGATAGGAAAATACAACGCCAAAAAATTTCAAATTAGCAACATCCAATTTATATGCTCCGATTGGTTGAATGGTATCTCTGACTTGAAATTCGATTTGATAATTTCTAACCCGCCTTATGTTGATGCACAACAAACCAACGATTATGACTCTGTAGCTTTGTCCCATGAACCTAGAGTTGCATTATTTGCTGGTGACCATGGCAGATCATGCATTAAAGAAATCACCCAAGAAAGTATCAGATTTTTAAAAAGAGATGGCTGGTTAATAATCGAGCATGGGTATAACCAATCTGGTCTTTGTCAACAATTGATGCAATCCTTTCAGTTGAGAGCAATACAAACCACTCTGGATTATTCAGGAATAGGGAGAATTACAGCAGGACAAAGATATGATTAGTGTCACATGACTGAGAGCCATGAAATACAAAATCTACGTTACAGTCGTCATTTGGGATTGGATGACTTTACACAACAATCTCAAAAAAAACTTGCCACGGCATCTGTTTTCATAATCGGTATTGGTGGTCTAGGCACCGTGGCAAGCCTTTACCTCGCAAACAGTGGTATTGGCAACATAATACTCAATGACTATGATTCGGTAGATATAACTAATTTGCCAAGGCAAATTCTTTTCAATTCCAGTGACCTTGGCAAGAATAAAGCTGAAATAGCCAAGAAAAAACTTCTAACATTTAACCCAAATATTAACGTCCGGTCATTAACTGAGAAACTAAAAGAGGAGAAGCTAGGAGAAATGACCTTGGTTGTTGATGCCGTGTTGGACTGTACAGATAACCTTCAGTCTCGGCTTTTAATCAACAAAGTTTGTATCAAGAATAAGAAACCACTAATTTCTGGTGCCGCGATTAGATACGAAGGCCATATAGCAGTTTTTAGAAATGACATTGCAATTAAAAGTTGCTACAACTGCTTGTATCAACAAGAAGATGAAAACATCGAAGATTGTGAAGGCAGTGGCATTCTGGCTCCTGTAGCCGGTACTGTAGGTACAGTAATGGCAACTGAAACAATCAAGATTTTAGTTGGGAAGGAATCAATGCTGGATAATAGATTATGGATTCTGGACGCTAAAAACAACACCAATCAAGTCCTCAAAATACGAAAATCTAAAACGTGCCAAGTGTGCAGCTTGTAAGCTAGTTATGTTCTTATCTTCTTCTATTATCTTTGATCATGCAGGTATATGATTCGATAATCGTTGATATATTAAAAGATTGAGTTTAGTTATTTTTGATTTTTTCCTTTAAAATCTCATTGACAATGGATGGATTCGCCCGACCTTGGGTGCGTTGCATAACTTGACCAACAAAAAAACCAAGAATTTTTTCCTTGCCGTTTAAATATTCCTGCAATTGGTCTGGAAAAGTTTCCAGTACTTCAACAATAATGGACTCTATTTCACCGACATCACTGATTTGCTCAAGCCCTCTTGATTGGATAATAACATCCACCTCTTTCTTCTCATGAACCATGGAGTCAAACACGTCTTTTGCTATCTTGCCTGAAATTGTTCCATCGGTAATTCTTTGCAACAACTGCGCAAAAGACTTCGGAGAAACACCGAGTTGATCAATGCTCAACCGATCTCTATTCAAAACGAACAATAACTCCGTTAAGATCCAATTGGCGACCAGCTGGTTGTCGCTATTAAATACAGTGGTCACTTTTTCAAAATAACGTGCCAGCTCTATGGTGTCGGCAATCTTGACGGCATCGTTTTCCTTAATGCCATAATCACGAACATACCGTTGGACTTTTGCTTCAAAAAGTTCGGGCAATTGGGAACGAATTTGCTCGATCATCGATTTATCTATTTCGAGTGGCAATAAGTCTGGATCAGGAAAATACCTGTAATCGTTTTCTTCTTCCTTGGTTCTCATGGTTCTTGTTTCATCCATATCAGAATCATACAACCGTGTTTCTTGAGTGATCTCTTTGCCCGCATTAAGCAATTCTTCCTGTCTTGCTATTTCATAAGCAATGGCTTTCTCAACAAATTTGAACGAGTTGAGGTTTTTGATCTCTGTACGAGTTCCCAGCTTACTTGTAGCCTTTGGTCTAAGCGATACGTTTGCGTCACATCGAAATGAACCCTCTTGCATGTTGCCATCGCAAATTTCTAAGTACTTCACAATTTGGTGAATTTTATGCATATAAGCCGTTGCCTCTTTAGGCGAGCTCATCTCCGGCTCCGAAACAATTTCTAAGAGGGGTATGCCAGCTCTGTTTAAATCGATGGCTGTTTCTTGTTCAAATTTGTCGTGAATTGATTTGCCTGCATCCTCTTCCAAATGTGCTCTGGTAATTCCAATTCTTTTTTGCAATCCGTTTTGAGTTTGAATTTCAAGAGATCCATTGAAAACGATGGGCAGTTCATATTGGCTGATTTGGTAGCCTTTGGGTAAATCGGGGTAAAAATAATTTTTTCTAGCAAAGATTGACCGTTCAGCGATCTGGGCATTTACAGCCAAACCAAACTTGATTGCCATCACCACAGCTTCTTGGTTCAAGACCGGTAAAACACCTGGATATCCAAGGTCAATTAGGGAAGCTTGGGTATTTTGTTCAATGCCAAATTTTGTCGAAGATCCTGAAAATATTTTGCTTTTACAGGCTAATTGAGCATGTATTTCTAACCCAATAACTACTTCCCATTCCATGGCTGTTTACCTCTCTAAACTCCTATGCTTCATTGAGATCAGGTGGTTGCTTTTGGTGCCAATCTGTCTCTTGTTGAAACAAATGTGTCAAATTTAACAATTCTGTTTCAGCAAAATGAGGCGCAATAATTTGGAGACCAAAAGGAAGGCTTTGAACAAAACCACATGGATGCGAAATTGCAGGCAATCCTGCTAAATTAGCTGATATTGTATATATATCATTCATGTACATGGTTACTGGATCGTCTATTTTTTCACCAATTTTAAAAGCCGGTGTCTGTGTTGTGGGCCCCATAATTGCATCAACATCCTGAAAAGCTTTTTTGAAATCTTGACTAATGAGTTGTCTAACCTTTTGTGCTTTCAAATAATAAGCATCGTAATAACCCGCAGACAGAACGTAGGTTCCTGTAATAATTCTTCTCTTAACCTCTGCGCCAAAACCAATTTGTCGATTGGTTAGATAAAAATCATCCAAATCGTCTATTTCATCGTGTCTGTAACCAAATCGAATGCCATCATATCGAGCTAAATTGGAAGAGCATTCAGCTGGCGCAACCACATAATATGTTGGGACCGACAGGCCAAGATGGGGCAAAGAAATATCTTTAAATTGCACCCCCAAACTTTCGTAAACCTTGATCGCATCCAAAAACACTTGTTCGGACTCAGCATCAAGACCTTCGTCAAAAAATTCCTTGGGAATGCCCACGGTTTTACCCTCTATAGAAACATTCAGTAACCCAGAGTATTTTGGTACATCTGCCTCCACACTGGTTGAATCCATGGGGTCAAATCCGGCCATAGATTCCAATAAAATTGCAGTATCTTCTGCAGTTAACGCCAAAATGCCAGCCTGATCTAAGCTGGATGCAAAAGCGACCATCCCATATCTTGAACAGCGTCCATACGAGGGTTTCAGGCCGGTGATACCGGTGAATGCAGCAGGCTGTCTTATCGAACCCCCTGTATCGGTTCCCAATGCAATAGGTGCCAAGCCGGCGGCTACTGCAACGGCTGAGCCACCAGAAGAGCCCCCTGGAGATCTTGCCAAATCCCAAGGGTTATGGACCGGTCCAAAATAACTTGTCTCATTGGAAGATCCCATAGCAAATTCATCCATGTTAGTTTTGCCTATAAGGATGGCACCTTGGTTATTTAGATTGGAGATAACGGTTGCATCATATGGCGGAATAAAATTTTCAAGCATTTTGGACCCACAAGTTGTTTTGATCCCTTGGGTGCAAAAAATATCTTTGCCAGCGTAAGGTATTCCAGTAAGAGGCAGCGGATCACCTGATTCTATTAACTTGTCTGCCTGAATAGATTGCTCAAGAGCGACCTCCTGGTTTAATGTGATGTAAGAGTTGAACGACGAATCATGTTCGGATATCCGTTGTATGTACATTTCGAGAATCTCATGGCTTGAAATATCCCGTGAACGAAGCATTGCTACTAAGTTTTTTAATGTATAACGCTCCAATAATCTATCCTCCTTTGTTATATGTTCACTCTATAACTTTGGGAACTTTGTAGAATCCTTCTTCTAACACAACAGCATTTTTTTGGTACAACTCTCTACGGTTCTCTTCAGTAACTAAATCCAGCCTGAGTCTCTGTTTCATATTTAATGGGTGGGCCATGGGTTCTATATCATGTGTGTCAACCTTTTCCAATTGCTGAATCATCTCCAAGATCTCTGAAATTTGGCGAGTGTAGTTTTCCATTTCCGCATCTTCCATTTTTAATTTTGATAATGAAGAAATGTATGCAATCTCTGATTTTTTTACGCTCATAGTCCGCTCAAGAAATGATAATACCACTCTAATAATAACTTCCAGTTGCCGAAAATCCTACACGTTGTTAGAGTAGAATTTCTGGAATATTTTTTCGTGCGTTTTAAATTCTATGCTAAAAACAATTACGGGCTACTTTTCCAACGATCTATCAATTGATCTTGGCACAGCAAATACGCTTGTGTATGCAAGCGGCAGAGGTATTGTTCTGAATGAACCGTCCGTTGTGGCTTTACGAACTGAAAATGGAAAGCCTGGCAAAATTGTGGTTGCAGTTGGTAAAGATGCCAAAGCAATGCTGGGAAGAACACCTGGAACGATCGAAGCTATTCGCCCTCTCAAAGACGGTGTCATTGCGGACTTCATAGTTACAGAAGCAATGCTGCAATTCTTTATCAAAAAAGCTCTTGGGAGTCAGTATTTTAGACCTAGCCCAAGAGTTTTAGTCGCTGTGCCCTATGGATCTACCCAGGTTGAAAGGCGCGCTATAAGAGAATCAGCAGAGGGAGCAGGCGCAAGAAAAGTATTTTTGATTGA
>Ga0208471_1000344_pt1 | contig 17874 bp, 17 predicted proteins | sample DeeseametaMP0441_FD_184210 | JGI IMG/M metagenome (GOLD analysis project Ga0208471, IMG submission 184210) | Marine microbial communities from the Deep Atlantic Ocean - MP0441 (SPAdes) | ecosystem: Environmental > Aquatic > Marine > Oceanic | place: East of Rio de Janeiro, Brazil, South Atlantic...
CCCAACAATGTGGGTGTCTCTTTTATTTTAAGGGTGCTACCCCCCATTTGGTTTTTACAGGTTGAGATTTTGGTTGAAATTTTGGTTTTGTGTTTGGGCATTCTTTTATTTTTCTTGAGCGGAATGGATATACACGGTAGTACAGACGAGTCTATCCGCCCATAGGGGGTGGGAAATGGACATTCTTACAATTATAATAGAAGGGTGTGGTGGTGGTATAAACTATAAAGAATATTTTAAGACACAGTTACCGTAACATTGGCTTTGTGTCCTTGATGTAGGGGGGGGTCTACCGTTTAAGGGTCTACCAAATGACATTATGCTACCTCATAGTGAGCCTTAATGACACAGTTGATGATATAGGTATTACAACCTTAACTTACCAGTCCAAATTACACCTAACCGAGAAAGGATTGACCACAAATGGACGGATTTACAATCTATCATAACCCCAGATGAGGCAAGAGCAGGCAGACACTGCAGCTGTTGCGTGACAACGGTATTGAACCGACTATCATTGAATATTTAAAGGACATCCCCACGGGGGATATATTAAAAGATCTTGCCGCTAAACTTGGAAAACATCCTAACGAATTTGTACGTAAGGGCGAAGCAGATTTCAAGGAAAACAATTTGCAAGAAACATTGGACAATGATAGGGCTCTCATTGCGGCAATGACTCACTTTCCTAAAATCATTGAACGACCAATCGTTGTTAAAGGGGATAAAGCTGTTATAGGTCGTCCCCCGGAGAATGTGTTGGAATTAATGTGAGTTAATTAATGGCCACCAGAATTTTCATAACCGGCGGTACCTTTGATAAGGAATACAATGAAATAACAGGCAAGCTGTTTTTCAAAGATACGCACATGCATGAGATATTGGAACTTGGTCGTGCCCGTATTGATGTCAATATCCGCACCTTGATGATGATCGACAGTTTGGATATGACTAATGACGACCGGCAACTGATTCTCGATAATTGTAAACAGGCCGAAGAGGATCAGATCGTAATTACCCATGGGACGGACACGATGACCGATACAGCCAAGGTTCTGGCAAGCGGCAATTTGGAAAAGACCATTGTTCTCACCGGCGCAATGATCCCATTTAAGTTTGGCAGTTCAGACGGGTTATTTAATCTGGGTGCAGCCTTGGGCTTTGTGCAAAGTTTGCCACAGGGTGTCTACATTGCCATGCATGGCCGGTGTTTTGATCATGATAAAGTACAAAAGAATAAAAAAACAGGTGTCTTTGAAGAGATTTGATTATTTAAGCAATAAAATCTTTTTCGATCCGGTAAATCCGGCAGCTTTCATTACCACCAGATATGAACCGGAAGGAACCATATTCCCATAATAATCCTGCCCACTCCATTTTAAATAGTGAGATCCCGATGGCCAATTTTGCTCTGTTAAATTCGTGATCCAGCGCCCGGAGATATCATAGATACCGATGCTGACATGACCGGACCTAGAAAGACCAAATTCGATTTGAGTAGAGTTATTAAATGGATTGGGATAACTATGGTTTAAAAACGGCTGTTCCGGAACAGGAATTAAATCCTCCCCTGTTCCGACTTGAGCTTCTTCATTCATAACAATGTTAAATACTCCATAAAGTCCATCGCCAGAGCTCTCCAAAGGTATAATCAAACCGGGGTGATTATCTTCCCACTGCTGATTAATTTGTGCATCACCCTCAAAATAACATTGAGTCACCAATTCCTGGTTTTCAGGTGTGGTGATCTTATAATGAAAATGTTTAGGCCTACTTCCATAATGTCCCGGCCAGATAGATTCAAAAGCATACTCGCCATTTTCATTGGTGAGCATTTGCCCCCGAAGATTGTAGGGATCTTCTTCCGAATTACCTGAATTACACTCCTGGAAAACAGTATAACACCCGCTGTTATTTGCATGCCAAACATCAACAATGGCATTGTGCAGAGGTGTTTCACAATCGTTAGCCTGCACCGTACCTGAAATAAAAATGCGTGTTCCAGGTTCATCCGTATGAGCAAGCACGGTTCTATAAGGGTGGTTTTGCGACCAGTAAGGCCCAAGGATATCATCACTGGTGAGGTCGCAATCTCTTCCTTTTAGGAAAGCTCCCGGCGCGATTCCGGTCGCTGCGGTTCCCAGCAAACCTAATTTGATAAATTGTCTTCTTTTCATTATGCTATAATTTAAGACATTAAGACTTTTTCTTCTTCCGTGGCATAGGTATTGCGCCAGTCTTCCAAGCGTGGTTCCATCATCCGGCGGTAAGCCCCGGGGAAAAATGCTACCAGATATAACGTTGTCAGATAGCCATAAGGCATTTCCGGCGCACCAGGATACGGGCGCAGTTTCCAGAATTCCAGGCTGCCTTGTTCATGATGATGAGAGTGGCGAGTAAGATTGTAGAGCAGAATACTGCTGACGCGTTTGTTTGTATTCCAGGAATGATGGGGAGCCACAGGCGTGCCCGGCACGCGGACCAAACCGTAGTGCTCCATATAATTCACTATTTCCAGAAATAATTTGGCGAATACGGAAATACCCAAAAACACGACAACACCGCCGAATCCACCTATATAATAAGCAGCCGCTAGGATAAGAAAACTGCGAGCGTAGCCCCTAATCATGCGGTTATATACACTGATCAGCCCATGTCCACGTTTTTTCAAACGTTCATTTTCGATCTTCCAGCCATCACGGTGCTCTTGGAGTGAAGCCTTTAAAAAGAACAGATAAAAACTTTCACCGCGTTTGGCAGTAGCAGGGTCAGTCGCCAGGCCAACGTTCTTATGATGTCCATGAACGTGTTCAATGGCAAAGGCGCTGTCGCAGGTAAAGGCCATCATCCAATTGCCAATCAACCAATCTATTTTTTTCTTTTTATGGTGTACCAGTTCATGGGCTGGAATTGTCAGCGCTGATCCCATGAGAAGCCCCCCAGTAAAAACATAACCTGCTAAATGCCAGACAGCAGTTCCATGACGTGTTAAGGCAATATCACTCCCGGTCACTAAATAAATAATCTGCTCAAAACTTGGTAGTGAAACGCTACCACTCATATAAATAGCAATCGTTAGAAAAATGAGATAAACAGGGAAGTTAATATATACAAGGATAGTCAACAGCCTTGGATAACGATATTCCGGGGTTGTTTTATCATCACCAAGAAACGCATCCCCGGCAATGATAATGGTATCCAAAATAAGCAAATATACCCAGGCCCAATATTGTCCCATGGCGCCCAAATAAATAGCCATTAAAATGAGAAGCGGCATGCCCAAGTATTTTAAATATTTCATTTTGGAATGTAAGCATGAATTGCTACAAAGGTCAATTTGACTTAATCTCTTTTAGTTATAATTAAGGAGAAAGAATGCGCAAACATATTTTAACAACTATTTTATTCGTTTTGGTAAATATGATTCCAGCCCAAGGAATTCGTCCGGTCAACACATATTCCATTGTTGCCCTGGATGAAACGACCGGTGAACTCGGCGTGGCTGTACAAAGTCATTGGTTTTCTGTAGGTGCGCTTGTTCCTTGGGCGCAAGCAGGAGTGGGTGCAGTGGCAACACAGTCATTTATCAAGGTTGCGTATGGACCGGAAGGCTTACAGCTAATGCGTGAAGGAAAGACAGCCGAAGAAGCACTTACTATATTATTGGATCAGGACGAAGGTAAAGCGGTTCGTCAAGTGGGCATGGTGGATGCCATTGGTAATGTTGCGGTCCACACCGGAAAAGACTGTATTGATTTTGCAGGGCATATTGTGGGAAAAAATTATACTGTTCAGGCGAATCTGATGGAAAAGAGCACTGTTCCGGAGGCTATGGCAAACGCATTTGAAAGTACATCCGGAGAATTAGCCGACCGTATGTTAGCCGCTTTAGAAGCAGCGCAAAATGAAGGGGGTGATTTGCGGGGCAAACAATCGGCTGCCATGTTAATCGTAAGTGGAAAACCAACAGGGATTTCCTATAAAGATGTCGTTTTAGATTTACGCATCGAAGATCACCCAACACCGATAAAGGAATTAAAACGATTGATCAGAATACACAAAGCATATATTCATGCCAATAAAGGCGATCATTATATGGAAACGGGGCAAATAGAATTAGCTCTAAAAGAATATGATCAAGCGACTGAATATTATCCAGAAAACCCGGAATTACCTTTCTGGACAGCAGTCACATTAGTAGGAGCAAACCGCCTTGATGAAGCGTTGCCGATCTTTAAGGATGTCTTCGCACGAGATCCAAAGTTAAAAGTTTTAGTGCCGCGGCTTGTAAAATCCAAATTATTTCCAGATGATAAAGACATTTTGCGACGTGTTATAAATCAGTAATAAGTTCCATACATGCGTCAGTGTAAATCATTTTTTTATATTCTATTCATTGCTTTATTCAGCTGTGAACCACTGGTTACCACATTTGAAGACGTGGAAAAGGCTGTTTTATACGAAGCTAAAACATTTACAACAAGTCCAGATCCAGAAAACGCTTTAAAAGTTTTATCCTGGAATATTCGTTTTGGTATCGGCCGCCTGCCTTTTTTCGGCGATTCCTGCGGAGACCGAACCGTTATGACAGAAAAAGAAGTATTGAACGCTTTGGAGCTTGTTGCCGCAGAAATTGATGCAATTGATCCGGATATTATTTTACTCCAGGAAGTGGACCGAGAATCCAAGCGCACGCAATATATTGACCAGGTGCAATGGCTGCTGGATCATACAGATATGAATTACGCCGCCTATGCATCCATGTGGCAAGCGCAAACCATTCCTAGCGATGGTATTGGGAGAATAGATGCGGGTAACGTGGTAATGACTAAACATGAAATTGAATCTGCCGAACGAATTAAACTGCCTTTACGCACTGACCAAGACCCTCTGACTCAAATGTTTTACCTGCGTAGAAATGTATTAAAAGCAAAAATAGCAATCCCCGGCCAAGATAATTTTTATGCGGTAACGGTTCACGCCACTGCGTTTGCTACCGACGACACAAAGCAAAAACATGTTGACAAATTTAAGAAGGTCCTAGATGAAATGGTTATTAATGGAGACGTATTTGTCGCCGGGGGAGATTTGAACTCCGTACCTCCCGGAGCAGAAACAGATTTCTGTGCAGAAACAGATTTCTGTGATGAGGACGCCTGTGCAGATGACGTGTTTCACACAGATACTGATGGTGGGCCCCACTTAGAGGGAAGTTATTTTGAGAATTTCCCAAATGAACCAACTTTATTACAGCCGCTCTATGATACGTATAATACTGCAATTTCTTTAACAGACGCTTTTGGGGTAGATCATAATACACACAGCACATCTGAAGACAGATTTTGGGATCGCAAACTAGATTACATTTTTACAAATATAAATGTTGCATCCGGTAGTGGGATCACTTTCCAGGGAGCCATAGAACTATCTGACCATGCGCCGGTCGGATGTACGATTATACTTGAATGATGAAAAATATTCTCATCATCGTTTTTTTAATAAGCCAAATATTCCCACAGGGAGAATGGCTACCAGGAACAGCACATACTCTGCCCCAAGGCCGCTGGGAATACGGCTTGTTTCAACCGGTGCGCTGGGGACAGTCTGAAAACAGAGAAATTTCATTTTATAAACTAACAGCTTTACTCATGCCCGGGGTGACAATTAAACAGGGTTGGGGACAGCGATCAGGATGGACAATTTCCACGACTCATGCATTGTATTACCCAACACCTTTATTAAAAATGGTTGCAAAGCCTGGGATTGGTGGAATGATTTCGCCAGAATTTGAAATACCCAATATGGTATCTTTGTGGAATATGGTACTTGCAAGTAAAGATCTGGATCAGGGCAAAATTTTTACTATAAAAGCAGGTATTGCATTAGCGTTTGGCGGAGGGGATTTAGCCATGGAATCCACCATTGATCTGCCGTTGATTTATCATAGGTTGGCTGTGTATTATAATAGTTGGTTGTTGCGTTTTGGGTCTGATGTTAATGGGCGCTTAAATAAAAAATGGACATATTTGGTCGATAGTGATTTGTTTCTAATACCGGGAATGAAAGGTTCGTTTGCTCTTGAACATAAAGGTATGGTTACTTGGGAAAAATCTTCACGTTTTCATATATCAATGGGTTATAAAATGGTTTATGGCCAGTATCCCGACGGTTATCCATCCGAAAATATAACCCGACTGCATATATTGCCTCTGCTTGATTTGCAATGGGCAAAAGAATGATCATTAAATAATGGACATTTATTTTTTGTTTCGACTATAAGGTTGTGCAGATAGTTTCCGCCTCAACAATGCTATAAAACATGTTTTTCATTTCTATTAGAAATAGATTGAATTATATTTGTATAATACAAATATAATGAAAATACTTTTATCTTTTTTCACATTATTATGGATAATGCTGTTCGAAACTGCATTTGGACAACCGACCGTATTCAAGGGTCAATTTTGGGCAAGCGGGCTTACAGGAAGCGATGTTCCCGACGGGCAATTTGCATATGAATCATCTTTGGGATACATTCCAACACTTTCCCTGTCTCGGAATTTATCTGATTTATCTTTTATTGATTTTGAATGGGCATACCGATTCGACCGGTCCTATTCCGGAGATTCGCTATTTTCAAATAATGAAAAGAATCACCGTCTTTGGATACGGTATTCATCAGAAAATTTGGAAGCCCGCTTCGGCTTACAGAAAATTGTATTTGGGCCTTCTCAAATTTTACGGACTCTCTCCTGGTTTGATACCATCGATCTCAAAGATCCAACGGGTCAAACGGATGGTGTGGAAGCATTTCGGCTGCGTGTTTTTCCATCCAATTCATTATCTATTTGGTCGTGGTTGATTAACTCCAATCAGGATACGATTTCATTTGGCGGACGGGCAGAACTTTCATCTTCTTTCGGTGAATTCGGATTTACATTCCATTCGGATCCATCCAAAATGCCCCAACAACTTGGACAATCGGGACTTATGATTTCCGATCCACATCAACGGTTTGCATTAGATATTCGACATGATGGTTTTATTGGATCTTGGATGGAAAGCGCACTTATCACTTCGAGACATTCAGATATCACAATGATTACCATCGGTGCTGATTATACTTTACCCATTTCTAACGGACTCTTAATCATGACCGAATACATGTTTATCAAAAATGCTGAATCTGAAGATCAGACACTCACTGCTTTTATGGCAATGCTGCCTTTTGGAATGGTTCATTCCCTCATGTTCATTTCTCAAATTGACTGGAAAGAAGATAGAACGTATAATTATTTTCGTTGGAGTGCGATCTATGACAAATACAGTTTAAATTTGGTTTTGTCACAAAGCCCCAATCGAACGGAATACAGTATTCCAGAAAAAAACTTACCTAAAACGGTTGCAGGGTTCGGAACGGGAATACAATTTATGTTCATTTACAATCATTAAAAGGGAAATTGACACAAAGACTCGAAGACACAAAGTTATAATAGTTTTTTTCTTCGAGACTTTGTGCCTTTGTGGAAATAAAAAGGAAAAATATGTCAAATAATTCAGTTGTAAACATCACAAATCTTCTTAAACAATTTCCAGTTGGCGGTGATTATTTCACTGCATTGAGCGACATCAATCTCAACTTGGAAAATGCAGAATTCATGGGCTTGGTGGGTCCATCCGGTTCCGGGAAAACAACCCTTTTAAATATTATTGGCGGTCTTGATTCTCCCACTAAAGGCAATGTAAATGTGCTTGGAATGGAACTCGGTTCTTCATCACACAACGAACGGGCTAATTTAAGAAAAACGAAAATGGGATTCATTTTTCAGAGTTACAATTTGCTTCCTGTTTATACCGTATTTGAAAATGTGGAATTGCCTCTGATTTTGAATAAAGTTGAAACACAGGAACGGAACCGACTCGTAACACAGGCCGTTGACTGGGTTGGGCTTTCCGACAAAATTGATTCTCGTCCTGCACAGTTGAGCGGCGGTGAATGTCAGCGAACAGCTATCGCCCGAGCCATTGTCCATAAACCAACATTGATTTTAGCAGACGAACCGACAGCCAATTTAGATGCTGAAAATTCTCATCATATAATGAATATTATGGTTAGGCTTAATAAAGAATTGGATACATCATTCATTTTCGCAACTCATGATGAAAAAATCATGGCCTATCTGCGGCGCATAATTCATCTGGAAGATGGACAGATTGTAAAAGATGAGCATTTTGATAATCCAAAATCCGGTAAAAATTAGTCTATGCTTTTTAATCTCGCTATTAAAAACTTGATTGGAGCCGGGATGCGGACCTGGCTGAATGTATTCGTAACAGCCGTTTCATTTTTTATGATTATTTTCATATCTGGGATGTATGACGGCATGCGGTCCCACGCCAAGCAAGTCACCATTGACACTGAAGTGGCCGGCGGTGCTTATTGGCATCCCAAATATGATCCATTGGATCCGTTTTCTTACGAAGATTCTCATGGAATTCCGCCGGAAGAAATCAGGGATTTAATCAAAAATGAAAAGGCATTTTCCATCTTGGTGAGTCAGGCGTCCATTTATCCCAGCGGACGCATGATGCCCGTTATGATGAAAGGGATTGAACCGGAACAATCCATCATCAATCTGCCTACCAGATCGCTCTTGAAAGAGACCGACGGTTTGATCCCGGTGCTCATGGGAAACAGTATGGCAAATTACACAAAATTAAAAGTGGGCGATAGCTTTGCCATTCGCTGGTTAGATGCAAATCGCACGTATGATGCGGATGAAGGCTTGATCGTTTATATCATGGAAACGGAAAATTTTAAGGTGGACATGGGCACCATTTGGATTCCCCTTGAACGCGCACAAACCATGTTGGATATGAAAAATGAAGCTACTTATATCACATTTGCAAAAAACATTTCCACAGTTCAAGAAAAGGAAAATTGGATTTATCGTGATGTGGATTATTTGATGCGAGATATGGAAGCCATGATTGCGGCCGACGAACCCAATGCAAGGATCATGTATGCCATCCTTTTGGCATTGGCGGGTATGGGAATTTTCAATTCACAAATACTCTCCATTTTCCGACGACGGAAAGAAATCGGTACGCTTATGGCCATAGGCATGACGCGATCCCGTGTCGTGGGGTTATTCACTTTGGAAGGAGGAATGAATGCATTTTTTGCTTTGATCATGACTTTGGTTTTGGGCGGCCCCGTATTCATTTATTTTTCCATGTATGGGATTCCCTTGCCCATTGATTATACAGAAATGGGGCTCATTATGGCGAAGAGACTCATCCCGGTTTACACCATGGGGCTTTTCGTCTCCACAACATTATTTATTTCATTTGTTGTTTTAGTTTTGAGTTATTTGCCATCACGACGGATTGCAAAAATGAAACCCACAGATGCGCTTCGGGGGAAAGTCGTCTAATGTTAAAATTCGTTCTAAAAGGCATTCTTCGAGATCGATCCCGAAGTTTATTCCCAATTATAGTGGTGTCTCTCATTGTGGCACTTGTGATTTTTAACCGGGGATTTCTTGTGGGAACCATGAATGGCATGTTTCGGGATACGGCTGTGATTTCATCGGGACATGTAAAAATTATGACCCACGCCTATCAGGAAGAGAGTCAACTGCTCCCCAACGATCTCGCACTTATGAATGTGGATGAAATAGTCGAAATATTGCACGTGGTATATCCAGACTATTTTTGGTCACCCAAAATATCATTTGCAGGATTATTGGACCTTCCAGATGAACAGGGCGAAACAAAATTGCAAGGCCCCGTCATGGTTTACGGTATTGATTTTTTATCATCGGAATCTCGGCAATTTGAATTGTGGGAATTGGAAAAACGGATCGTTTCAGGACAAATGATTCAAAACCCTAATGATGCTTTGGTGGGCGCGAAATTAGCCGAAAAACTTGGGTTATCACTGGGGGATCGGGTGACCTATATCGGCACCACCATGAATAATGCATTTACCACATTTAATTTTACGGTGGTGGGCACATTCAATCTTGGCATGGGACCATTAGATAAACAAATGATGCTGGTGGATATTGAAGGTGCACGCGTAGCGTTGGATATGGAGGACGCAGCATCAGAAATTCTCGGTTTTAAACATGATTTATATTATGACGATGATGCGTCTGTCATGATGCGAAATCAATTCAATGCCACCCATTTGGATACAACTGATATTTTCCGCTCAAGTATGATCGCACTTCGAGATGCGAATCAAATGGGCACTATGATAGACTTGGTGGATTGGTCCGTTTTTATAATCCTCGGAATTTTTCTTCTCATCGCCATGATTGTTTTGTGGAATATGGGTATCATGAGCGGACTGCGGCGATACGGTGAAATGGGAATTCGTCTTGCCATGGGCGAAACAAAAGGACAAGTGTATCGGTCGCTCATTTTGGAATCTGTGATTATTGGAACGATTGGAACCATCATTGGAACGCTCATCGGCTTACCCTTAACCTACTATGTGCAGGAAGTAGGTATTGATTATTCTGCAGCCTTTGAAAATTTGAATACTACGACAATGATTATGTCAACCGTATTCTATACGCAAGTAACACCGGACTTATATTATATAGGCATTATTCCAGGCGTTTTGGCAACGGTTTTTGGAACCATGTTGGCGGGACGAGCGATTTACAAACGGGAAATGGCACAGCTTTTTAAGGAATTAGAAACGTGATCGCTAGCCACAGAGCACACAGAGTTTTAAAAATTTAATTAATGATTTTCTCTGTGTTCTCCTTTGGCAGATAAAAAGGAATAAAATATGAGACACATTATATTGCTATTATTATTTTCATTTGTCTTTGGGCAAAATGAAATGACCGTTGAAGAAATTATTCAAGCCATGGATAATAATTTGAATGCAAAAAGCCGAGTACTTACCAGCAAAATGGTGGTTCACGGACGGCGGGCGAGCCGAACCATTGAATCAAAAAATTGGGTTGTGGGGACGGATTTAGCTTTTACGGAATATCTTTCACCACCCAGAGAAGCGGGCACTAAAATGCTGAAAGTGGGCAATAAACTCTGGGTCTATTCGCCCCAGACTGACCGGGTGATCCAAATCTCCGGACACATGCTGCGCCAATCCGTTATGGGTTCAGACATGTCCTATAATGATATGATGGAAGATCGCCCGCTCATTGAACTATACGAAGCCACATTGGAGGGATCAATAGAGATCGATGGACGGGATCATTGGATCATGCTTCTTGAAGCAAAAGTGAAAAGGTTGTCCTATCCAAAACGACGGGCCTGGATCGATAAGGAATATTTACTCCCCATGAAAGAGGAGCTCTATGCCAAAAGTGGAAAACTCTTAAAAACATCCACAATGGATGGGATCAGAAAAATACAAGGCCGTTGGTTTCCTTCGCGATTTATTTTTAAAGATGAACTGAAACGTAACAGTAAAGGGACCGAATGGATTATAGACGAAATTGAGTTCGACAGAGATATCCCCGAAAGACGATTTTCCAAGGCGTTGTTGAGAAAATAGTTCAGTAAACAATATTAAATAATTTTTTCTATTTCCTTGTTTCATCAAACTTCTTTTAGGTTTATCCATGATTCTCATCATCGATAATTACGATTCGTTTACTTGGAATTTGGTGCAAGCTATTGAAACACTTGGCGATCGTGTAAATGTCAAAGCAAATGATAAATTAACCCTTATAAATGTCAGCGAACTCAATCCCGATAAAATAATTATTTCGCCTGGTCCAGGAACGCCGAAAGATGCTGGATTTTCCAATCAAATTATCAAAAACTTGTGGACGAATATTCCCATGCTCGGTGTTTGCTTGGGACATCAATGCATTGGAGAAGTTTTTGGAGCTAAAGTAGTTCAGTCTAAAAGAATTGTCCATGGAAAGACATCGTTAATTCATCATAATCAAGATAGTTTATTCAAGGGAATTCCATCTCCATTTCAGGGGGCAAGATATCACTCATTATCTTTAAATGCTGTACCAAAGGGCTTTACCGGAACAGCTTGGACTAACGATGGTGAAATCATGGCAATTGAACATATTAAAAAACCGGTGTTCGGAATACAGTTTCACCCGGAATCGTTTTTAACGCCTATGGGATATCATATATTGGAGAATTTTCTAAATGTCTAATAAAGACTTCGTTTTTCAAGGGAATGCCCATTCAGATTGGCTGGATATTTCAGCATCAAATCCCCTTGATATTATTTCTTTATCGTTGGAGAATTCTCCGAAAAAGTTAGTGGAATTTGTGAAGAACTATGAGGGGAAATTTATTGCTGGATATATTTCTTATGAATATGGCGTAAATCTATTAGGTGTATCTGTTAAAAAATCAAAGCAAATGCCAGCTGTACATTTCCGGGCTTACGATTCATACGAAAAACACCATCAAATTACATCTGGAAATAATGACATAAAATGGACGTCGTTTAAACCCCAAATTTCAACAGATGAGTATAAATTTAATTTTAATCGAATCATCCGGCATATAAGATCTGGAGATATTTACCAGTTAAATTATACCCATCCTTTGGTAGCTCGGGCCAATGTTGATCCAATCTCTCTTTTTGATGCTTTGCGTCAAAAAAATGAAGTCGGTTATTCTGTATTTATAAAGAATGACGATTGGGCAATACATTCTCTTTCCCCGGAGCAGTTTATTACCATTGAAAACGGTATCATTTCTACAAAACCCATCAAAGGGACTATTCCTCGGGGAAATTCACCAAAAGAAGACGAACTAAATTTAAACAGATTGTTGACGAACGAAAAAGAACAGGCGGAATTGTATATGATTATTGACCTGTTGCGTAATGATTTGGGAAAAGTGTGCCAAGCGGGGTCTGTTCGTGTCCTAGAATCAAAATCTATCCAACGATTGGAAAAAGTCTTTCATACGTACGGCCTTGTTCAAGGTAAACTAAAAGATGAAATTCATCCCATTGAAGCTCTTTTGTCTATGAGTCCCGGTGGTTCTATATCGGGCTGTCCTAAAAAGCGAGCTTGTGAAATAATTTCCGAGATTGAAACAACTCCCCGAAGTGTTTATACCGGAACCATAGGATATATTTTACCAAATGGTACATTGCATTTTAATATTGCCATTCGCACCATAACACAAATTGGAAATGAGCTCACCTTAGGTGTGGGCGGCGGCATTACTATTGGGTCAAACGTTGAAAATGAGTATAATGAAACACTGGCGAAGGCAGCGTCTTTTCAAAGATGATAGATGTACTTATAAATAATGTATGGACAAAAATGACTCAAGACGAATTACAGGTTGGGTCTGATGGATTTGCATTTGAAGCGGGGTTATATGAAACAATGCGCACAATGGATTTTAAGCTTATTTTTCTTAGACCTCATTTAAACCGTTTATTTTCTACAGCACTAAAAATTGGGTTAAAAATTCAGTATTCATTCATAGAAATAACTGATATGCTAGAAAAGGTTATCGATAATTTCCCGGCCCCAAACCAGCGTATTCGTATTTTAGCAGTCCCTGATAAACTTATAGTTTATACGTCTCATTTAAATTTGGACCCTATAATTTATAAAGGAGTTTCCGCATTAACCGTTGAAGCGCAACGTAATATGCCGGAAGTTAAAACAACCAATTATCATACATGTTTATCAGCCGCCAAAAAAGCAACAGTGGCAAATTGTTTTGATGCAATATTGTGTGATAAAGATGGAAATGTGTTTGAAGGGAGCAAAAGTAATGTTTTTTGGGTAAAAACAGGAAAACTAACCACTAGAAAAAAGGATGTTTTGCCCGGTACAACAAGACAAATGATTATAGATAAATCCCCGATTACAGTACATTATGGTAAATTGAAAATAAGCGATGTGGCCGGTATTGATGAACTGTTGCTCACAAACAGTGGTTCAGGGGTTGTACCTATTCTTAAGGTGGATAAAAACACCATTGGCGATGGAACAGTGGGACGAATCACCAGAGAACTGATGGACAATTATACAGGATGGTTACGAGATGAATTTATTTAGAACCATTAAAAAAATACTTAAATAGTAAATATAGAATAGACTCTCCTATAAAAAACATTAATTTCTGCTCTATTGTTTAATCATATTATGTTCAAATTCATTTCCATCTTATTCATTTCATTTTCCTGGACGATAGCACAGGTTCATGAAATATCAGGTAAAACTGTTGACCAAAAAGACGGTTCACCGATTGCCGGTGTAAATGTTATTATTACAGGTGGCGAGGAAGGTGCCGCCTCAGATATAGAAGGCAATTTTACTTTTTCTACAAAACAACAGTTCCCATTTACACTATTTATTTCACATATTGGTTATGACCCTTTAACTGTAACCGTCAAAAGCGACAGTTTTTTACTCATTAAGCTAACAGCTGCTATAATCGTTGGCCAGGAAATTGATGTTATGGGTGTAAGGCGAAAAGTAGAATTAGATGTTGCTTCAGCTGTGGATAGAATTGACATTGAAGCTATTGAACTCCAAGGCGCCCGGGATATTGGCAGTGCCTTACGTCGTGTTTCCAGCTTGCAGCTGACATATGCTAATAGCGGAAAGCAGACAATCAGTATTCGTGGAAGCAATGCAACAGATGTTGTTGTTTTTCTTGATGGCGTACGTATTAACGATTCCAACACTGGAGTCGCCGATTTGTCGTTCATTGATTTGAATTCTATAGAACAGATTCAAGTGGTAAAGGGGGGCGCCTCATCATTGTTTGGCAGCGACGCTATTGGGGGAGTTGTTAATATCGAAAGTCGTAAAGCTGTGAATAATTCTATTTATTTTATGGAAGGACTGGGTCAAACATATGCAGATGATCTGGATCTTTCATACGGCGCGACTGGAGTGTTTGGGCCAGTGGGAATCGGCGGTCGTTCCACAGGTAAAAAACGTGCTTTCGGTGGGCGGACTGTTACAACATCCATTTTTAATAATGCGTTTGCAGGATTGAGTTTTTCGCCTGGAAGGTTTGATATAAGCTGGTATGATTTAAGCAAAACATTGGAATTCGAATCTGGGAGCGTAACATCAGACGATGGTCTGGAAGTGGTCAGTGGAAAATATTCAGGCTCAATTTTGAATACGCATGATTGGACATTTATGGTAGGGCAGCGGGCATGGCAATTGGATCAGAATTATTTTACGAGCGTGAAGGAATTGCTAGATGATGGCTCTCTTACGCTACAAGCTTCAAAAGGGTTTTCGTTCCGTGAAATAAAAAATACAATTCAAATTGAATCTGAAGAACAGTTTTTTAACGGTGATCGTAAATACTTTAATGTGGATGAAATCGCTATAGAAAGACATGTCGCGGATATGTCTAGAAAAACCAATGCATTCGCTCTTGTTTCTCGCTGGGCTATTGTAAGCGATAGTCCCATTATAGACCATATTAATTGGGAGTTTGGTTATCGGTTTAATAATATTAAAACAACTCTCAACGAAACATATAATTATTATACCATGGGAAATCTACCAGCGGAAACAATCAAGAGTGAATTTTCTGCTTTGGTTACCAGTAAGCGATTAGGGGTACATGTAGATGGTCAAACCAATAAACTGCGATATTCATTGTTTGTGAATCAAGGAAACAATTCTCGATTACCAACATTGAGCGACCGTTTTCGTTTTGCCCATGCCGTCTTTGATAGTGCCATGGATACAGTTCTTACCCGCGAATACTTGTCTACCACGGAATTGAATATGGATATGACATTTATGGATATTCAAACTGAATTGCCCATTTCAGAAATGAACCTCATTCTTGGTGTTTTTATTAATGATTTCACAAATAAGATTGCGTATCGTCCGGTTGAAAAAGGTCCACCTATACCGTTTAACAATATGACAGCGGATATTCGCGGGTTTGAAGCCGCTTTAAAAATGGCTATGTTTGATGGCAAGTTTTCTGTTAGCAGTGCTGGCACTTGGTTGAGCATCAGCAATATTTTGGTCTTTCCTAATAAGCCGGAATATCGTTTTGTATCTACTGCTGAATTAAACCTGGGTTGGCTCACAATGAGTTATGATCATGTGAATGAGGGGGAACAATATTATTATATTGCCGGCTTTGGCGATGGCGTGCGTAAGCCCCGCGAAAATGCCAACTTAAACATAACCTTGCAGAAAAAAATATGGAAGGTAAACTGCAGTTTATCATATACCCTGCGGAACATGATGTCTAAAGAAGAATTGGATATGACACTTGAAGAAAGCATCCGTGAAGGGTTTAATTATTTTGAGCGTTATAGGGAAATCATCACGTTTAAAATCAGTTTATAGAAAATGAAACATTTTTCACTATTATTTTTATTCATTATTTTTCTTTCCTGCGAATCTCCCTTTGCCACCAAACCAACAGAGGGTGATGTTTTTGAAGTCACCCAAGACTATAACGGCGAAAAAATTTACCATCCAACAGCGGTGACAATTGAATGGTCAAATATAACGATTAAAAACTTTAAAGAATTTCTCGTGGAACGTTCAATTACTATTGGAGATAGTACGGTCTGGGAAGAGCGTGCTCGAATTTTAGATTCGCTATCCACAGTTTATACAGACACTATAGACGATGATGCTACATTTCAATATCGCGTGCAGATTGTAGATAAAGATGATCAGTTTATAGTTGCCCATTCAGAACCACTTATTGTTCCAAATGTGCAAGCGCTTCGAGTGCCAAACGATTATGAAAATCCACAAAATGCGTTTGATTCAAAATTCATTGATGACGGAGATACAGTAAAAATATATCCGGGCCTTTATCAAGGGCATTTTGAATTCATGGATAAAGATGCGGTTATTCGCGCAATAACGATTCCGGAAATAACCTTGTTTGGAGCAGATGTTGGGCTGGGTTCTGTGGTAAAAATGAATCGAGGCATATTGGAAGGTCTTACGATTATTGGTGGTTACGCTCTTTCTGGCGGTGGCATTTTTGCTGAAGGAACTGCAGTAATAAAAAATTGTATTATCAGGAGAAATAGAGCTGTAATCAATGAAACTGCAAATATACAGATTTACCCAAACGGAATGGGTGGAGGAATATATTTAAAGGAAGATGCGAAATTAATTTCCTGCCGAATTACCCGTAATCATTCCCAGCGGGAAGGCGGTGGCATTTTAACAGATGGAAACAATGAAATTTTAAACTGTACGATTGATAATAATAATATATATTCAGCGTATGTGGGCGCAACCTATAGCGGCGCCGGATTACACCAGGAAGGGGGTGTGTTGGTGATGCGCAATACCAAGTTTAAACGAAACAACACGCAAGGTTTTGGTGCTGCTATCAATAGTAAAGCAGTTATTGAGGTTACCAATTGTTTGTTTGAGAAAAATAAAAGCGGCGGTGGCGGTGGATTTATAGTTGGCAATACAAGCAGAGCGGATATTATGAATTGTGTATTTTTCAGAAATAGAACATTTAGCTCAACTTATAGCGGAGCTATTGTTAATTTTGGAAATGTATCTATATTAAACACAGTTGTGTGGAAAAACGGCGGTGAAATAGATTACAGACTGTATCCTCGATCTGCCACCTATACTGACAGCGATGAATTTAGAGTGCAGTCCGGTACGGGAAACATTAACACAGATCCTTTTTTTGAAAACCCATCAAATGGGAATTTTCACCTTCAGTCGGATTCTCCATGTATAAATGCAGGCAATACCGATAGCATATATAATAATTCAAACGGCTCACGCAATGACATGGGTATCTATGGCGGGCCTTATGGCGATGATTGGTAGGGAAAAAATAATATATTAACTTCCGTTAGATTTATACTCTCTTCACCGCTGGAGACTTCTTTTTCACTATAGG
>Ga0208471_1000354_pt1 | contig 17529 bp, 23 predicted proteins | sample DeeseametaMP0441_FD_184210 | JGI IMG/M metagenome (GOLD analysis project Ga0208471, IMG submission 184210) | Marine microbial communities from the Deep Atlantic Ocean - MP0441 (SPAdes) | ecosystem: Environmental > Aquatic > Marine > Oceanic | place: East of Rio de Janeiro, Brazil, South Atlantic...
CCCTGGCAGGCACCATTAGTCAGTGAGCCGACTCGATATCGTCGGCGTGTCCGCCTGGCCACCCGCTGGCTCGGTAAAGAACAAAAATTACTTATTGGTTTTCGGGAAGCGCAAAGTCATCAGATTGTGCCAGTTGAAGACTGCTTAGTGGCTGAAGAAAGCTTATTGCAAGCGGTGAATAGGCTGTATCCAGTGCTAAACACCTCAAGTATTGCGACTAAGCTGGGGCATTTAGAAGCCATTCACACCAATAAGCCAGTTATTTTACTGCGTATAACGGACAGCTTGCCAAAGGACGCTATACAGTCACTTGAGAACTGGCAGGCAGAGCAGAATATCGATATTTGGCTGCAAAGCGACAGCGAATTAACGCCTCTGAACAACGCAAGTTTACCTTTTGATACTTCCATAGACGGCGACAAGCTGTACTTTCAACCCGGAGATTTTTTGCAGGTTAACGGCGGTATTAATGAACGTATGGTTCAGCAGGCTATAGACTGGCTTGCGCCGGAAAAAACGCAACGCGTGTACGACTTTTTCGCAGGTATTGGTAACTTCAGCATCCCGTTAGCGCGTCGAGCCAAGTCGGTACTGGCAGTGGAAGGTGTGTATCGCATGGCGGAACAAACGCGCAATAACGCTGAAACCAATAGTCTTACTAACTTGAGTTCCTTAGCGGCTGAACTAGATGATATTACCGCGTCTGAATTAGGTGAACCGGCTGACTTATGGTGTTTAGACCCGGCTCGGCCCGGAGCAGAAGGGGTGATGACGTTACTTAAAAAGCTCAAACCCGAGCAACGCCCTAAGCGAATTGTGTACGTTTCTTGCGCGCCGGATACACTCGCGCGAGACGTTGCCACTATTTTTGGTCTAAAAAGCAATAAAAAGACCTCCGACTACCGTATTAGCAAGCTCTGCACAGTTGACATGTTCCCGCAAACGCATCACATTGAAACCATGGTTTGTCTGGAGCGAGCGTCGTAAGTCATGGTCCATGTACGCAGTACCCACGTGGATGATCCCAAGTACAAAGACAGCGAACAGCATTGGCTGAACGCTGTGAGTGATCCTGAGCCACTGGAAACTACCTTAGAGCAGCTAAAACAGCAATTTCCAAAAGAAGAAGCCGCACTGCTAAAAGGCCAGGAAATGGTAGAGATTCTGGCGCCACTGAAGCTTGACGCGGAATCGCTACTGGCGGCTTTGTACGTACCATTGCTGGAATCCAGTAAGCTCGACCTCGACAAGCTCACCGGCAAACAATCGAAAACGCTCATTGTACTGTTGCGTAACGTGCAGCAAATGCAGAGCATTAGTGACTTACAACATTTTCAGCACGGCCAGCCTGGTGGTACTCAAATAGACAATGTACGACGTATGTTGCTGTCTATGGTGGAAGACGTGCGTGCGGTGCTCATTAAGCTTGCAGAACGCATTTGTTACTTACGCGAAGTGAAAAACGCCGACGAAGAGACACGAGTCTTAGCAGCCAAAGAGTGTTCGGAAATATACGCGCCTTTAGCCAACCGTTTGGGCATAGGTCAGCTTAAATGGGAACTGGAAGACATAGCTTTTCGGTATTTGCACCCGAATACCTACAAAACCATTGCCAAGCGCTTGCATGAGCGTCGTACAGACCGAGAGCAATACATAGAGAACTTTGTTGCTGACTTGCAAAACGCGTTGGACGAGCAGCAAATACAAGCCGACGTTTATGGCCGCCCCAAACATATTTACTCTATTTGGCGCAAAATGCAGAAAAAGCATCTGCAGTTTGAGCAACTGTTCGACATACGTGCGGTTCGTATACTCACGCACAACTTAAAAGATTGTTATGCCGCGCTGGGCGTTGTGCATTCGCGGTGGCGACATATTGCTTCAGAATTTGACGACTACATAGCGACGCCAAAACCTAATGGTTATCAGTCCATTCATACGGTGGTAGTCGGGCCGGAAGACAAAAGCGTTGAAATTCAAATTCGCTCTCATGATATGCACGATGACGCTGAATTGGGTGTCGCCGCGCACTGGATGTACAAAGAGGGCGCGGCAACCGGCAAACGTCACGGTTTTGAGGATAAAATTGCCTGGCTGCGTAAGCTGCTGGCCTGGCATGAAGACATGGCTGGTAGCGAAGGTTTGGTCGATGAAATTCGCTCGCAGGTCTTTGAGGACCGGGTGTATGTGTTTACGCCGAAAGGTGAGGTTATGGACTTACCTATGGGCTCAACGCCGCTCGACTTTGCGTATTACATTCATAGCCAGGTTGGACATAAGTGCATTGGCGCCAAAATTGATGGCCGCATTGTGCCCTTTACCTATCAGTTGCAAAACGGCGATCGCGTTGAAATCCTGACTCAGAAAAGCGCACAGCCGCGTCGTGACTGGCTTAACCCACAACTGGGGTACTTACATTCCTCGCGGGCAAGAGCCAAGGTTCATACCTACTTTAAAAAAGAAGACCGGGATAAAAACCTACACGCGGGCAAAGAGCTGCTGGAAAATGAGCTACAGAAGTACGGCATTTCGCTGCATAAAGCCACAGACGTTTTAGCACGCTTTAATGTCAGTAATCTAGACGACCTATTAGCTGCCATTGGTGCCGGTGATGTGCGCTTGCATCAGGTTGTTAACCAGCTCAAGCCGGAAACAACCGAAGCTGAAAAAGTTGAGCAAATTAAGAAGCGCACTAAAGTCACCAAGCGCAAAGTTGGTAGCACGTCGGAAGTGGTGATCGAGGGTATTGGTAACCTCATGATGCAATTTGCGAAGTGTTGCGAGCCATTACCGGGCGAGCCAATACGAGGCTTTATTACTCAAGGGCGTGGTGTTTCGGTACACAGACGTGACTGTGAGCAGTTAGCGCATTTGCTGAATCAGCACCCTGAACGGGGCATTGAAGTCAGTTGGCCCCGTCAGACGCATCAGGATTATCGAGCGGAGCTACGCATTTCAGCGCTAGACCGCAGTGGGTTACTGCACGACATTACCAGCGTGTTGGCGAATGAAAAAGCCGCCGTCATGCACATGGATAGTGATGCTGACAGCCAGTCTCAAACCGCCACAGTAGTATTGGCTTTGGCCGTGAAAGACAATGAGAGCCTACAGCGAATTAGCCAGCGCTTGCGGCAAATTAACGGAGTTGAACAAGTACAACGGGTGTAAGCCCTAAAGGTTTTTATAAATGACGAGTAAATTTAACGGTGTCGCCGAATTAACAGATGTCATGCGTCGGTTGCGCGACCCCGAGGGCGGTTGCCCCTGGGACTTAAAGCAAAGCTTTGAGTCACTTCTGCCGTATACCATAGAAGAAACTTACGAAGTGGTTGACGCGATTCAATCGGGCGACATGGCTGCGATTAAAGACGAGCTGGGTGACTTGCTGTTCCAGGTGGTGTTTTATGCACAGTTGGCGAAAGAGCAGGGCGACTTTGTGTTTGACGACATTGCAGCGCATACTGCCAATAAGTTGATTAGCCGCCATCCTCATGTATTTGGCAGTGATGCTGAACGCAACTTGTCCGATGCCGAAATTAAAGCCCAGTGGGAACAGATAAAGCAGCAAGAGCGTACTGAGAAAAATGCCCGTGGCTCTGTATTTGACGACATACCCAGTCAGTTGCCGAGCATTTTAAAAGCCGCCAAACTACAAAAGCGTGCGGCCTCCGTCGGTTTCGACTGGCCAGAAGCTGAACCGGTATACGAGAAAATTGAAGAAGAAATACAAGAAGTAAAAGAAGCAACAGACCAAGAGCACATTGAAGAAGAAATTGGTGACCTGCTGTTCGCTGTTGTTAACCTCGCACGCCACAAACAAGTGAACCCTGAAGCTGCGCTGCAACGCGCTAACGAAAAATTCAAAAGCCGCTTCCAAAACATAGAGCAACGCCTAAGCGAGCGGGACAAACATCCCACTGACTGCAATTTGGATGAGCTCGAAGCTTTGTGGCAACAAGCTAAGAAGGTGTAAACTTTAATCAAAACCTGCCGATAATACAGTGACGGACTATACTGAAAGTCAGTGATAGCCGATTTTGCAGGAATACCATCATGCCTATTAATCCAACCAATTTCGCAACAGGCTCTGGCAAGCCTAATTCTAATAGCGTAAGAGCTGAATCTAACGCCGATAACCGTGATGTTAAAGACGCAAAAACAGAGTCGAAGAAGGCATATAATGCCGCTATTCTCGCCGCGCATGAAAAGGTCTCATTAAATAGTAACAATGAGTCATTAAGCTTGCTGTACAAGACCGCACTCGAAGGCATTAATGCCGAGCTTGAGCCTGTCATGGGAAAGAACGCAGCGAAGAAAATTTACGAGTCTGGCGTCGACACTTCCCCTAAAGCCACGGCTGATCGCATTGTCTCCTTTGCCACTAATTTTTACAGCCGTTACAAAGAGTTAAATCCAGGCGACTCAGAAGAAGAGACGCTGAATAACTTTCTGGAGCTCATAAAAGGCGGCATCGACAAAGGTTTTAAAGACGCGGTTACTATTTTGCAAGGCCTACAGGTCTACGAAGGCAAAGTGGAAAGCGATGCTGATGAAACCTACAAGCTAATAGAGCAAGGTCTTGAAAGCTTCCGTGAGCGAGTACTTGAAGAAGCGAAGAAACAAGGCGATTCTGATGGTGAAACTGAGGGAGAAAGATAGCTAGCCAGTTATTTGCTTTTCTGAGTTAAAGAAATTATCGTAGTTAACGTTTTTATAACGACTCGCTTAGCTCTTCTCGGGGGCTGAGCGAGGCTACCTCATAGAGCACATAGGAAGTGGCATGACTAGACGCTTTACCATTGTTTCTTTATTCAGCATTTTAGTAATTAGTGGTTGTGCAACTACTAGCACTAACATTGAGCACCCCAATTTGCCGGTTGTGGATAATGAACTTGGCAAATCGAAGTGGGCGCAATTAGAACGGTTCCCGGCAAGATATCCTCAGCAAGCCGTTATTAATTCGCTAGAAGGTTGCGCTACCGTTGAATACGTAATAACGCCAGACAATAACATCAAAGACATCGTGGTTGTTAAGTCGACTAACAAACACTTTTCCGCCGCAGCCAAAAACGTTGTTACTAACTGGAGATGGAAAGACCTTCCCAACAACATTACTTCTGAGCCTGTGAAAACCCAAACGCGCTTCGATTTCTGTTTCGATAAAGCTGGCCAGTCCTGCTCAACAATAGAGCCAGAGTATTCCTGCCCGGGTGAGGATATTATTTATTCACGCGGTATGATGATGCGTTAACTGGGAGTAAGTAATGAAAGATTTAAAAGATTCCCTTTTGTTTATAGTCGCTGTTGTTTGTTTATTAGTTTTCATCGGAGCAGTGGTTGATATCCTTTTCTTTTGGCCAGGTACCGGTTTTGACTGGATGTTTTTAGGTAAAAATGTGCTTTATGCAATTGCTACTGGCTATTGGGTTTGGAGGCTTTTAATTCAGCCTTATAGAAAACGAAAAGCACTTGAAGCGGAGAGTTCTTAGTGGAGATTATGAATACGTCAGATCTAAGCTTATTGATAATGAAGACTTTAATGGTAGCGTTGGGTCTTGCAATATCTGTACTTGGTATTTTGGTGCTATTCAATAATTACTCAGAGCCTACTGGGCTCTTGCTTAATTTAAAGACTGCAATAGCTGGAACTATGGTTTTGTTGGGAGTAGGTTTTCTTATTCTCGCTTTTAACTCAATTGGAAGAAAAAGCAGCAATGCCTATGACTCCCACTAACTTATTCCATCCATCACCGGATTAGGGAAATACAGTGTTTAACTTAACCGAGAAAGAGCTCAATTCAATCATTAAAAAACATACGGGGTTTGCTGTATTTCTAGCGGTAATGCCTGTCGCTTTTATTCAAATCATTTCGATGTTTGCCGGAGATATGAATCACCTGCTTATTTTTATTATGCCGATAATTATTGTTGGCGCATGTGCAAATTTAGTGAAGAACGTGCTAATGGATATTCGGGAGCATAGCCATGAGTGAGTCAACTACCCAACAGCCATTTGGATCTACTGTCGTGCCTATTATTGTCGCTGTGATTCTGACTGAAGCACTTATGTATAGCTTAGGCTCACAGTACAACCCACTAAGTGATGACTTTGATATCGCGAACTTCCTAATTGATTTAGGCGTGTTTGTAACAATCGCAGTGGCCGCTTCATGGTTATATCAGCGAGTATTTAAGTTGCTGCGAAGAAAAACTACGAACAAGGAATAGTTAGAATATGACTATCCAGCTCAAACGCATCTATGACGATGCATCATCTGACGACGGTTACAGAGTTTTAGTGGATAAACTCTGGCCTCGTGGCATTTCAAAAGACGCAGCCAACCTTGATGAATGGATAAAAGACATAGCGCCTTCCGATGAGCTTCGTAAATGGTTTCACAGTAATCGCTCTGAGTGGGGCGAGTTTCGCAATCGCTACCTATCTGAATTAAAAAAACATAAAGAAGCCTTACGCGACTTAGCAAGCAAGGCTAGTAGTGAAAAAGTCACACTGCTGTATTCCTCTAAAGATACTGAGCACAACAATGCCGTGGTGCTGAAAGAGTATCTAGAAAAGTTAACGTTATAACGTCTTGGTGCTATAATGTCATGGTGCTTAAAGTGTAGGAGAGTATCATGAGCGAGACAACAAAGCGGTCAACGATTTACTTTGACCCTCAATTACATGCTGCGTTGAGATTGAAGTCGGCGCATACGCATCGCTCTGTTTCGGATATTGTTAATGATGCAGTCAGAGCGGCGTTAGCAGAAGATCAAGAAGATCTAGCCGCTTTTGAGGACCGAGTAGCCGAGCCAACGATAAGTTATGAAGCTTTATTAGATGACTTGAAAGCCCATGGCAAAATATAAAGTTGTCTTTAAACGGTCTGTCGCAAAAGATTTTCGTGCCATCCCAAACTCTGACGTGGAACGGGTTTTACAAAGGATTAACCGCTTAATTGAAGACCCAAGGCCGATAGGTTGTGAAAAGTTATCTGGGCGAGAGCGTTACCGAGTCAGGCAGGGCGTTTACAGAATTATATATGAAATTAAAGATGAAGAGCTTGTTGTAACCGTGGTGAAAGTGGCTCATAGAAAGCATGTTTATAAAATTAAATAGAAAATCGTCATAAGTGCTACTATAGTATCACTATGAGATAGATGACTAGGCGGTATGCTATGAAAGTAGAGTTTGTTACAAGTCTAAAGCGTCAGGCGACAAAAATTTTGGCTGATTTACATTCATCGAAAGAGCCGGTCTTGATAACAGAACACGGACAACCATCGGCTTATTTGGTGGACATTAAAGATTATGAATTAATGCAAAAGCGTTTAGCGCTTTTAGAGGGGCTCTCAAGAGGAGAGCGGGACTTACTTCACGGAAGAACGTATAGTCAGAATGAGGCCAAGGAGAAAATGAGTAAATGGCTGAAGTAATATGGACACATTCAGCATTACAAGATCTCAATGATATTGCAGAGTATATTGCGTTAGATAATGAGGCCGCTGCTGAAAAATTAGTGAAGTCTGTATTTAATAAAACAGATAGGCTAAGTGAATTTCCTCTTTCAGGTAGGGTTCCCCCTGAACTTCAAAGCTCGGTTTACAGAGAAGTCATCGCTTCTCCCTGTCGCATTATTTATCGCGAACAAGATGACACAGTTAATATTTTATTTGTGTTCAGAGAAGAACGAGAGTTTAGAGCCTACCTTTTAAATGAAAATTAAAAAAACGTGCTAACAATAAAAACAAAGGAAAGGAACAATGGAACAACACGCACAATATGCCGGCTTTTGGATTCGCCTGCTGGCAGTCATCATTGACTCAATCATTATGCTCATTGTTTTCGCTTTACCAGCGTCGTTTATATACGGCCAGGTTTATTGGGAAGGCAATGAAATGATTTACGGCTTCTGGGACTTACTATTAAATTATATTTTGCCGGTAGTCCTCACTATTTTCTTCTGGGTGAAATATCTAGGTACGCCGGGGAAAATGTTACTGAAGCTGCGCGTTGTTGACGAAAAAACGGGTGACAAGCTGAGCGTAGGTAAGGCAATTGGCCGTTACTTTGCGTATATTCCAGCGGCTATTCCGCTATTTCTTGGCTTTTTCTGGATAGGTTGGGCAAAGCGCAAGCAAGGGTGGCATGATCTTTTAGCGGGCAGTGTCGTTGTGAGAAGTGAAACAAAAGGGCCGTTTAAGTTCGAAGATATGGAACAACCAAACGACCAATCCAGTTAGTGCGCAATCGGGTGTTGCGGTTTTAACCACAACACCCCGATATATCTGCTTTCTCTCCCGCCTTAACGGCTCGTGCATCGCGAATAATGCGTATTGCAGAACGCAACACAACCAAGGCAATTACTGTTGCTATCACTAAGTCTGGCCACGCCATATTGAGCTGAGCGACCAGAAGCGCAGAAATAATGACACCGGTGTTCATGAGCATGTCGTTGCGAGAACATATCCAGCTGGCGCGAATATTAATATCGCCGTTTCTGGAACTGTAAAGAAGGGCAAAGCAAGCTACGTTAACCACCAATGCCAAACCTGCAACCCATAGCATCATGTTTGCATTGGGTGCGCTGCCGAAGACTAATCGCTGCACTACGTCAGCTAATACTAATAACGCCAATAAGGTTTGCAGCGTACCGTTAAAAATAGCTGCGTTGGCTTTGTATTTAATGGCTTTACCAACCGCGTACAAACTCACGGCATAAACGAGTGTATCGGCCAGCATGTCAAGCGAATCGGCAATAAGTCCACTGGACTGTGCTAACCAACCGGCAATGAACTCCACGAAAAACATAACCCCGTTAAGGACTAGCACCGTCCAAAGCAGTTTTCGCTGTGATTTATCGATATGAGCTTGTGTGGTAGCACATGAACTGCCGCAGCAGGATGACATAAACGAACTCCTAAATAGACTTTTGCTGGCGCTATACTAGCAAATCGACGTAGTTAAAGACTAGGTTGCGTGCTTTTTCATTTGTCGTCATGACCGACTTTCGGTATACTACTTTCCCGTCTTAAAGCAATCCCAAATTCGACCTGACCAACTGGGTATCACATGGCGACAAACTATATTTTCGTAACCGGCGGAGTTGTATCCTCGCTGGGTAAAGGCATTGCTGCAGCCTCCTTGGCGGCAATTCTTGAAGCACGGGGCTTAAACGTAACTATCATGAAACTGGATCCCTACATTAACGTAGATCCAGGCACCATGAGCCCGACTCAGCACGGTGAAGTATTCGTCACCGTAGACGGGGCTGAGACCGACCTTGACCTTGGTCATTACGAGCGTTTCATTCGTACTCGCATGACCAGCAACAACAACTTTACCACCGGCCGTGTCTATGAAGACATTATTCGCCGTGAGCGTAAAGGAGAGTTTTTAGGGGCGACCATTCAGGTCATTCCGCACATCACCAACGAAATTAAGCGCCGTGTTATTGAAGGTAGCGAAGGCTTTGATATTGCCATCATTGAGATTGGCGGCACGGTAGGTGATATAGAGTCGCAACCTTTCCTGGAAGCTATTCGCCAGTTAGGCACGGAAGTAGGCCGCGACCATACTTTATTTATGCACCTGACTTTAGTGCCGTTCTTAGGCGCTGCTGGGGAGGTAAAAACCAAACCAACTCAGCATTCGGTAAAAGAACTGCGTTCTATTGGTATCCAGCCAGACGTTCTGGTGTGTCGTTCTGACCGTTCATTGCCGGCGTCTGAACGCTCGAAAATCGCCTTGTTTACCAATGTAGAAGAGCGTGCGGTTATCGGCTTACGCGACGTTGACAGTATTTACAAAATCCCGTCTATGCTAAAAGCGCAGGGGCTGGATGAAATTGTTACTCATCGCTTCCGTTTAGACTGTCCTGAAGCCGACTTGCATGAGTGGGAAGAGGTTCTGTATCAAGAGTCGAACCCGAATGGTGAAGTAACGGTTGGTTTTGTCGGTAAGTATGTTGAGCTGCCGGATGCCTACAAATCGGTAAACGAGGCGCTGGCGCATGCTGGGCTTAAAAACCGCTTAACCGTTAATATTCGTTACATCGACTCACAAGATTTAGAAACCAAAGGTACGTCCAAGCTAGAAGACGTGGACGCTATTTTAGTCCCAGGCGGTTTTGGTGAGCGTGGTATTGAAGGCAAGCTTATTGCGGCGAAATACGCACGTGAGAACAACATTCCATACTTAGGCATTTGTTTAGGTATGCAAGTGGCCATGATTGAGTTTGCTCGTAACGTTGCGGGCTTAACGGGCGCGAACAGCACTGAGTTTGATGAGAATTGCAGTGATCCTGTTGTGGGTCTTATCACAGAGTGGATGGATGCTAACGGTCAGAAAGAGCTGCGAGACAAGCATTCCGATTTGGGTGGTACCATGCGCCTTGGGTCACAGGAATGCCACTTGGAAAAAGGCTCAAAAGCGCTTGAAATGTACGGTAAAGAGGTTATTGAAGAGCGCCACCGTCATCGCTACGAAGTGAATAATCATTACATTGAGCCGCTGGAAAAAGCGGGCTTAAAAATTAGCGGTTACTCGCACGACAAGCAGTTAGTTGAAATTCTGGAAAACCCGAAACACCCATGGTTTGTGGCGGTGCAGTTCCATCCGGAATTCACATCAACGCCTCGCGACGGACACCCGTTATTTAAAGGCTTTATCGAAGCTGCGGGGAAATTTCGCAAAGAGCGAATGGGATAATTGGGTCACTTAACGAATAGTTACGCATTAAACAGGATTGAATAATGAGCAAGATTGTTAAAGTTGTTGGTCGCGAAATTATGGATTCTCGCGGTAACCCAACCGTAGAAGCCGATGTTTATTTAGAGTCTGGTCACATGGGGCGTGCCGCAGCACCAAGCGGTGCGTCAACTGGTTCACGCGAAGCATTAGAGCTGCGTGACGGTGACAAGTCGCGTTACCTCGGTAAAGGCGTACAAACCGCTGTTGCTAATATTAATGGCGCTATTGCTGAAGCTTTAATGGGCAAAGACGCTGACAGCCAGGACGCTATCGACAACATTATGTTGAAGTTAGACGGTACTGACAATAAAGAAAAGCTGGGCGCGAACGCTATTTTGGCAGTGTCTCTGGCAGTTGCTAAAGCAGCAGCGTTGAGCCAGGGCGTTGAGCTTTATGAGCACATTGCAAACCTGAACAACACCAGTGGCAAATACAGCATGCCATTGCCTATGATGAATATTCTTAATGGTGGTGAGCACGCTGACAATAACGTCGACATTCAGGAGTTTATGATCCAGCCGGTTGGCGCTGACAGCTTTAAAGAAGGTCTGCGTATGGGCGCTGAAGTGTTTCATGCTCTGAAAAAGGTTCTACAGAAGCGTGGTTTGAGCACCGCCGTGGGTGACGAAGGTGGCTTTGCACCAAACCTAGCATCTAATGAAGAAGCTTTGCAGGTTATTATCGAAGCTGTTGAGAATGCAGGCTACAAAATGGGCAGCGACATTACGTTAGCATTAGACTGTGCAGCCTCGGAATTCTACCGTGATGGTAAATATGAGTTGTCTGGTGAAGGCAAGTCATTCACTGCGGAAGAGTTTGCTGACTATCTGGCAGAGCTTTGTGACCGTTACCCAATTATTTCTATTGAAGATGGTCTGGACGAAAGCGACTGGGATGGCTGGAAAGTTTTAACCGAAAAACTGGGCAGCAAAGTTCAGCTGGTGGGTGATGACCTGTTTGTGACTAATACGCGTATTCTGAAAGAAGGCATTGACAAGTCTATTGCTAATTCAATTTTGATTAAGTTTAATCAGATTGGTAGCCTGACAGAAACCTTAGCAGCGATTGCAATGGCACGAGAAGCTGGATACACAGCGGTTATTTCTCACCGTTCAGGTGAAACCGAAGACGCCACCATTGCAGACTTAGCAGTGGGTACAGCCGCCGGGCAAATTAAAACTGGTTCACTGTGCCGCTCTGACCGAGTTGCTAAGTACAACCAACTATTGCGTATAGAGGGCGATTTGAATGGCCAAGCGCCTTACCGCGGACGACAGGAAGTCAACGCTGGCTAATCAACAAGCTGACATATTTCAGCCGCTGGCACAGCAAGGCGATTTTGCCGAGCTGTGCTCTGCGCTGTATGAGCGTGAATTGCAGCAACTGTCGCAAGTCGATGACATGCCAGTTGCCGCACTGCAACGCCGATTAGCCAGTCTTCCGCACTATATTCGCCATGCTGCTCACGGTTGTTTGAATGCCGCAAAGCAGTCTCCTCTTAAGCTGGACGTGCAAAATGCCAGTTGGCAAGCACCGCAGCCGATGAAAGTACCTTCACCGGGTACCTCAGCAGAAAAGCAAATTTCCTGGTTCTCAAAGCATGCCGCGTTAGGTCTGGTTGTGCCGGTACTCTATCGAACTCCGGAATTTACCACCATTATGCTCGATAGTATTGATCGGGTGGATACCGGCAAACAGCGTTTGCGTCTGAACTACCGAGGTTGGTTAGATTTCGCCGGGCAGGGCGAGCATGAAGAAGATACGTTACTCAAGCCCAATAAGCGAGTTATGACAGCTGCCTGTTGTGGGCATCAGTGGAATCACAAAGGTCGAATTAACCCGCGCACTCTCACTCTGCGCGAGCTATTATTAGTTGCTACTCTGGACTGGAAAAAGTTTCAGGTGGCTTTGCGGATAGCTCATTAAGCCAGTCGGTCCAGACAGGCTGTAACCCTTTTGCTTTTATGGCTTCGGCCACCTCATTGACTGAACGGTCATCATCTATCGAAAACTGCTCCAGCTCTTCTTTCTCATTGGCATACCCGCCTGGCTGCGTTTTAGACTCAGCGCTGACCGAGGTAACACCTAAACTGAACAGCCCATCTCTTAAGCTTTTTTGCTCACGCGTTGACAAGCTGAGCTCTACGTCGGGAAACCTTAGGCGGTATGCGCAAATAAGTTGTACGAGTTGCTTGTTCGTCATGTCCCTGGTGCCTGCAACGCCGCCAGTACAGGGCCGTAAACGTGGAAATGACAACGAGTATCGACTGCGCCAGTAGCGTTTGCGCATATAGTCGAGGTGTATTGCTGTGAAGGTACTGTCGATACGCCAGTCTTCCAGTCCAATCAGCGACCCAAGACCTATTTTATCCATGCCGCATGCACCGAGCCTATCCGGTGTCTCAAGGCGCCAACGGAAGTCGCGCTTTTTGCCTTTTATATGGTGTTGAGCGTAGGTTAGCGAGTTATAGGTTTCCTGGTACACCATTACCGCGTCTAACCCGTGTTGTCGAAGCTGGGCGTATTCATCAGAAGCCAGCGGCTGAACTTCAAACATCACGTAACTAAAATAGCGTTTTATAATTGGCATAGCTTGCTGAAAGTAATGAATACCGACTTTCGTTTCGTGCTCTCCGGTAACAATGAGAACCGTGTCAAAACCCTTCGCTTTTATCGCGCGGCACTCCTGCTCAATTTCATCCAGTGACAAGGTCTTTCTTTTTAAGCGGTTGCTCATTGAAAAACCGCAGTAGCTGCAATCGTTGGCGCACAAATTCGACAGATACAACGGAATAAAGAGCTGTAACGTATTTCCGAAGCGTTGTCGCGTTAGCATGCGTGAGCGTTCAGCTAAAGCAGGAAGGTAGCTCTCTGCTGCCGGTGATAACAAAGACATAAAGTCGTCGCTGGTCAGCGTGCTTTTACTCAACGCACGTTCGACATCGGTGGCACTTGTGCTGTAAAGCTTAAGCCTAATGTCATCCCAGCTAAGCTGTTTCCAGACATCGTAAAAACTGTTGCTCATAACGTCTCTATAAACTCGGTCAGTGGGCTGGAGGCTTGGGCATGCATTGAGCTGTTGCGATTGTTCGGGGCTATTCCCGAAAGTATGCCCGAAAGGCCGGCTTCGAAGGCCGTTCTACCGGCACCAACGGTCTGACGAAACGCGTTGGACATCGCTATCGGATCATGTGCCGTTGCGATGGCTGTGTTTACCAAAACAGCGTCAGCACCTATCTCCATGGCTTCAGCTGCATGGCTGGGAGCACCAATGCCCGCATCGACCACAACAGGTACTGACGCTTGTTCGATAATAATGTTTAAGAAGTCCCGGGTGACCAACCCTTTGTTAGAGCCGATAGGGGAACCAAGTGGCATTATCGCCTCACAGCCTACTTCCTCCAACCGTTTGCATAACACGGGATCGGCACCACAGTACGGCATAACAACAAAGCCTTCTTTAACCAGCTGTTCGGCTGCTTTCAGTGTCTCGATAGGGTCGGGCAGTAGGTAATTAGGATCAGGGTGTATCTCCAACTTCAACCAATGGGTTTGCAGTGCCTCGCGTGCCAATCTTGCAGCGTAAATGGCTTCGTCAGCGGTTTTTGCACCGGAGGTGTTTGGTAATAAGCTGAGGCCTAACTCTTTAATCGGCGTGACAATATCATCTGTTGGTTGGTTCAAGTCGACGCGCTTTAAGGCCAGTGTAATCAGCTCACTGCCTGAAGCGTGAATAGAGGCTTTCATTATATCTGCGCTGCTGTATTTGCCGCTGCCAATGAACAGCCTGGAGCTAAAGTTTTTTTCCGCAATAGTAAGCATTTTAACCTCCTGCAACCGCTTGAATAATGGTCAGTGAGTCATCGTTATTCAGCCTATGTTCATGCCAATTCTCACGATGGATAACAACGCCGTTGACGGCAACAGCAATAGCCGCAGTGTTAATTTGTTGATGCTCAAAAAATTCCGATAAACGCAGCGAGTTGTTGACTGTTTCAGGTTTGCCATTAACGGTTATTTGCATGTTCACCTCCGCAAATTGGGCATGTTGTAGACTTTGGCAACTCGGCTTGCTGCCAGCGGTGAATAAGGCCGTCAAACGACTGCAGCCGACCCCAGGGCATCTCGTGTAGCGTTAGGTATTGAATAGCGAGTAGTGCCTGCATGGCTCCTATAATGCCAACGATAGGAGCAGCAATGCCGGCATTAGTGCAGTTAAGCGGCTCTTTAACCGAGGCCGGGTACAGACACTGATAACAACCATGGTCGGCGCTTGGCTTTAATGCCAATACTTGCCCGTTGAACCCCCGTGCCGCGCCTGAAACAAGTGGTTTTTTCAACCAGTAGCAGTAACGGTTAATGAGGTATCGAGTGTCGCGATTATCGGTGCAGTCGAGCACGATATCAGATGTGCCAATGTGGTCTCTGAGAGTGTCCTCAGAAGCAGCCTGCGATAACGTCGTAATGTCGACGTCTGGGTTAATCTCGTTTAAGCGTTGTTCGGCTTGCGTAACTTTGAGCGAGCCAATATCGGCACTACCGTATAAGGTTTGCCGTTGTAAGTTACTCAGTGACACATGGTCATGATCCATTAACGTGAGCTGACCAACGCCGGATGAAGCCAGATATTGGCTGGCAGGAGTTCCTAAACCTCCTAACCCAATAATCAGTACCTGGCTGTCGAGTAAACGCTGCTGCCCACGCTCACCAATGGAATCGATAAGTAGGTTGCTGCTGTAGCGTAGAGCTTGTTGGTCAGTCAGCATAGGCAGCCTCCAACTCCTGATGCAGCTCGTTAACGGCGGCTTCGGTGTTCGCAGCTTTTGTAATGGCGCTAACTAAAGCTATGCCGTTAACACCGGTTTGTTTGACGTGCGCAATGCGCTCTTTAGAGATGCCGCCAATAGCCACAGTGGGTATGCCAGTGGGTTTTAGTAAAGAAACATAACTCGTCAAACGCTCCAGCCCTTGCGGTTTTGATGGCATCTTTTTGGTTTGCGTTGCAAAAATATGCCCCAGCGCTACGTAAGAGGGGGTATACCGCAAAGCGATGAGTATTTCGGTGTAACTGTGAGTGGAAATACCCAGCCGAAGGCCGTTTGAATGAAGCGCTTGTAAGTCAGCCGTTTGTAAATCTTCCTGACCCAGGTGAACGCCGTAGGCACCGTGTTTTATGGCAAGCTGCCAATGGTCATTAATAAAGAGTTGTGCCTGATACGACCGAGCCAGTTCAATACTGCGCTTTATCTCCAGCTCTATAGAGTCTGAGGGTTTGCCTTTTATTCTTAACTGCAGTGTTCTAACGCCAAGCTGCAATAAGTGCTGCACCCATTTGAAAGAGTCGACAACGGGATATAGACCCGGTGACTTATTAAGTCTGGGAAATTCTGAACCTGGCACAGGCAGGTTAGTAGCCTCTATATTCGGAAAGTGTTTTAGGCTGTTTGGCCGAAGGGTATGAGCAACCGGGCCCGGGCCTTTACCAATTCTGGTTGCTCTCAATAAACCATGATGAATATAGGCATTAGCCAGTGTGATAGCGTCTTCTGTCGGGTATCCCTGCGCTGCTGCGGCAGCAACGGCGGAAGAAAGCGTGCAGCCGGTACCGTGGTTATTATTGGTAGCGACTTTCTCTTGCGAGTAAACAAGATACGGCTCATCGAGAAGAGGGCGTTTAGGTCGATAAATATCAAGTATAATATTTTTGCCGTATTGCTCAGTTTCAACACCGGTTACCAGAACACTGTTCGCCCCTTTTTCAATAACCGCAGCCGCGGCGTTCAACGCACTTCTTTTATCGGTCACCTCAGTGCCGGCTAACCACGACAGTTCGTCAGTATTCGGCGTGAGTAAATCGACTAGGGTTAATAGTCTGTGACTTTGCTCGAGTGTCAGCGTTGATAACGTATCATTTTGGCTGGTGATCATAACCGGATCCCACACCACAAAAGGGCGTTTCACAGTGTCTGGCCATCGTTGTAGAAAATCGACAACCGCATCCAATTGTTCACGGTTACTGAGTAAGCCAATTTTTATGGCCGCGGGTGGCAAGTCGTTAAGTAGGCAGTTGAGTTGCTCGTCAATCGCATTGCCACTTAACTCATACAAACCCGTTACTGTTAGAGAGTTTTGTGCCGTTACGGTGGTAATAATGCTGCAACCATGACATTTAAAGCTTCTAAACGTATTTAAGTCGGCCTGAATGCCGGCGCCACCGCCGCTGTCAGAGCCTGCGATAGTCCAAACCACAGGTTTTTCAGAAGGTGCGTCAGTCATGACTCCGCTCCAACTTCGTCAGCCGTGGCATCTTTAAAGGTGACATCGATGCGTTCATTCCCTAAGTGCCCAGAGTACTGTCTAACCTCGTGAGAAATTTTCATGGAGCAGAATTTAGGGCCACACATTGAGCAGAATTGCGCTGTTTTATTGGACTCTTGCGGCAAGGTTTCATCGTGATAATTGCGCGCGGTGACTGGGTCTAAAGCTAAGTTAAATTGGTCCTCCCAGCGAAACTCAAAGCGGGCTTTAGACATAGCATCGTCCCTTGCCTGAGCGCCTGGATGTCCTTTCGCCAGATCAGCCGCATGCGCTGCAATTTTGTAAGCAATGAGTCCTTGTTTAACGTCCTCTTTGTTGGGGAGTCCCAAGTGTTCTTTAGGCGTGACGTAGCACAACATGGCGCAGCCAAAGGCTCCTATCATGGCGGCACCAATCCCGGAGGTAATATGATCATAACCGGGGGCAATGTCAGTAGTTAATGGTCCCAGTGTATAGAA
>Ga0208471_1000360_pt1 | contig 17335 bp, 18 predicted proteins | sample DeeseametaMP0441_FD_184210 | JGI IMG/M metagenome (GOLD analysis project Ga0208471, IMG submission 184210) | Marine microbial communities from the Deep Atlantic Ocean - MP0441 (SPAdes) | ecosystem: Environmental > Aquatic > Marine > Oceanic | place: East of Rio de Janeiro, Brazil, South Atlantic...
TGGCTAGTAACGAGAATCCCATTGAAGGATATCTGGTTATCCTGTCGGCGAATCTGACCACAGATTCGTTTCACGACATGGCGAATATGAGGTACACATGGGACCTCGATACCAGGGTCGACAGTGATGGAGACGGCAATGCTGCCAACGATGTCGACGATGAAAGAATCTGGTTCGAGTGGAAGGCCGAAGGGGTTGGAAGTCGAACAATCAAACTCACGGCTTGGGACGAATCGACCAGTCATTCGACGTTATTGGTGGTGAATGTAGAGAAAAAGGCATTCAGTTTCGGTGATATGGTTCGCCCCTATGGATTAGTCATCCTTCTGATTGTGGTCATCGCCGCTCTCGGAGGAGTTCTCTCGATGCGGCTTCGCAAGCCGAAGGACCTTGTCGAGGCACCAGCAGGAGCACGTAGGGGGAGGCTTGTCTCAATGGACGATGCCTTCGATGATCCAGAGTACGACCCATTCAGCGAGGATGCCAAGAAGAGACGTGTCAAGAGACTCGAAGAAACAGAAGAGGAAACTGATCTCCAAGAAGATTCGACCAATGCTGAAGAATCTGGGGCTGTCGCTTCAGAGGCTGAGGGAGCGCCGGTCATCGAGAAGACTGCGCTGGATGAGGAATACGAGGAAATCAGCAGCGAGAGCGTCGATGTCAGTGATTTCCTCGATGATCTGACAGATGAGTCGGGAGACGTCGAAGGAGAAACTGACCAGAGTTCGGAAGCAGATGATGATGATCAGGATTCGGCGGACGATGAAGACGACGCGAATGGCGATCTCGCCGATGAACAGAGCGAAGCACTCATGGATGAGGAAGAGTAGCCCAAGCCGTGGTCAACCTCTTCCGATTGCTCGGATTACCAGATCCTTCGAAGGCTGCGTCTCCCGCGGTTACGAGGCCGAAGCGTTCTGCCGACCCTGGTCCTCAGAAGAATGATTCATTCCACGATTTTGGTGAACCGCGCTGGGAGGATCGCACGAAGCGGATGATGTCTAAACCAGAACGCTTCGTTCACTATGTCAAACCCGATGATCTGCATCGCCTCAATCTTCACGGCATGGAGGTCCGATTGACAGCTGGTGATCTGATCATCGCCGACCTTGGATCATTGGTTCACATGCCCAGTCAACAGGAGGTCTGCCGTCGCCGGATCCAGACTCTTGGTGAGCAGTCGGGCTTGCCGGTCTTCGCCTTGAATGAGGCCGACACGCTGTTGATGATCGCTGGTCGGAACATGCGTGTCGATACTGAGAAACATCTTCTTGGCATGGCGAAGTGGGGTCAACTCTCCGAGGATGAGAATCAATCCGGAGAATCCAGGTTGTGACGCCATGCGCGCTCGTCGGGTCCAGGGCCGAGGCTGTTGAAATCGATCTGGAAGAGTTTGGACGGAAGCGAATCGGAGCCGACTCCGTCTGGAATGAGTATGCTGTTCGCTGAAAGAATCACCAGCGTGCCCGAGGCTCCTGCAGGCAATGGGTGAAGTTCCACCAATCTGCAGTCAATCGCGGCGAGCGCTCCGGTCAGAAGCGGTGGCTCGCCATTCACCAGATCCCACTCTGACTCTTCCTCGCTCAGCGGTGCAGCGGTATCGGCGACTGCCTGTGCCGCATCGTAATCAGCTGGCAGAACAAAGATTGTCGCCGTGGCGCCGATACCCGCCTCGCGTAGATTCACCAAAGTGTCGCGAGGCCGGGCCTCGATATCCACAGAGAGAGCCATCGCCAGCAGCGCTGGCGAGTTTGAAACCACATTCACCGAAGACATCGGTGCGAGGTTCTCGACCCCCGATCGAGAAGTGGTTGCGATGAGCACGACGGGGCGGGGCATCAACAAGCCAGCCAACCAATTCCGTCGACTCGTATGGTCCAAACCAGCCAAATCGATGCTCACAGTCTCACCACCCAAGAGTGGTGAGCTTCCCGGTTGTGAATCGAAGTCATCATCGGTCAGCCAAGAATCGAGAACACCCGCGGCGATCTCCTCAGCAGAGTAAGCGGTGAACTCTCGATATGCCTGCCAGCGAGCGATTTCCGCCGCATCCTCACCGCGAGCAATCTTGCGCTCTATCGAGGCATCAGAATATGTCACGCAACGTCGCAGATAACGCTCGACGATGCCTCGTCTCTGCTCGATATCCATATCCATCACTCAACGCCCAATTCACGCATCAATCGCTCGACATGCCCCTTGGCGCGGACATTGTAGCCAACCGAAACCAGAGTACCGTCGGTATCGATGACGAAAGTCGAGCGCGAAACCCCGAGATATGTTCGCCCATAGTTCATTTTCTCACGCCAGACGCCATAGAGTCGATGCAGAACGATCTCTGAATCGACGATTAATTCGAAGTTCAATCCATGCTTGGTGATGAATCTCTCATGGGATCTGGCCGAGTCTTTCGAGACCCCGAAAACACGGTAACCTGCAGCCTCGAAAGCCTCGAATTCATCTCTGAAATCACAAGCCTGCGTGGTGCATCCCGGTGTCGAATCCTTTGGGTAGAAATAGAGGATGACCCTCTGTCCGCCTGCGAGAACCTCAGACAATCGAATAGTCGAACCGTCGGTCAATTCAGCCTCGAAATCAGGTGCTTTCTCACCGACCTCCAATGTCACCCATTGTTCCTCCACGCCCAACGCCATGACTCGAAGTATGAAGAATGCTCGTACCGCGAGGATTCAAGAGAGATGGTCGAGCGCCCGACCTCATGGCAAAGCTCGGCACCTTCGGAGGTACACTCTCATTGATCATCGGATTCCTCGCTATTCTAGGTTGGATTGGTGCGGGTATGATGGTCGATTACATCGACTCGGAGTTGGAAGAGAATTGTGACAGCACAACCGGTCAGATTGGTCAAATCACCGGTTGGGACGATGGTGAATGCGAGAATGGGCGCGATACAAGAGCCACAGTCGCCGGCTTGCAGACCCCTCTCCTCGGTCTAGGAGTAATCCTAATTGGAGCAGGTGGACTGCTCATTTTCAGAAGTTAGATTTTGGCTGCACTCAGCCCATCTCTTCGCGAATACGCTTCTTCGTAGCCGCCCAACTGCAAATAGTGCATGCAGTCATATCGTGATTGCGCGCGGGGCAATATTCGCGCCCGAAATAGATGATCTGCAGGTGCCGACGAATCCAGGCATCCTCAGTGAAGACCGCCTTCAGATCCCTCTCTGTCTGCACCACGTTCCTCCCACTCGACAAGCCCCAGCGCGCCGCCAAGCGATGGATGTGGGTGTCGACGGCGAATGCCGGAATGCCGAATGCCTGAGCCATAACAACGCTGGCCGTCTTGTGACCGACTCCGGCCAGCGACTCGAGGAAATCCCAATCGGGAATCACCTCGCCTCCACCCTCCAGAATCTGTTCTGCCATCCGCTTCAGGTTTCGCGCCTTGGTCGGCGCGAGGCCGATTTCGCGGATGATCCCGAGAATTTCTTCAACCTCCAGCGCAGCCATACCGGCCGGCGAATCAGCAGCAGCGAACAGCGCCGGAGTGACCTGATTCACCTTCTTGTCAGTGGTCTGCGCTGATAGCATCACAGCGACCAGAAGAGTGTATGGATCGACGTGGTCGAGCGGAATGGGAGTAGTCGGATATAATTCGTCGAGTTGGGCTCCGATTCTGTCCGCCCGCTCCGCTCGCCGCATCACCGAGCATCCTCCTGCTCGCTCAGCCCGATGAGGAAGGAGCCGACGACGATCAGGGACGGAAGCAAGTAGCAAGGACCGTACATCCAAACCTCCCATTCGGGGAATTCAGTCTCGCCGCCCAGCAGCACGTAGACCATCATTCCGATGAATAGCGCCGGAAAGATCGATACTGCTCCGAAAACCACCGCGCGCATCTTCTGCATGTCCAGCCCTCGCGCTTGTGCATCATCAACCTCTCGTCAGAGCCCCAAGAGCGCTTGCAACTCAACTCCACTGCGCGTATTCAGGACATCAACAGCCTCAAGCCAGCCCTTTCGAGCCACCTGGATGCCGTACCAGACGTCCTTCAAACCCTCAGTGTCATGCGCATCAGGATTGATACAAACCGGTACACCCTGCTCCTTCGCGTACTTGCAAAGTCTCCAATCGAGGTCAAGCCGGTATGGTGAAGCGTTGATTTCAACTGCCTTCAGTTGACCCTCCGCGTTCAACTCGCCCATTCTTCGCAGGATCGCGTGCATGTCGACGGGGAAACCTTCGCGGCCTTGCAGGATGCGTCCTGTGGGGTGGCCTAGAATGGTGAAAGTCGGGTTTTCGATGGCGCGGATGAGCGCTTCTGTGTTGGCTATCTCGTCGCGTCCGCGCCAGCTGCCGAGAGCGTGAACCGAGCCGACGATGTGTGAGAGTGATTGTCGGGTCGAATCAGGGTAGTCGAGTGCGCCATCGACGAGGATGTCGCACTCGGAGCCGTGGAATATGCGGAAATCCGTGCCAGCGTCGGCCCAAGTCTCGTTGAGGGTCTGAATCATCTTCGCTTGGGCTGGAATTCCATCGGCTGGGACGCCGATCTGGCGACCGCCGATGTTGAGGACCTCTGAATGGTCGGCAATGCCGAGGTATTGCCAACCGAGTGCCTGCGCGGCTGCGGCCATCTCTTCGAGGGTGTTGACGCCGTCGGAGGCGATGGTGTGATTGTGCAGGGCGCCGCGCAGGTCGGAGTTTTCGATGAGATTGGGTAAGCCTGCGCTGGTGCCGATGGTTGCGGCTTCGACCTCGCCCATATCCTCGCGGAGTTCGGGCGTGACCCACTCGAGGCCGAGATGGCGATAGATGTCGGCCTCGTCGGTGCATGGCAGAGTGTGTTTGGCAGCCTCCATGCCGATCGCCTCGCCGGCTGCCTCCTCGGAGAATAAGCCGAACTCGTTGAGTCGAAGACCCTTGTCGATAGCCAATTGGCGCAGGCGGATGTTGTGCTCCTTCGAGCCGGTGAAGTAGGCCAGTGTGAAGGGGAAAGTCTCGGGGGCGACGATGCGGACCTGCGCATCGATGGTCGCATCAGCACTGCGCTCCATCATCGCCTCGACCAACTGAGCATCCATGCTGCCGCCGCCACTTGCGGTGGCGAGCATCTCCTGCTCGAGAATCAGGCTGACTTTCGATTCTCCATGACCCTTGACTTCAGCGATACCGGGGAACGAGAGAATCGACTCGATCACCGAATCGTGGTCTTCGGGCAGAGCCGCAGCGACTATGTCGAGGTCGCCGATAGTCTCGCGACGCCGTCTCGCGCTGCCCGCTAATTGTGCCTTCACAACCCCCGGAACAGCTGCGATGCGAGCCTCGAAGGCGCGCCCGAAGGTCAAACCGATATCCATTCGACTTCGGCCTTGATAGCGTCGCAGCAATTCGATTCCATCAAGATATTTCTGCTGGCTCTTGTCGCCAAAGCCAGCCAGCGGAGCGATGTGACCCATCTCGCAGGCTGCCTTCAGTGATTCGACCGAATCGACGCCCAACTCCTCATACATGACGCGCGCGCGTTTCGGCCCAAGACCAGGGATTCCGATGATCTCGATCAAGCCAGCGGGCACGCTGTCGTACAATCCTGCGAGCTCGCCCCAAGTGCCTTCCAGAACGGCCTCTGTGACGAGGCCGCTGATGCCTTTACCAATTCCTTTTACTTGGGTCAAACGACCCTCCTGAACCACAGTCAGCAGATCCTCCTCCATCGAAGCGAGGGCTCGGCTGCCATTCTGATAGGCGCGAGTCCTAAACAGATTCGCGCCCTTCAACTCGAGAAGAACTGCGACCTGTTCGAGAACCGCGACCACTTGCGACTTGGTCGCATACGGTGGGCCAGCGCTTCTCGGCTTCGGCAGACTCCATCCCTTGACGCTGACCACGGATGCAGCGCGGAGTCACTGTCCTTGAGCATGTCCATCGCGGCTCCATTCCTCGCAGAGTCGAATCCGACCACTCCCCAAGACTCACAAACCAAGACATCACAAGAGCCTCCGTGGAACTGGTTGCAACGCTGGAATCGCTTTCCGTCAGTCTGTGTGGCCTCGCCACAATTCTGTGGATGAGCATCGGAACTTTCTCGCGCTCAGAAGGTGGCGAGATGTTCGTACAGCGCCTGATTGCGGCGCTGTGCGTGATCTCGGCTATACTCCTCTTCAGCCTGCACTCGATGGGGGGCGAACTCTGGGGTTCACGGAATGTGGCGCGTCCATTCGCGGTGGCTGCGTTGATTGTCGCAGCGGCGGGTAGTCTGAACATCAAGGGCACTGATGTGCAGGGCGAGACCAACCCTCATCAGATCATGAAGATGCGAAGGGCAGAGGCACAAGCGGCTGAGTCGCTTGAATCGGCGACAATACCAGAAATCAAAGAAGAATGATTGAATGCGCGCCAAATGGCTCAAGCTTAGTTTGCGCCACCTAACTTGTCGTCGATGAAAGCGCGCATATAGGCAGGTAATTCACCGTTCTGGAAAATGACATCATTCACTTCTGCGAGTTTCATCAGCGAGTAATAGATCTGCATCGCAGTCATCGGTGTCGAACTGCATCCGGTGCAGCCACCCTCTAGTGAAATCATGATGATTCCATCAGTCGTATCGACGACATTGACCACTCCGTCGTGAGCGTCGAGGATGGCCTGAACTGGACCCACTGACTCGAGTATGAGTTGTTTATCGACGTCAGCCATCGGTTTTCCTCGCATCACGCTGCAGGGCGAGGTGCTTTGAACCATTGGTGGTGTGGCCGCCCTGATGTCGTGTCTAACCCGAGTGCTGATGGTCGATCTTCTGGTCGAGCGCGCCACTTTCGGGCACGGAGGAAATCAGGAGGTCATCCGACCTTTCGCGGCGCGCTGCGATGTCGAAATGCTTCTCGTCACTCCTCAAATGCAATCCTTTGAGGCCGGAGTGAAGGCCGAGAAGGGATATGATGTCTGTCTTTGCGAAGACGATGTACCTCATTGGGACGACGATTACGATTTTTGGGAATCGACCGAGGTCGACTTCGATGGTCGACTCGTGACATTCCGCAGAATCGTCATGCCCATGCACGATGATGAGACTCGCATGCGTCAATGGCTCGAGGAACTCGGCGTCGATGCTGTCGTTTGTAGCGGCTCTCGCCGAAACGTCAGCATCTGGGAGGATTGGATGGGACCGGCCGAAACGATGCTGAGGGCCGCCGCACTCTCCGGCACGCCTACTCTGGGAATCTGCTTCGGCCACCAACTCCTCTGTCACGCGCTCGGTGCCGACATCGAGCGCGCTGATTCTCTCTCCAGCGGCATCTGGGATCTCGATCTGACCGCTGACGGTGGTGAAGACGAACTCCTGACGTCACACGAATGCGGGACCTCGATCGCCGGTCTCTTCACTCACCAAGACCACGTTACCACAGTTCCAGACTGCTGCACTCTGCTGGGTCATACCTCCCACAACGTTGTTACCGCCGTGCGCGTCAAGGACGATTCCGGTCAAGCGCTGCCCGCTTGGGGTTTGCAGTTTCATCCAGAGGCAGCGCGGGCGCGCATCGAGCGCGCCTACGAATGGGGTCACATAACCGAAGAGGAACTGGCTGCATTCAAGGGCGAACACGATGGCGCCGGAATTCTCAATTCATTCGCGGCCATAGTGCTCGAAAACACTGTATGAAACTCCGCCCCTTTAGGGGCGGTGTCGGTGGATTCCGATTATAAGGGGCTCTTGGGTCGGCGGGACGACACAGGTGAACACCATGATAGACATTACACAGTTAGCAGCGGGAACAGCAGCCTTCGGGTTGATCATCGCCTACGTGCTTTACACACAGATTAAGAAGATCAAGATAGACAATCCAACCGTCGCTGATATCACTCAGCAAATTCAAGATGGGGCAATGGCTTTCTTGTACGCGGAGTATAGAATACTCGCCGTATTCGTCGCCGTCGTCTTCGCTCTCTTATTCGTCGCTATTGGAAAGATGACTGCGATTGCTTTCCTCGCTGGTGCGGTCACCAGCGTCGTTGCTGGATTCTGCGGGATGCGTGCTGCGACCAGCGCCAACGGCCGCACAGCAATGGCTGCTGCGACCGGTGGCCAACCCGCCGCCCTCGAAGTATCATTCAAAGGCGGAGCGGTGATGGGCCTCTCAGTTGGTGGTCTAGGACTTCTTGGAATTTCGGCTATGGCGATGTGGCTGGGAACTGGCGACAACATCCAGAGCATAGCCGGATTCGGCATGGGTGCTTCTTCCATCGCGCTCTTCGCGCGCGTGGGTGGTGGAATCTACACCAAGGCTGCTGATGTCGGTGCCGACCTTGTCGGCAAGGTCGAGGCTGGAATTCCAGAGGACGACCCCCGTAATCCAGGTGTCATCGCCGACAACGTCGGAGACAACGTCGGCGATGTTGCCGGAATGGGTGCTGATATCTTCGAGTCCTTCGTCGGCTCGATCATCGCAGCGATGGTCATCGCTCAAGCATCAGGGATGGATGTCGATTACATCATTCTGCCAATCTTCCTCGGACTGGCTGGCTATGCAGCGAGTCTAGTCGGCGTCTTCAGCATGAGGTTCCTCAAGGGTGGCGACGCGGCTGCGGCTCTTCGGAACACGACCTTCATCGGCGCCGGACTCTTCTGGGTCGCCGGTTACTATGGAATCGGACACTTCGATCTCGCTACAGGTACAGAGCCGATGCTTGCAGTCATCGCAGGCTCGATCGTTGGAATCCTCATCGGGCTCGTCACCGAGTATTACACCGGTATAGAGCCGGTTTTCGGAGTTCCAGTCAAGGCAATTCCACACATTGGGGAAATGTCGAAGACCGGCCCTGCAACAAATGCAATCGCCGGTCTTTCGGTCGGTATGATGTCGACCTTCTTACCGATTATTCTCATCGCAGCAGGAATCTACGTCGCGAATGCTGTGATGATGGGAGCAGAGGGTGCAACCTCAGATCACGGACTCTATGGAATCGCGATGGCAGCGATGGGGATGCTCGCAACCGTGGGTGTGACAATGACCGTCGATGCATACGGACCAGTCGTTGACAACGCTGGTGGAATCGCAGAGATGAGCAAGCTGGGCCCTGATGTCAGAGAGATTACGGACAGCCTCGACAGCATCGGCAACACCACCGCTGCTATCGGCAAGGGCTTCGCAATCGGCAGTGCTGCACTGACCGCAGTCGCACTCTTCGCTGCCTTCGCGGCCTCGGTACCCGGACTCGAAGCAGCTCACCTTTCTCTGACCTCGCCAACCGTCGTCATCGGCCTCCTCATCGGTGGCTCTCTTCCATTCGTCGTCGCGGCCATGACGATGACCAGCGTCGGCAAGGCTGCCGGCGAGATGGTCATCGAAATCCGCCGACAATTCCGAGAGATCGATGGTCTGCTCGAAGGCCGAGAAGGTGTCAAACCTGACAGTCAGCGCTGCATCGAGATTTCGACAAAAGCAGCACTGCGCGAGATGCGTATGCCAGGACTCGTCGCAATCTCATCTCCAGTCATCGTCGGCTACGTCCTTGGCGCAGCCGCACTCGGTGGCATGCTCGCTGGTGCACTCGTCACCGGCGTTCTGATGGCTCTCTTCATGGCCAACGCTGGAGGAGCTTGGGACAACGCCAAGAAGGCGATTGAACAAGGTCACATCGAAGGCGCGTCCAAGGGCGATGCTACTCACGATGCTGCGGTCATAGGCGATACGATCGGTGACCCATTCAAGGACACCAGCGGACCTTCGCTGAACATTCTCATCAAGTTGATGTCAATCGTCGCTGTCGTCATCGCACCGGGACTTTCGATATCCGGCCTGCTCTGAGCAGGGCTGGACAATCGGGTGAAAACACACCAAACGCACGAGCGTCAGCCTCATCATGGGCTGACGCGAGCGGGAGTCGATGCGCACAGCGTCTGCACTCGCGTTCACTCTGCTTCTGCTGGGTACCTCCCTCGCCGGATGCGCTGGCCTCGGGGGTGGCGACGATGGTAAGGATTCTGACCAGAGCCTGGAAGTTCCGCTCTGGGAAGTCGGCGACTGGTGGCTCTACACCTTCTCGACGCCGGACTACAGCGACGACACAGCCCGCCTCGTCGTCGCCAGCGACACAGAGGAGGACGGCAGCGCCTACATGCTCGCGATATCCAGTGAAACCGAAGCTCGACGGCACGCTGTCCTCAACCATAACCCATTCCTCGGGCGCATAACCAAAGACAACCTCAGCGCCTTCGAGAACGGCATCGCACAACCGGTTCTGACCTTCCCCCTCGCCAAAGGCGACATCTGGTCATTCAGCCTCTTCTCCAACGACTGGAGCGCGACCATTCTCGACATCTCGGGAAATCTAGCCGTCATCTCAGCCCAATCGAGCGACGGTGCCTCCCTCGACTACGTCTACGACGAGGCGGTTGGATTCTTCTCATCATTCATCTGGACTGACGCTGACGGCAGCGAAAACCTGCGAATGATGCTCGCAGCCGGCGGCGAAGCCCACACGGGCGAGGTCTTCTTCGTCCGCGGCGGCGACCTCTACAGCAACGTCTGGGAAAATTCTGGCCCAGACGCTGAATTCCGCGACACTTTCCTCGTCAGCGACCATCCTTCGAGCGGAGAGTGGACCGAGATGATCTACTTCCTCGACGCATCCTGCGGCAGCGGCGCCTCGACCATCTCGCTGACATTACGCGACCACACCTCCATTTCGGCTCTTGCGAGAATCTGGGGGCCCGGGGCGGAGGAGTTGGGGACTCTGGGGACGATTCCCTATCCTAGTGAGGAGTACACACTGACCCTCACATTCACGGGTAATACGAACCTACGGCTCAAAATCGCTGGCGGCATAACCGAATCCTGGACGCTCTGAGGCAGACTCATGTCTGACACTGGAACACTCGTGATGCTGCATGGCATGACTGGTGATTCAGCGAAAATGCAGCCGCTGGCAGAAAGGCTTGTTCCTAGCGGCTGGCAGATCCTCTGTCCACAGGCTGAGGCAGAACATCCTACGCTTGGGGGCTTTGCTTGGTGGCTTCGAAGCGACAGTGCTACTGAACCTCTGAGTGCTGAAGCACAATTGCAGGTTGTCGCTTCGGTGCAGCGGGTGATTTCTGAATTGCCGGCTGGCCCGCTGATCGTTGGTGGCTTCTCTCAAGGCGGGGCCATCGCTTCAGCGATGCTCGAGTACGAGGTTCAGAATCGCATCGCTGGACTTGTTCTGATTGGAACCAAGACGGCGCGGCCTGATGAGTTGACGGCCGCTCTTCCTTTCCTGCGCCCGCGCGAGGTCGTCTGGATGCACGGTTCGCGCGATCATTTGTTGCCCCTCGCCCAGGCAGAGGAACATGCTGAGATCTTCGAGGCGGCGGGCTGGCCAGTTACTCGCCTCGCCCACGAGAAAGGTCACATGGTCAATCTCAATCAGATTGCTGAATTGCGGGCCGCGATTCAGAGGATGGCCGATTCAGCCTGAATCGCTGCCAGACAGACGGCTTGAGTGACGGTCAGAGATATTTCAGCAAATGGTCCGAGCCACCGACGAAGATCGGCTCATCTCCGCGCATGTCGTAGCAGATTGGAACGGTTCGATGACCGGTCTCGCGAACCACATCGAAACGCAGGTCTCCCTCGTGGTCAAAGTTGACCACAGTGTAGGTCAAGCCCTTCCAATCGAGAGTCCGCTTCGCCAGAGTGCAGTAAGGACAGACTGTCTGGGTGAAGACGAGGAAGTCTGTCTCGCATTCTTCAAGCAATTGTTGGAACTTCTCCAAAGTCTTCAACCTCCAGTATCGCTTCAACGGCTTCGTCTGCGCCCGAACCGTCTGCGCCGTCATCGTCACCGAATCGTCCTTCAAGAACCCTATCGGTCTCGTCGGGGTCGATGAACCAAAGCAGTACCACAGTGAACAGTGTTAGCGCGCCCCCGATGTAGAGGCAAGTGACGTAGTCGAACCTCTGGGTCATGTTGCCCGTGAACAGGTACGCCATCACTGCTGAGAGGTTGAACATAGACATGTAGGCCGTGAACTGCGAGCCGCCGGCCTTGCTGAATGTAAGCCTCATGCATACGGCTATGACGCAGATCCATGCAACTCCGTTGATGACTGCGCGAAGGCACAGGTAGGCTACCATCATGTTCGTATTGGTCCAGTAGTCGCTCAACAGAGCTAGTGTGGCGTTTGACAGAGCGAGTAGTGTGAAGCCTATCATCGAGACTTCTCTGACTCCGAACCGGTCTCCCAGCATACCGCCGAAGATCTGCCCAACCATCATGCAGGCGATGACCACGCCGCCGACGATTGCGTTGTACTTGGTCTGAGACCAACCTGCCTCGTTGATGAAGATGTCAACCACGATAGGTTCGGTGAACAGGTAGAGTTCGGCCAGCAAACACAGGAAGATCAGGATGAAAGAGGAACGCGTCGAAAATCCCTTGACTATGTTGTAGGCTGTTTCAGATGCAAGGGTCGATACTGGGAAGGGATTTCGAATCTGGGGTATATTTGCGCCAAACCACTCTGCCAGCAAGAGAATGGCTGAAATTAGGAATGTGAACATTCCAATTGTTTTGAGAGGAGAAGCCAGGTCTCCGAATGTAAATTCCCAAGCCTCGGTAAAGCTGCTAGTGAGTACGTGTAGGATAGCGAAAAGTCCCCACAACAGGAAGAAAGAGATGCTTACCCAGAGGATGGAAGCAGCTGGAGATATCCTGTTATCGTAGAGGTTTGTTGCGACCCATCGGGCTTGCCTGAATTCCTCCGGATGATCCTCCTCCCACAGAAGGGCCGCCTCGGTTTCTATTGCCTCCTCGATCTCTGCGTACCAGGCCTCCTCTACCTCTTCCTGCTTGCTCCATGGGAACAGTCTGTCACTCGGCCTCTCACGCAGGTACAGAGGCAGCAGCATGATTAGAATTAGCAATGGAAGTTGGACCATTATCGCCGATTTGATTCCGAAAGGAACGACCAGCATTCCGAGGACTGCGCCTCCGAAAATGATTCCGCCACGCTTGGCGGCGAACATCAGACCGTTCACCGTGGCCACTTCATCGGGCTCGAGTATGTCGACTGCGAGCGCATCAACGCTGACATCCTGCAATGATGAGAACAGGTTGTGGATGAACAGCAAAATGGTGACTAATTGTATCGAGGCGACTAAATCCGGCACGAAAAGCAAAGTGGCTAGGGAGATTATCATGCCCGTCTCGGCGAATAGGATCCACGGTCGTCTTATCCCGAATTGAGGGAACCTGATCATATCGATAACTGGCCCCCAGATGAATTTGAAGGTCCATGGCAGGTATATTGTGGCGAACAGTATGGCAATTTGCTCTACGGGGATTCCATTGGTGACGAGGAATGCTACGAAGGCCACACCTGCAAATCCTGAGGGCAGACCCTGTGCGACATAGAGTATGCTCAGAGAGACGTAACGTCTCACCTTGTTCTCCGCTAAGGATTCACCATCTTCAACCCACGACTGCCTAACTGACCTCAGAGCCCCGGGAATTTTTCGTAGATTATACCTACGGATATCAAAACCGTCGCTGTCTTCAGCCTTATTGGAGAGGCCCAGGTAGAACTTTCTATCCCACCGCTCTGTGGTCATGATGTAACCCAGTAAAGCCAGTACCAATACGAAGGGGACGAAGAAGACGTACGAGCCGAAAGAGGTCAGGCCCTCGGCGGCTCCAGCTATTGCCATCTCATCGATTAGTACTACTCTGCGAGCGTCTATTGGGGATATGCTGTCATCGGTGACTCTCAATCTAGCATAGATTGTCGAGTTGCCAGATTCGAGGTGAGGGTCTAACTTGACCCTCCAAGTAGCCCAGTCGCCGTTCTTCGAAAGGTCTGCAGCACCCTTCCACTCTCCGCCGCCGACCTTGACCTCTACCAGCCCCAATCCCAGCGCGCCTCCTGATGAGGTTCCGGCGATGTAGCTCTCATTGCCGATTTCTTGCAAGGTGATGATGTCCATCGAGACGTTCAGGGAGCGGTCGATGCTGCCGGCCGCCTCGACGAAGGCGAGCGGGTCGGCCTGACCGTAGCCGAATTCGTTGTCAGGCCGGCTCTCGAGCAGGCTGCAATCGTTCAATCCAGGGTCACCGAGTGAAATCTCACGCTCAATCGCGTGCGCGGCGATGATATCCTTGAATTCGGCATGAGTGAGGTCGGGATTCGCCTCTTTCATCAGTGCGGCAATCCCAGCCATCAGAGGCGTTGCCATACTGGTTCCCGACTTGCTCGTGTAGCCATCATTCGTCGCGGCGTCTGGAGCCATGATGTTGGAACCGATGGCCGCCACATCGGGCTTCACTCGCCCATCAGAAGTGTATCCACGGCTGGAGTAGATGGCAAGGTCGAGATTCTTGTCGAGCGAGGCCACAGTCACCGGCAGATTCGCATCTCCCGGACTGTCGATGGTATTGCAACCGACTATCGTCGCACCGCCGAACTCGTTGCCAGCCGAGAGCGTGGTGATGATGCCTGAATCGGCGACGGCATCCATCTGACGACTCCAAGCGCTGGAGCCGTCATTGTCGATGTGAATCTCGAACTGCTGTTCACCCAATGAAGAAGTCAGCACATCGATACCCAGATTTTCCTTGTTGTCGATGGCCCACTGAGCGCCTTCGATGATGTCCTCGATGTCTCCTTCGCAGCAAGCGAGGATGTTGATCAACCAGGCGCCGGGGGCGGCGCCGATGTATCGTGAACCGTCGACCGCCGTCTGGCCGCCGCCGGTGCCGGCGGCGATTCCAGCGACATGAGACCCATGTGTCCCGGAGTCGAAGGAGTCCTCAGGAGGTTGTTCGGAGTGGGTGTAGACGGCGTCGTAGAATGCCGTGATCTTGGGGTCGCAATCAGCCGGAATAGGGTCAGGATTCGGGTCGAGAGGGTCGGGTGGGTCGTCGATGCAGGTGAACCGATCGTCGTCCAAGTCGTTGAGCCCTTCGTGGTCGCCGCGAATGCCGGTATCGAGAATCGCGATGGTCACACCGGTTCCGGTGAATCCGAAATCATTCCACACATCATCGACTCCCATCGTCGGGACAGCCTCGTTCATGTGTGGCTCAGCGAGGCCGAGATCCTCGATCATCACCAAGCCGCTCAAAGACAACAGAGTTGCTGGATCCTGCAGCAGTTCGAGGGGAATAGTCGCAGCGACTGTATCGAGATAATGAGCTCTCAGTGTGACTTCGACGCCTAACTTTGTCAAGGCCTCGACATCGGCGTCGGTCGGCTGATGGTCGTAATCGATGAAGACTCGAGCATGCTCAGGACCGGCCTTGCGCCACCAATCCTGCTGGACATCAACCGGTTGTTCCAGCAGCCATTCGATGCGGTCGTCAACGAAATCATGGTCCGCATCGCGGCTCCAATCCAGCCACCACTGGTGGTGAAGTGCCAGTTCGACGCTCTCGGTCCAGACACCATCGGCGTCGTAACCGCCTCGACCCCGCTCCATGTTGAACGACGAGGTCGCGATGGGCAGCAGTAGAACGAGAATCAACACCGAAGCGATGATACCATGACGTCCTACCATGGGTAGGACGAATCTCAAGGGGTGTTTGAGGCTTCTCCAGCGACAATTCAACTCTCGATCAGAGTCAATCCCGTGTCTTCGAAGTCCCACTCGATGATTTCCCAACCCGCTGCATCAACCGCTTCACGAACCGTTGTGAAGCCCAGAGGATTGCACAGAAGAGCCGCACATCCACCCGCTCCTGCGCCAAGTGCCTTCCACGCCATCACCGATCTCGTCTCCATAAGAGGGGCGATGATGGAGCGGAATGGATCGTGTATCGCGGGGTCGAGAAGATCGACGCCGCGACAGATGTCGTCGAGGGCCTCGACGACGAGGTGGCGGTAGTCGCGCTGCAGGCCGTCAACCATCTTGCGCGCCGCCGCTCGGATGATTAGCAGTCCCTCGGTCACAGCTTCTTCACCGGCATCGTAGCGAGCCCATATCGCGTTCTGGATCTCGCCCGAATCGTGGACGATGCCGCTGTTGACGATGAGCAGATGTTTCCGAAGCCAGTTTCGGGCTGTTTTCGGGGCTTCGAAGGGCATAGATTCAACAGAATCTCCGACGAACATGAAGCGGTTGAATCCACCCAGCGCCGCGGCCCATTGATCCTGTCTGCCGCAGCGATTGCCACTCGCAATCTCAGCCTGATATGCTTGCTCGGCCAGCCCTTGGAGATCGTCGATATCACCGTCGTTGAGAACTGCGATTCTCGCGACATTCAGAGCACCACTCGTCCCGAGTCCGGAACCTGCTGGCACATCGAAGGAGAATTCGACCTCGCCGCTCGAACCAAGGCGCGCTCGGACATACTTGTCGATGGTGAAATTCACCACCTCACCACCGTGATGAATGGTGAATGGCGAGAGGTCGGTCCAACCGCCGGCCAAATCGACGCGCAGCGGCGCTCTTGCCTCAATCACAATTCTATTCCCTCACTCCACCCATGATAACCCATCGGCCGCGCCTGATGGCGCGACCGGAAATATAGGGTACGAACGCCCTCTCGCATGCCCATGACAGTTGACGCTGTGGGTGGTGTCGAAGCCGCGATTGCTGCTTTCGCAGCCGGCGAGCCTGTCATGGTCTTCGACTCAGCCTTCCGTGAATGCGAGACCGACTTGCTATGGCCCGCAACAGCGGCAACCCCCGAAGTCATGCGCCGTCTGCGCCAAGACTGCGGAGGACTTCTTTTCCTCGCCATTGGCGATGAGATCGGCCAGCTCTTCGACCTACCATGGTTGCAGGACATCCACACTCACCCAGCCCTCGTGGCCGACAATCCAGTGCTCGCTCACCTCATTACGAACGACCTGCAATACGATACGCGCTCGGCCTTCACCCTCTCGGTCAACCACCGCGACACCTACACGGGGATAACCGACCGTGACCGCTCGCTGACCACACGTCGCTTCGGCGAGCTCGCGGGCGAATTACTCTCCAGCGATGTCACCGGCGCCGCCGCACTGGAGGCGTTGGGCGCCGAATTCCGCACTCCCGGCCACATCCCAGTCTGCCGAGAATCCCCCGGCGGCCTCGAAACCCGCCAAGGCCACACAGAGTTGGCAGTGGCGATAGCAAGGCTGGCGGGTCAGGTTCCCGCAACTATCGGAGCGGAGATGTTGGAGCCGGATGGCGATGGGGCATTGAGTGTTGAAGATGGGCGTGAATATGCGGCGAAGCACAGCATTCCGATGATAACCGGCGCCGATCTTCTGTCCGCTCTGGGCATTGAAGAGTGACCGAAGCATTGAGAGGATTCGAGGGGAGGCGGAGTTGAATGGTCAGAGTCATGGCGGTCGGCGTCTTCGATCTGTTGCATGCTGGACACCTGCATTATGTCGAACAAGCCAAAACCCTTGG
>Ga0208471_1000371_pt1 | contig 17073 bp, 15 predicted proteins | sample DeeseametaMP0441_FD_184210 | JGI IMG/M metagenome (GOLD analysis project Ga0208471, IMG submission 184210) | Marine microbial communities from the Deep Atlantic Ocean - MP0441 (SPAdes) | ecosystem: Environmental > Aquatic > Marine > Oceanic | place: East of Rio de Janeiro, Brazil, South Atlantic...
CTTAAACGACGAGACGGCTAATTATATTGAAAAATTTGATAATGCGCAGACCGTATCTATGGGAAGCTCATTAAAATTTATGTTGATCGCCGATAGTGAAGCCGATATTTACCCACGCTTCGCCCCAACGATGGAATGGGATACTGCAGCAGCTCATGCAGTTTTAAAAGGTTTAGACTTAGAAGTGATCAATATGGAAGACGATAAACCACTTCGTTACAATAAAGAAAATTTACTGAATCCACACTTTTTGGTGAAGCGGTAAGTTTTACAATAAGAAACTAGAATTTAAAAAAGGGAAACTATTTAGTTTCCCTTTTTTAATATTAATGATTTTCGACTTAGACTAACGTAATTATTTATAATTTTGTTCTGTAGTTTATAAGTGCTATTCCATTGAAAAAAATCAAAAATCGAATTCAAAATCAATTTAAAGATTCTGATAAAAAAGAAATCCTATCTAAAGGATTTTCTTTTTTGGTTTTTAGTTTGTCTGGAACTTTAGCAGGCTACTTATTTACTCTATTTGTTGCAAGAAATTTTGGAGCATCGGTCAATGGACTAATCGCGATTAGCTTTTCTATATTCATGATGGCAACAATGCTGGGAAGATTAGGTATCGATATTAACTTGGTCAAATATTATTCAGATGAAAATGTAATACGAGCAGATACAGGAACTTTCTTTAAAATGTTACTGAAGGCTTTAGTGTTTTCTTCATTAATCGGAGTGTTGGTCTATTTTTTAAGAGAGCTAATAGCGATTAAAATTTTTGGTAAAGAACAATTGATTCCTTATTTAAAATGGATTTCATTCGCGATTCCATTATGGGTTTCAACGCTATTATGCGCAAGTTTTTTTAGAGCGATTCGAAAAAATAAAACCTATGCTTTTTTAAATAATGCAGGACGTTTTCTTGTAACGTTAATATTAGCTGTAGGGTTATACTATTTTATATCGAAAGATGAATTAATAACTATTCAAGCTCATTTTTATGCATTAGTATGCTTAGCTGTTGGTAGCTTTATTGCGGTTTTATTTTATTTAAAACCAATTCGCATAAAGTCTGATTACAATTCGTGGAAATTTTTAAGGGAAAGTTTCCCAATGATGCTTTCTTCAGCAATTTTAGTTGTACTTGGCTGGATAGATACTTTTATTCTAGGAATTTTCGAAAGCGATGATGTTGTTGGGATTTACAGTGTAAGTTTAAAAATAGCTACATTAACAAGTTTTGGCTTACAAGCAATCAACTCTATACTCGCACCTAAAATTTCAGCAGCTTATAAGCAAGAAGACATGATTACGTTTAAAAAGCTTATTCGTTTTTCAACAAGATTAAATTTTTTAATTACTTTATTACTTATATCGGTAATCATTATTTTTCATCGTTATATTTTAGAATTTTTTGGAGAAGAGTTTTTAGCAGGTTCTATTATTCTGCTTACCTTATGTATAGGTCAGGTAGTAAACTCTTTATCGGGTTCTGTTGGAGTTATTTTACAAATGACAGGACATCAAAAAAAGTTTAGAAATTTTGTATTAATTGCGTTGATTACCAATATTATACTTAATTTAATTTTCACTCCTATTTATGGAGCTATTGCTATTGCGGTTTCAACCGTTATAAGTATGGCACTTTGGAACTTGCTAGGGGCAATTTACCTAAAGAAAAAATTAAATATAATTACTTATTATAATTTTAGATAAAATCATAAAATGAATTCTAAAAAAAAGATAAAGCCTAATACTATATTAATCGGAGCACAGAAATGTGCTACAACTTCTGTCTATAATTGGGTTTCTCAGCATCCTGAAGTTTGTGGGCCAAGCACCCTCAAGGATTATTCTTTTTTTATCAAAGATAGTTTCTTTGAAAAAGGGATTGATTTATTTAAAAAAGACTACGAAAAAGAGGGATACAACAATCAAAAAATAATTTTACACGGTTGCGTACATTATATATATTTTAAAAAAGCGATTGATCGTATTTACGAATACGATCCTAACATAAAACTTTTATTGGTTTTAAGAAACCCTATTGATCGAGCAATATCTGCTTATCAATATGCAAAAAAAATGAATTTAGAGAAGTTAGAATTTAAATCTGCCTTAAAAAAAGAAAATACTAGGCTAAAAGGTAATTTAAGTGATCGCTCAGAATTAACCTATGTATCACATAGTAAATACGGAGACCAATTAGAGTATTTATTACAAAAATTTGATAGAAGTCAGCTTTGTGTTATATTTTATGATGATGTAAATAATCGTCCGGAATCTGTTACTCAAAAAATATTTAATTTTTTAGATGTTGATCTCAATTTCACCCCTAGCTTTTCAGTATTAAATAGAACGGGAAAGCTTAAGTTCAAGGCTTTACAGAAAGTAGTATATAGTCAAAATAAGTATAAAAAAGGCATTGTTAAATATGTCTTAGATCCAATACTACCTTTATCAAAAAGAATAAAAATAAAGAATAGATTTAAAGAATGGAATACTAAAAATAATAAAGTAAAAGAAGACTTTTCTGAATATAAAAAGTTATTAAAACCCTTATTTGTTGATGATATTAATAAAACTGAAAAAATCTTAAATTTAGATCTCAGCCATTGGAAGTAAGTAACTCTAATAAACTACTTAGTATAAAAATACTAGATATAGATATCTTAAAAAAGATTTCTATAATACTTCCTTTTGTAATAGTATTTATAGGAGAGATATTAAATTTTACTCATCCTTCTCTAGGGAGTATTAGCAAGTTCTTAGCTATAATTTATATGACTGTATTTATTTTGTTAAATAATACATTCAGTAAAAATTTAGTGATAGCTGCCTCATTATTTTTATTTTTTTTACTGTATAGCATAATGGTATCGTTTAACTTTTTCGCGGCTTTAGAAGCTACTATAAGATACCTTTTTTTAGTAATTGTTTTATTTTATAGTTACTCGATAAAAAATTATGCAAGATTAATTTTTACTGCAGTTATCATTTATGCGCTACTAAATAACCTCTATCAAATATACGTTTATATACAATCATTTAGAGGCGTACCTATGTGGTTTTATAGTCACGTAGAAGTAGGAGGCAAAGATATTTATTGGTCAAACAGCACCATGGGTATTTCTCGAGCAGTGGGACTAACAGGGTTTTTCGCTTTATACGGTTTTTTAAACCTGATCGCATTTTTTTTGGTAAAAAACTTATACAAAGGTAAATTTAAAAATGGGCTATTGCTTATTTTCTTTTTAGGGCTATTTGCCAGCTTATCATTTAAAGCAATAGGAGTTTTTGTTTTTATATTATTTATCACAAGTAAATACAAGCTTAATTTCATAATAGGATTTGCCGTTATATTAGTTCTAAGTTTAGCTGTTTTCCCAACTAAAGTTATAGATTTTACAGAGCAATTATTTTTTAGAATAGAAACCTATATTACTGAAGGAAACTCGGCTCGCAGTGACTCTTATCGAGTAATGTTTGAAGATATTGCAGAAGGCAATTTGTTTGGGAGAGGAGCAGGAAGTTTTGGTGGCGCTGCTTCTACCAAATACAACTCTCCTGTGTATGCTGAAACAAATTTTAACTGGTATGGTTTAGAACGTTTAGCAACGACCGATACCTATTACCCACATCTTTTTGTAGAGTTAGGCATTTTAGGAGCAGTTAGTTATCTAATTTTTATATTTACGCCATTAATTAGACCTATTTCAAAGAAGAAGTGGCTAACGCTGATTGCTATTTATTTAGCATTGCTTTTTGATAGTTTATTTTCTTTTGCACTTAATAATGTAGCATATTTAATGCTTTCAATAGTATTAGTGTATCCTATTATAGTCTATGAAATAAACAAACCTAAATATAGTGATTAATAAAATACTCATAATCGGGCCATATAGAAAGGGATTAAAGGGAGGTATTTACGAGGTTATTAGGACTTTTAATGCTTTTCACTCAAATAAATTAAATATATACAATACGATCTTTTTTAATAACGTATATTTTAATTTTTTAATTTTTTTTTTAAGAATTCCTTATTTTTTAATTAAAGCTAAAGAATTTGAAATTTTCCATATACATTCTGCTACATCTGGTAGTTTTATAAGAAAATTCATACTGGCAAACATTATAAAGACATTTTATCCATCAAAAGAAATTATAATTCAAGTTCATTCTGGAAAATTTATAGAGTTTTTCGAGAAAAATAAATATTACAGAAAAATTATTAAGCAAACTTTTGATAAAGCGGTTGCTTTAATTTTTATAACCGAAAAACAACATCTATTCTTTTCAGAAAATGGGTTTAAAGATAAAGCCTACCTTACTAGAAACCCTATAATCGATAGAGAAAGTTTTCAAAGAAATCCCGATAAAGAGCTTAATATTATTTTTTTAGGAAAAATATCAAAAGAAAAAGGAGTTTTTGATTTAATCGAAGCAGCTTATGATTTAAAAGATTTTTTAATTGAGTATAATGTGAAAATTTTTATTGCAGGAGCAGGTGAAACAAATTTATTAAAGAATAAAATTAAGGATAAAAATATTGAACAAGTTATAAGTTATATTGGTTGGGTTGACCATAAAGAAAAAGAAAGAATTTTAAGAAACTCAAATTTAATGGTTTTACCAAGTTATTTTGAAGCGATGCCAATGTCTATATTGGAAGGGATGAGTTTCGGGATGCCTATTATTGCAACAAATGTAGGAGCGATTCCTAACTTAGTTGGCGATGAAAATGGACGTCTAATTTCTCCTGGAGATATAAAGGCTTTAAAGCAAAGTCTAAAATATTACGTTCTTGATAGAAATGCTATTGAAACAGCTGGAAATAATTCGTATAGAAAATCTAAAATATATTTTATAAGTAATGTTAATCAACAAATCTGCTCTATATATAAAGATTTAAATTATTAATAAACTTTGAAATATTTAAGCGGAGCCTAAGATTATGAAAAAATATTTGAATTACTATCTAAGACATAATTATTTATTAAAAAGAGAAATAAAATCTATTGAAAATTATTTTAAGAAAGATTCTATTGAAGAAGAAAAAAATAAAGCCTTTATTAAAATTTTAGGTGCAGCAAAAAAAACCAATTTTTATCCTAATTTTTATGATGAAAATGGAATTAATATATACGATGTAAAATGTATAGATGATTTAATAAAATTGCCTGTACTTAAAAAAGAGGATGTTAAAAAAGAGCCTTCTGCATTTCTGTCTACAAGGAAAAAAATACTAGCAACAAAAGCTTATACAAGTGGCACAACAGGAACACCGATGACGGTTTTTCGAGATTTTAATTCAATTGTTAAAGAGAACGCTTATGTATGGTGGTATCGTAATTATAACGGCTTAGGCTTTAATGATAAAAAGATTTCATTTAGAAAAGATTTAAAAACTAATTTTTATTTTGAAAAAATATCAAACACTCTTTACATTTCACCGTCAATTATAAATAACTTTTCATCTAGAAAGCTAATAGATACTATTAGTGAATTTAAGCCCAAAGCAATACTCTCTTATCCAAGTACGGCTTATAACTTAGCATTAATCTTAGAAAAATGTAATAAAACTGTAAATATCCCATTAACCTTTACAAGTTCTGAAAGCATTATTCAATTTCAAAAAACAAAAATAGAAAGTATATTAAATACAAAAATTTGTGATTGGTATGGTAATGCCGAAAGAACTATATCCTTGTATTTAGATGGAGATAAATATTTTGAACCTCCTCTATATTCTATTAATACTTATTTGCCAAACCGCATTGAAACAACTTCCTTGATTAATGAATATTTTCCATTAATAAAATATCAAGTGAATGATATAATCGATTTTACTCCAATCTTCAATGAAGAAAAAAAATCTTTTGAGATAAGCAAAATTATAGGAAGATCAGAAGATACAATTAGTCTTGAAGATGGCACAAGAATAAACAGAATAAATAGAGACTTTGTTGATATACATGGGCTAGAGAGAGCTCAAATTATACAAGAATCAATAAATACAGTAGAATTGCGTGTAGTATTAAATGACTATGAAAATTTTGATAAAGAATTACTTTTAAAAAATTTGCATAATAGGTTTAATCATAAAATTAAAATTGATTTGAAAATTGTAAATAAAGAAGGGCTAATCCATGAAGAAGGTAAAAAATTTAAATTTGTTATTTCGCGTATAAATAATTAATAATAATAGCTATTATGATTAACCTTTATAAGTTTTACATTTTATCTCATAGATTATATCTTATGAAGATTCCATTTTTACCTTTTTTGATAAAATTTATTATTTTCATCATATATAATTGTAATATTCCTTACGAATGTATTTTAGGAAAGGGAACGCGTTTTGCTTATAGCGGTATTGGCGTTGTACTTCACAAAAGAACTAGAATGGGTAAAAACTGCATGATTGGTACACAAGTCACCGTCGGCGGTAAATCTGGTCATTTTGAAGTACCTGTAATTGGTGATAATGTTTATTTAGCAACCGGTGCAAAGATTTTAGGTCCTATAAAAATAGGTAATAATGTAATCGTGGGTGCTAATGCAGTTGTAATTAAAGATGTGCCAGATAATTGTGTGGTAGCAGGTATTCCTGCAAAAATTATTAAACAAAATTAAAATGAAAGATTTTTTAAAATTTCATTTACGACATATTTTTTACTGGAAAAAGAAATAAAAAAAATAGATAGTTATTTTCAGTTAGATAGCTTGGCAGAAAAGCAAAACAAAGCTTTTTTAAAAGTGATCAACGCTGCAAAAAAAACAGCGTTCTACCCTGAATTCTATGAAAGAAATGGAATAGATATTCATCAAATTCATTCTTTAGAAGATTTAGAAAAACTACCCATTCTTCAGAAAAAGCACATAAAAGAAAATCCTTTAGCATTTTTATCAAAGACAAAAAACTAATAAAAACAAAGGCTTATACAAGCGGCAGTACTGGTTCTCCTTTAATGGTTTACCGTGACTATAGATCTATTTTAAATGAAAATGCATATGTTTGGTGGTATAGGCAACGAGCTGGGTTAGCCATTCAAGACAAAAAGGTTTCTTTGCGCGGAGATTTAGATCGAAGTAAGCTTTTTTATTTTGATAAACCTGCCAACACGATGTTTATATCGAGTTATCATTTAAACCGGGAAAAACTTCTGCAGATTGTAGATAAAATCTGTCAATTTCAGCCTAAAGCATTATTAGCTTATCCAAGTTCTGCACTTACGTTAGCAGGTTTGCTTAAAGAAGCAAATAAGGAATTGAATATTCCATTGGTTTTTACCAGCTCAGAAAGTTTACTCACTTTTCAGCGAGAAAAAATCGAACAAAACTTCAAAGCTAATATCTATGATTGGTATGGTATCGCTGAGCGCACTATAGCCTTATACTCAGAAAGCAATAAATATTATGAACCGCCTTTATATTCAGTTAATGAGTATCTAGAAGATAGTGTAATTTCTACAAGTTTTATCAATACATTTTTTTCATTAATTCGTTACCAAGTAGATGATGTTATTCAGCATCAAAATAAATTTAGCAAAGAACATAAGTCATTAGAAATTGATGAAATTAATGGGAGAGCAGAAGATTATGTAAAACTTCCCGATGGTTCAAAAATTGGAAGATTAGATGTTGCATTTAAAAATATAGATGGCATTAAAAAGGCACAGATAATACAATACGCTTTAAATTATATTAAAGTTTCGATTGTTATCAATGAAGCTAAGTTTTCAAATAAAGATAGACTCTTACAAAATCTTCAAAAAAGATTAGGAAAAGATGTTAAAATTAAAATAGATATAATAAAAGAAGCTGAGCTACAGCAAACTGATAATAAAAAATTTAAATTTGTTATATCTAAAATTAGTTAAACCTTTAAACCTTTAAAGCTTTTGAAAAAAATAATAATACTTACTTCCTGTATTCTGTTACAATTTTTTATTGCTTGTAAAAATGAAAATAAAGATCAACTGCCTTCATTAAAAAAAGTAAATACATTAGGTAGGTTCTCTATCAAAACAGAGGGCAATAAAATAATTTTTGCACCCAAGCATAAAAATATAGACGCACCGTTATTGTATAGGGACGATTATTCCAATTTTAATTTTAACGGCTTTTACGAAATAGAAACCGATAACCATAAAACAGGATATTTTAGATTTGGTTGGATTAATTTTAAAGACTCAACAACCGTTATGTCCAGAGTTAACTGGTTTTATGACGACCCTTTGTTAATCGATGATTTTGAAGAAGTTACTATTAATACCCTTCATAAACCTTTGAACCAAAAAGGAAATATAAAAATTTGTACGATAGGAGATAGTCAAACTTGGTGGTCTTCTTCTTCATTATTAAGACAAGAAATTAAAGCGTTAGATAGCAATTATTACTTTTCTGGTAGTAATACAGATATTTATGGTTATCCGCATGAAGGAGAAGGAGGGAATTCTACACAAGATGTTTTACAAAGAATTAATAAAATCCCAGAAGCAGACTTTTATACCTTACTTATAGGAACAAACGATTGGAAAAAAGATATTTCTAAAGCTGAAAAAAATATTTTAGAAATAACCAATACGATTTTAAGTAAGTATCCTTCATCTAGGGTTATTTATCTTACTCCCTTACCTACAACCAATAGTAAAAGAGATGAATTTAACCAAAAACTAGCCAAAATAATTGAGAACTCTATAACGAAAAACCCTAAATTCTTAAAATTACCAATAGGAGAGAAAATGAGAAAAAATAAAGATGGTTTTCAATCCTATTTAAGTAAGGATGGTTTGCATCCAAATAAAAAAGGGGTAGAGTTTATGGCAAAAGAAATAGTTTTTTTTATTAATCAGTATATGGGTTAATATCACAGTAAATGAGTCTAAAGTCACCAAAAATAATAGGGTTAATTTTTCTAATATTAATAATTTTTCTTTCAATTGATTTTTATCAAAAAAAAGAAGAAGACTTATGGCAATTTAATTATGCTTGGGATCAAGAAAAAACAATTGAAGAAGTTAAAATAGATTCTATTTTGAAAATGGGATATGATTATGTAGAAATTGCGATATCAAAAAAAATATCTACAAAATTTAAAAAGAATAATACTTTAAAATTTATAACAGGAAAAAAGGATTATTACTTTCTTTTTAATAGTTATCAGCAGTCCACAAATAAAATAAGGTTTTCAAGCGGCTTTTGGCTTTTAGATCAACCTAATAACATAAAATACCCTAGACTTCAATTAGTCAATCTGCCTTTAAAACAAAATGGAGATATTAAAGTCTGTACCATCGTTGATTCTTATCTTATCTGGAGAGCTGGTAGGTTTTTTAGAAAAGAGATGTTTTCATATAATAAAGAACTAAGTTTTGTAGGCAATAAAAAAGATGTTTTTGGCTTTCCTTATGTTGGAAGTGTTTTGAACAATACGACTAAAACTTTAAGTGAAGAGATACCTGAAGCAAAATATTACATCTTGCTATTGGGTTTACATGAAGATAAAACAGAGTTTATAAATAATTATGAAAACCTTTATCAAAAAATTAATGCAACAAATCCAAATGCTAAAATTTTTTGGATAACGCTTCCCCATAAAAAAGAAACTGATAAAAATTCGAATAAAATCAATGAATTTATAACTTCAAACAAAAAGAGTAATATGGAAGTTATAGACTTTTCATCTATTATAGACGAAAATGATTATAACGGTATGAGTAAAGACGGAATTCATTTTGGAAATAAAACTTACCGTAAATTGGCTAAATACTTGGCAGGAAAAATTGAAAATGATGAAAAATAATTCAATTAAATTTTTTGATTTTTCATTGGCATTAGTTTTTATAACTCTGCCAGCTCCAAAATATAGCCTTAACTCTTTAGCGATTATTTTATTAGTTATAAGCTGGTTGTTTGTGGGTTCTTTCTCTCAGAAAATAGAAGCTTTTAAAGAGCAGAAAAATTCAATACTTATTTTTTCTTTGATAATCATAACACTTTTGTTCGGGTTGTTATACACAGAAAACTTCAATGAGGGTTTAAGTCAAATTAAAGATAAGGCACCATTAATATTATTACCAGTTGTTTTGTTAACTACTAACTCGATAAAACGAGGTCAGGAATACTATTACTTTAAGTTATTCGCTATTTCAACTATCGTTTGGGGAGTCTTTGCAATTGTAAAAGCTCTAATTTTATCTTACACGGGAATGGGTAATTATTTTGTATATAGTGAATTTGCGATATTACTAAATAAACACACTACCTATTACTCTTTATTTTGTGTAATAAGTGTTAACTATTTAATATATGATTTACTTTATATTAAGAAGACATCTAGAATAGCTATATTTTTTTCAATTCTATTTCTTTTACTAGTTATATATATGTTAAGCTCAAGGATGGCAATATTGTGCTTATTATTAATTGCTATTTTTTATATAAAACAATATTTTACTAAAAATAACCAACAAATTTTTCTTGTAACACTAGTTTTATCTGCTACTTTAGCAACCCTTTTCTTTAGTAGTAATTATGTAAGCAGATTCGAATCTATTTATTCAAAGAATAATAAAATTACAGAAGTTAACACTAGATTAATACATTGGACTTCTGCATTTGAAACTCTTGATAATAAATCAATTATATTAGGAAAAGGCACAGGAGATGGGAAAAATAACTTATTTAAACAGTATAAATTAAATAAGTTTGAGGCTGGTTTTAAAAATAAGTATAATGCTCACAATCAATATATAGAATTTACTTTATCTAACGGATTATTAGGTTTGGTATCTTATATGGCATTTTTGTTTCTTCCTTTAATTTACGCCATAAGAATGAATGATTTTTTCGGGATATTATGCATTTTAATTTTAGCTTTGTGCTCTATAACAGAATCTATATTAGAGAGGCAATCAGGGATTTTAATTACATCCTTAATCGTTTCTTTTGTTTATTCTCATAACAAAAACAAACTATCAGAAAATCTTTCCCTAAAACGTGAGTAAAGTAGATTTTAATAAGAGCTTCAAAAAATTAAAAAATTTTTGCGAAAAAGAAAATTTTAAGGGTTGGGATCCCTACGATGGTTTAAATAGTCGTTTTTTTCAAAAATTACCTTTTTTTAAAAACAGTCGTTTTTTTAGATTGGCGTGGATTCAGTTTTTTAAACGATCTCCTTTAAATTTTCGAAAATTAGCAGGTGTTCCCAAAGAGCATAATCCAAAAGGTTTAGCTTTGTTTCTAACGGGTTATTGTAATTTATATCACCTTGATCCTCAAAAAGAGTATCTAAATTACATTCAAGAATTAACACAGCTAATTCTCAAAAAACAAACCTTAGGTTATTCTGGTGCTTGTTGGGGTTATAATTTTGATTGGCAAGCGAGAGCTTTTTTTCAACCTAAAAACACACCAACAGTTGTCGCAACCTCTTTTGTTACAGAAGCACTTATAAAGTCATACAAAATCACTAAAAGTCAGGAAGTTCTAAAAGTTTTACTTAGTGTAAGTAACTTTATTAAAGAAGATTTAAATAAAACATACGATCAAAATAAGAATTTTACACTTTCATATTCTCCATTAGATCACACACAAGTATTTAATGCAGGCTTGTTAGGAGCAAAAACTCTTTGTTTGCTAAATGAGTTTACGAAAGATGAAGAAGATCTAGATTTTTCAAAAAATATAGTTCAATACGTATGTGAAAAACAGAACGAAGATGGATCATGGGCATACGGAACTTTACCATATCATCAGTGGATAGATAACTTTCATACGGGCTATAATTTAGAGTGTATTTATATTTATCAAAATGTTTCGGGAGACAAAAGCTTTCAGAATCACCTAAACCTAGGCATAGAATATTATTTGAAAACTTTTTTTACACCAGAAGGAATTTCTAAATATTATAGTAATAAAACTTACCCTGTAGATATTCACGCGCCGGCACAATTTATAGTAACCTTAAGCAAACTAGATATTTTTAAAAAACACGAAATAATGGTGAAAAAAGTTCTAGGCTGGACGGTTCAAAATATGCAGTCTAAAAAAGGCTTTTTTTATTATCAGAAAAGAAAGCGTATTTCATCAAAAATACCTTATATGCGTTGGGCGCAAGCTTGGATGTTCTATGCTTATAGCTATTATATTTTAAATATTAATGAATAACAATCATAACCGAATTCATATTCTCAACACTCAAATCGATAATCTTACGATGGAAGAAACTTTAGCTGAAGTTTCTAAAGCCATTCAAGAAAATCGATTAATTCATCATACCGTTGTTAATGCGGGTAAAATTGTAGCACTACAAAAAGACGAAGAGTTGAAGCAAGGTGTAAATAACGCAGATATAATTAACGCCGATGGTCAAGCAGTGGTTTGGGCGTCAAAAATGCTAAATAAGCCATTAAAAGAACGAGTAGCCGGGATCGATTTATTTACCAACCTACTAGAGCTTGCTTACCGTCAACAAAAAAAAGTTTATCTTTTAGGAGCAAAAGAAAATATTGTTAAAGAGTTAATAAAAAGAACCGATAAAAAGTTTACACCTTCTATTATTGCAGGTTTTCATCACGGCTATTTTAAAAAGGCTGAAGAAAAAAAAATTGTTCAAGAAATTTCTGAAAGTGGAGCACATATGCTATTTGTAGCGATGAGCTCTCCTACAAAAGAAATTTTTTTAGATCGATATAAAAAAGAATTAAGTTCGTTAAACTTTATTATGGGAGTTGGCGGCAGCTTCGATGTTTTAGCAGGTAAAACGAAACGTGCACCAGAGTGGATGCAGCGTCTTGGTTTAGAGTGGTTTTACCGGTTTTTGCAAGAACCTCGAAGAATGTGGAAAAGGTATCTCATAGGAAACATAAAGTTTATATATTTGGTAATCAAGGAAAAAATAAGCAAGAAATAAAGAATTAGAATGAAAGTAAAAAATATTTGCTGTATCGGTGCAGGTTATGTAGGAGGTCCAACCATGGCTGTCATTGCTCAAAAATGTCCGCAGATCAATGTAACTGTGGTCGATATTAATGAAAAAAGAATAGCCGCTTGGAATGATAAAGACCTAAGTAAACTTCCGGTTTACGAGCCTGGTTTAGATAAAGTGGTAGAAGAAGCACGTGGCAGAAATCTATTTTTCTCTACAGCAGTAGATGAAGCCATCGATAAAGCAGATATGATTTTCATTTCGGTAAATACACCCACCAAAACCTACGGAAAAGGAAAAGGGATGGCCGCCGACTTAAAATACATCGAACTTTGTGCAAGACAAATTGCACGTGTTTCAAAAAGCGATAAAATTGTAGTTGAAAAATCTACACTTCCGGTAAGAACCGCTTCAGCGATAAAAAGTATTTTAGACAATACAGGAAACGGAAGTGATGTAAAGTTCCAAATTCTTTCAAATCCAGAATTTTTAGCTGAAGGAACCGCTGTTGAAGATTTATTAGCTCCAGACCGTGTTTTAGTAGGTGGCGATACATCTACTGAAGAAGGTAAAGAAGCCATGGAAGCACTGGTGAGTGTTTATGCTAATTGGGTATCAAGAGATCATATTTTAACCACCAATGTTTGGTCTTCAGAATTATCAAAACTAACTGCCAATGCATTTTTAGCACAACGTGTATCTTCAATTAATGCGCTTTCAGAATTATGTGAAAAAACTGGAGCCGATGTAAATGAAGTTGCCAGAGCAATTGGTATGGATTCTCGTATCGGACCTAAATTCTTAAAATCATCGGTTGGTTTTGGAGGTTCTTGCTTCCAAAAAGATATTTTAAACCTTGTTTATATTGCCAAAACGTATGGTTTAAATGAAGTTGCCGATTATTGGGAGCAAGTCATCACGATGAATGATCATCAAAAAAGACGTTTTGCGCACAACATTATCAGTACTTTATTTAATACAGTTTCCGGTAAAAAAATTGCCTTTTTAGGTTGGGCATTCAAAAAAGATACTAACGACACCAGAGAATCTGCAGCCATTTATGTTGCCGATGAATTATTGAACGAACAATCTAACGTAGCCGTTTACGATCCTAAAGTTGAAGAAGAGCAAATGTATGCCGATGTAGATTATCTAAACACGCGTACTTCAGAAGAAAATAGAGCAGGATTATCTGCATATCAAGATCCTTACGAAGCTTGTAAAGACGCACATGCTATTGCCGTTTTAACCGAGTGGGACGAGTTTAAAACTTACGACTGGCAGAAGCTTTACGACCAAATGCAAAAACCAGCCTTTTTATTTGACGGTAGAGGTTTATTAAATATTGAAGAGTTAGAAGAAATCGGTTTTGTTTGTTATAAAATAGGAAGCGGTAAAGAATAGTAGCTAAGCAAGCTGAAAAGAAAGTTCATTTAAAAAACAAGAAGTATGTCTAAACGAATTTTAATTACGGGAGCCGCAGGATTTTTAGGTTCACATCTTTGTGATAAGTTTATTGCTGAAGGTTACGAAGTCTTAGGGATGGATAACCTTATTACCGGCGACTTAAAAAATATCGAGCATCTTTTTGGTAACGAAAAGTTTGTTTTTCATCACCACGATGTCACCAACTTTGTACACGTTCCCGGTCAATTAGATTACATACTTCATTTTGCTTCTCCTGCGAGTCCTATCGATTATTTAAAAATTCCTATTCAAACCTTGAAAGTAGGCTCTTTAGGAACACACAATCTTTTAGGTTTAGCAAAAGAAAAAAATGCAAGAATACTTATTGCAAGTACTTCCGAAGTTTATGGAGATCCTTTAGTGCATCCTCAAACCGAAGAGTATTATGGTAATGTGAATACCATTGGTCCGCGTGGAGTTTACGATGAAGCTAAGCGTTTTCAAGAATCTATCACGATGGCTTACCACCGCTTTCACGGTTTAGAAACCAGAATCGTACGTATATTTAATACCTACGGACCAAGAATGCGATTAAACGACGGTCGCGTAATACCTGCATTTATCGGGCAAGCACTTCGCGGAGAAGATTTAACTGTTTTTGGCGATGGTTCTCAAACACGTTCATTTTGTTATGTAGACGATCAGGTAGATGGGATTTACAGATTGCTTTTAAGTGATTATTCAGATCCGGTAAATATTGGTAATCCGCACGAAATCACTATTAAAGATTTTGCTGAAGAAATTATTAAACTCACGGCGACCGATCAAAAAGTGATCTATAAACCATTACCAAAAGACGATCCTATGCAAAGGCAACCAAACATAACAAGAGCAAAAGAAATTCTAGGATGGGAGCCAAAGGTAGATCGCGCAGAAGGGATGAAGATAACTTATGAGTATTTTAAAAGCTTAACTCCGGAAGAGCTTAATAAAAAAGATCACAAAGATTTTTCAAAACATATTAGAAAGTAGCAATGCTCATTAAGCAAGGTCGGTATTCCGGTTACTTAAGACCGCTGGCTTATCTTATTGATTTAGCCATTATACTATTATTGGCTCTTCAATTTAAATTTGGTGTAATTGATTATTTCAATTATGCTATATTTATTTCAACAGGTTGGTTAATACTTTCTATCAAATCTCAGTTTTACGAAATTTATAGATTTACGAAAGTAATTAAGATAGTATCGCTTAGTTTTTTGCAAGCAGCACTTTTTTCTTTACTGGTTTTTGCTTTCTTTGGGATTTTTGAAGAGCTAAGTCGTCCTTCCTTTCGTGTTTTTATTTATCTCGTAAAATCTTTCACGTTAATAATTGCTGCAAAACTTACTATATTCTATCTTTTGAAAAGATACAGAAAATGGTTAGGCGGTAATTATAGAAGAACCGTAATTTTCGGCAATAATAAAAGATCTAAAACTTTATACGAATTTTTCAAGCAAAACTCAGAATACGGTTACCAATGCAAAGCAATTTTTCAAGTAGAAAAGGAAGAAAGCCTTGAAGAATATTTTGAGTTTATCATTAAAGAAAATATAGATGAAATTTATTGTTCTGTATCTTCTCTAAAGAATGAGCAAATTAATCAACTTATAGATTTTGCAGATAACAATCTTAAAGTTCTCAAATTTTTACCAGATAATAAAGAGATTTTCACAAGAAGACTAAAAATGGAATATTATGGTTATTTACCCATTTTATCATTACGCGATATTCCTATTGAAGATCCTTTAAATCAGTTTGTAAAGAGAATCTTTGATATTATTTTATCTCTCATCGTCATTATAGGTTTACTTTCTTGGTTGTCTCCGATCTTAGCGCTTTTAATTCGATTAGAGTCCAAAGGACCGGTATTTTTCCGTCAAAAAAGAAATGGATTAGATTATCAAGAGTTTTATTGTTATAAATACCGATCGATGCGCGTAAACCCTAATGCCCACATAAATCAAGTTAGAAGAGACGATGTAAGAATTACAAGAATAGGTAAATTTCTAAGAAAAACCAGTATCGATGAGTTGCCGCAGTTTATCAACGTTTTATTAGGTGAAATGTCTGTGGTTGGTCCAAGACCGCATATGGTAAGTCATACACATATGTATGCCGAACGTATCGATAAATTTATGGTTCGCCATTTTGTAAAACCTGGTATTACAGGTCTAGCACAAACTAGTGGTTATAGAGGAGAAGTTGAAACAGAAAATGACATTATTAACCGTGTAAAATATGATATTTTTTATATAGAAAACTGGTCACTGCTATTAGATATTAAAATTATCTTTCAAACGGTATTTAATGCCTTAAAAGGAGAAGATAAAGCGTATTAAATTTTAGCTAACTTCAAACTTAATTCATCTAATTGAGTTTCAATATTAAAGTTTTTAGTAGCGGTTTCTTTAAGGTGTTGTTTAAGTTGAAAAATTTCAGCTAACTCTAAGTTTTTGATCAACTTATTTAAGGCTGAAAAGTCTCCCGGTGTTATTACATATCCTAAATTATTTTCTTTTATCACAGCTTCTCCTTCGCCTCCTGCAAAATAAATAATGGGCAAGTTGTTATGCGCCATTTCATAAATCTTAGAAGGTGTCGAACCATAAATACTTCTTACCAAAGGCACGATCGCAAGATCAAAATCATTGAGTAAAATAAGTAGTTCATCGCGTTTTACTTCGCCGTGATAG